>Ga0208948_1000177_pt1 | contig 31171 bp, 27 predicted proteins | sample AOAMet11_17_M020_2_FD_188228 | JGI IMG/M metagenome (GOLD analysis project Ga0208948, IMG submission 188228) | Ammonia-oxidizing marine microbial communities from Monterey Bay, California, USA - CAN11_17_M020 (SPAdes) | ecosystem: Environmental > Aquatic > Marine > Intertidal zone | place...
GCTCCGGGGATTACTGCTAACATCGATCAAGCCCGAATCGCGAGTGTTGGCGGCGCTAAGGAGAACGATGTCGGGATTTACGAAGTAACCTTGAATCCAGTTGACCGGTGGAAGTATCGCACGCCGGGTTTGCGCAACGTCGCACTAACGGCGCCATATATGCATAACGGCGAGATGTTAACTCTGGAGGCTGTCGTCGATTTTTATAATCGCGGCGGCATCCCCCACGAATTGCTCAGCCCCTTGTTAAAACCGTTGGGCCTGGTTGCTGACGAGCGCGCTGCGCTAGTCGATTTTCTGAAATCACTGACTGGAAGTAATGTGAAGACACTGGTTTCAGATGCTTTTGCTGTACCGATCGGAGACCCTGAACCACGTAAATAGAAAGGACCTTAACGTAACGCGTCGACAATCGATTGCCTAGCCGCCGGAGAGTCGAAAATACCAAAATGATTAACGTTGGCAAAAACATGAATGTTGGCTTTGGAGCCAGCATCGGTGAAAACAATTTTCAGCATTTCAGGGTCTACCGCCTCGTCGTGTTCACCGACGAATACTTCAACACGGTCACCCATCGCCTGGATATCCTGTTCATAGTTGTAACGAGGATGATAAGACTGATTTAGCCGAAAGGAATAAGATAGCGTCTCGGAACCGTCCCGAAAAACGACAGGCTTATTGAACTGAATCACGGGTAAACCATTCAAGCCGGTAATGCCAAATGCGTTTAACATTAGCAATCCTGCGAGCCGACCGTTATTCACTACTGCCCAGCCTCCAGCATCTCCATCACGGACGCTCGGCGCCCCAGGAATCACAGGTGCCAGCAGCCAATATCCGCTAGCCAGGGCACTGTGTTCACCACCGGCAAATCGAATCGCCAATCCACCTCCACTGGAATGACCACCAACAATAATCTCTCCCGTATCTCCTTCACTGCGAGCATGAGCAATCAAATCAGCAAGGTCACTTTCGAGTTGCCCCATGTGATCAATATCACCCCGTCGCGCGCCAGACAGGTAATGGCCCCGCAAATTCGGCATATAGACTGTCGCCAGGCCTGCCTCACTAATCGACTTTGCTAAACCGTCATAGGCAGCGCTATGGTAGGAAGAACCATGAACAAACAATAGGATCCGCGACGAGGATGACGGGTACACTCGATAAGCCAGTTGCTCTCCATCCCTGGCCACATATCGGTGTATCGTCGCTGGGGAAGATACCTCACCCGGTTTCTTCTCCCCTGAGTTTTCAAAACCGAAGACATCTTCAACGGTGCTCAGATGCTCCATGGGCGTCATTACCAATAATAACGCGACGGCTATTACAGCGCTGGGGATCGCGATCGCAACCAATAAAAATTTAACCATATTGCATGCGCTTCTCATAAGAATTTGGCCAGAGCTTTTCTGAAACCGAAAATTCACCTAGCACCAACGATCTTTTCACTAACGGAATATTTTTAGCGATTACCGACACCTCAGAAAACGTTCAAGCAAAGGTTGATAAATCACCGTCGACACCGGCCCCACTTCCGCCCACTCAAATACCATCGCGTTCATTTCAACATTTTTGTCAGGCATTTTTTGTCCAAGCCCCTGCTCCAGACGAGACATTTGAAGCTGCATACGCAGAGACTTATCCTCATCTGGCGTTGGCCGATCGCACAGTATTTCAGCCCGAACACAAAACGTTTTTAGCGCCTGCTCATTCTCTTCTTGCGTTGCATCGCCAGCCCCTTGCGTCATCTTCCGTTCAAGCGCCGCCAATCCATTTTTGGGCCATTGCTCAACGCTAGACATATAAGCCTTTGCTTCCTGCTCAAGGATTGCCGCAGCGGCTGTACTTTCAGCGACATGAATCAGCCGGATCTTATCCGCCGCCGTCAGATAGTCAAGCCACACTTGTTCCTTAGACGCACTCAGTTGCCGCGCAACCTTGTCATCAAATTGTTCGATAGATTTATAGAATGCACGGTTCAAACTATTTTCTTTCGCCCTGGGCAAACTACCCACCGCTTTATACTCTGCCTGACATTCCGCAACACGGGCTCTGGCGTCCAGGAGAGCTGTGCCCGACAATTCCATCAAACCCTCAACTTCATGTAGCAGTGCCAACGCAGCCTTCTTGTTGACATCTAGTTCCGCTTTATACTCTTTCGTTTGCTGTTGTCGCTTTTCAAATATGGCATCGCAGCCTTTGCGGAAGGTTTTCCATAGAACCTGCTCGTCTTTACGCAAAGCAGCCCCAGCCAGTTTCCACTGTGCCTGTAACCGTTTAACCTCTTCTACCGCCTGACGATTATCCTGCCAACCCACCAACGCTGATACTTGGTCGATAATCTCACGCTTTATGTCTGCATTTTTCTGATAGTGCTCGTTCAACTTTTTTCTTAACGAATCTAACACGCGATCAAAACCTTGCTGCACCGCTTTATTCGCGGCACGCTCAACAGGGGTATAACTACGCCACTGTTTAATCGCCGTGGTGATTAATTTCTCTATGGCGCTGCTGTCAACGACCTCTGCCTCTGTTTCTTCTCCATTCCACCGCTGCGCTGATAAATAGTTTTCTAATTGAGTGACCATCTGGATTCGTCGTTCCAAATTATCGCTTCGAATTTTGGCTTGCTGATCAAAGAAAACCTTGCAGGGCTGGTAAGCCTGCTGCGCCAATTGATGAAAAGTCTCCCACAAGTCCTGATCCTGGACGCCTTTACTCAAGCCCTTCCACTCATTCTGCAAGCGGCTGATTTTTGTTGCCAGGGCTTCCGGGTTCTCCTGGCTACCGACCAGCAAACGCATTTGTTCAATTAACTGTTGTTGTTTTGGTTCGACCACATAGTCTTTCCAATCCAGTAGTTTTTCTAACGCAGCGTCCAACTGCTCCAACTGCTTGGACAAATAGGCTGGCAGGGGCTCCAATGCCGATCGCTTTTCCTCAATTGTGCGCCTAATACCGGCAGCTGGGCGCGACTGCCCGGAATCAGTGGCGGACTGGGCCTTACGGACCAAAGCACTTAGCTGGCGCAATTGATTTTTCTCTGCCTGTTTTTTTTCTGCTGCTTGCTTTTCCCTCTCTGAAATCAGGGACCGGGCATCTAACAACTGCTGCGGTTGTAAATCTACGGTCAGTAGATTGGCCGTTGCTATACGAGTCCGCAAATCGTCATAAGCGGAAGCTTTGGTAATATGTGTGTCTACATTCGCCTTATCAGCGCTAGTACTAGTTCCAGCTTCAGCTTCAGCTTCAGTTTCAGTTTCAGTTTCAGTTTCAGTTTCAGTTTCAGTTTCAGCATGAGTCTCTGTCTGGCGTTCACTAAAAGCCGCCAGCTGATCAATTAGACTGCCATGCTGCTGTAACTGTTGTAACTGAAACTCGATCCCAGAGCCTAACTGGGCAAAGGTTTTATCATCCGACTTACGCGCAGGTTTATACTGAACGGCAGCTAGCCACTGCTGACGACATTCTTCCAAAAGCGCTTCAGCCGACTCAAACTCTTGTTCAGTCGCAACGCAATCAAACAGGTGAGCAAGTAGACCACGGAGTTTGTTGATAATCGCAGCTTGCTGCTGAGCAGCATTGGCGATGGCAACCTCACGCGCCTCAATATCAGCCTGCTGTTTCATAAAGGCATCAATGGTCTGTTGGCATTCCAACGTGGCCTGTCGTACCCGAGCGACGATAGGTTCATGAGCTTGCGTTTGCAGTAACGCCCACTGTTCCTGAAACTGCTGGTGACGCGCGGTAAAAAAATTATCGAAGGGCCTTTTACCGTGCGCTTCCCAGTGTTCACACAGGCTAACAATCTCGGCCTGGGTTTGTGCCGCATGCTGATCGCGATCTCGGATGCCATCGCACTTCCTCTTCACTATTTTATAGACTTGCTTGTCTTTACCTTTGGTTTCTTTCAATAAAAGTTTAAGCCGCTCTTCATCTGCAATCTTTTCAGCCGCTAGCTGACGCGACTTAATCGACACGCCTTCCAATACTATTTGACAGAGAAAATCTTCGTCATTGTTCGAATCCAACAACTGTTCCAGCAAATCATCCTGTTGACAAAACCCGACCACTGCAAACTGCGCCATAAGATCAACACCGTCAGCAGCTAGCTGTTCCAGCGTGATTGTCCCTTGATCTGCCAGCTCCGCAAGACGCTGTCGGGCGTTTTGTTGCACACCTTGTTGTACTCCTTGTTGCACGACTTGTTGCACGACCTGTTGCACGACTTGTTGGACGCCGGTAATTGCTTTGTCAAAAGCGAGGCCGATTAGCGCTGGCCCATAGTCGAGCCGGGCAATGGCCGCCCGACGAAACACATCGCTCTCGTTTTCCGCAGCAATAGCTACTAGCGCCTCTACCGGTAGTTGATCGAGCTCGGAGAGCTGTTCTTCCAGCGTTTTTGGCTTAGCTTTTAGTTTGCTGAGAAATTGAGACAGGATTGTCATATTGTGTTCCTACTAGAGATATCAATACTATGGTCTTAAACACCAACGAAGAATTGAAACCGCCAATGATGAAAAATTTATAAACGCCAAAACCGATGGGCCGAAGGTTGATGTACCCTGATGCTATGATACCACTGGAGAACGCCGGAATGGCGCTTTAAGCTGCTTTTAGAAACCCAAGGAAATCAAATGAGTCTGCATATCTATCTCTCAGGCGAAATACATACAGACTGGAGAGAAAAAATTATTACGGCCTGCAAAGGTAACGGGTGCACCTTTTCTTCAGCCGTCACCAATCATGAAGCAAGTGATGCTGCAGGTGATGTTCTGGGAGCTGAAGAGGTGGGTTTCTGGCGAGACCATAAGTCAGCCAAAGTAAATTCAATCCGAACCAAGACCCAGATTAAAAATTGCGATATCGCAGTTATAAGATTTGGTGACAAGTACAAACAATGGAACGCGGCTTTCGATGCCGGTTATTGTGCAGCGATAGGTACGCCTTACATCACGCTTCATGACCGAGACATTATCCACCCTTTGAAAGAAGTTGATGCCGCCGCACAAGCCTGGGCAACAACCCCTGAGCAGGTGGCTGAGCTTTTGAACTACATCGTCAATCAGGAATGACGATGCCTGTTTTGGAAAGTGACCGCCTATTTCTCAGAGGCTTTCTGCCGTCAGATGCTGCTGCCGTGCAACAGCTTGCGGGTGCCTTTGAAATAGCTGACACTACAACGAACATTCCACACCCTTATGAGGATGGTATGGCAGAATCATGGATCGAACATCACCCTACTGCTTATCAGCAGGGTCTTTTGGTTCCTTTTGCCATAACCCGCAAACACGACTCTGCCTTGATGGGTGCCATTAGTTTAATGAGTATCGAGCAGGGCCATCAGGCCGAGATCGGCTATTGGATTGGCAAGCCTTTTTGGGGTCAAGGCGTCTGTTCTGAAGCCACCCAACTTATTGTTAGGTTCGCATTTTCTAGCCTGAATCTGGCCCGCTTGTATGCTCGTCACTTCTCACGCAACCCTGCATCGGGGCGAGTTTTAGCGAACGCGGGCTTTTTACACGAAGGAACAAGTCGCGATCACGTCGAAAAATGGGGCATATTGGAAGACAGCGAAAACTATGGGTTGCTTCGTGGTCAGTGGGAGGCCCATAACCCTTAGTTTCAGAGGATGGGGCTGTTTCTGCTCCAATCATTCTTGGCAATGGTGTTAGCCTTGAGATTACAGATCATCAAGATGGATTGATCGACTGCACGGAGATGATTCATGGCATACGAAATCAAAAAATTCCCCTACGACGGTACGGTTGATGCCGACGGTCACATCCTCGAACCCGCAGATTTGTGGGAGACCTATTTGGAGGATAAATACAAGGACCGGGCGTTGAGAATTAAAGTTGATAACGACGGATTCGAATATCTGGAAATCAACGGTAAACCGTCAAAACGAAGTGTGAAAGGCAGCCTTGGATTGTTGGGAGCCATGGGTGAAGAAGATATGCGCCCTCGACCTGACCGCCGCTATTCCGAGAACATGCCTTTTGGCTCAAGCAACCCAGAGGAGCGCATGTCCCTAATGGATCAGGAAAATCTGAGCCATTGCCTGTTGTATCCTACTATCGGATTGTTATGGGAATGTGAGCTAGACGACCCGGAGATCAGCCTTGCGTATGCACGGGCTTACAACCGATGGATTGCGGAATTCTGCAAGGATTCAGGGGGCAGATTAATTCCTATTGCCCAACTAACCCTTCTCGATCCGGAAGGTTCAGCCGCGGAGCTGGAACGCGCGGTAAAGGAAGGTTGCCGGGGCGCCTGGGTTAATCCGTTTAATCACAAAGGGATTATTCATGGCGCTGAAGAGCACGACATACTGCACGCAAAATGTCAGGAGCTGGATGTACCTATTACTATTCATCCAACTTTCATTCCCCACGGCGCAGCCGACGGCATATTCAAGTGGCCCAGGCAGGGTCGTGCCTGGGGTGAGATGATCTGGCTGCGCAGTGTTGTCCAACAGGTGGTGATATCCTACATGGCGCTTGGGACGCTGGATCGATTCCCCCATTTAAAACTTGGTATTCTGGAAGTTGGGTGTGGCTGGATTGGCGCCATGCTGGATCGACTTGACGCATATACAGATGCCATGAATGCCGTTGGTAAAAGAAGGTCTGCATCCGACTATTTTCGCGAACAGTGTTTCATTTCTGGCGATCCTGACGAGACCACTGCACCGCATACCATCGCTCACGTCGGTGCTGACAATTTTATGTGGGCAACCGATTACCCCCACCCTGATCATCCCCATACATGGGTAGATGCCCTGACCAACTTTGTTGAACCCTTGTCAGCTGCTGACCGACAAAAATTTTTAGGGGAAAACGTAAAACGGATTTATAAGTTAACCTAGCACCAGCGACTCGATCGTCCTGTCCTACCCAAACTGATCGAAGTCGAGTTCAAAACAGGGGCACCCGACAGCAATCGTTTCAAAACCTCTATTGAACTGAAGGGGGCGCCTGGTCCAATGAATTTTACTCTAGCTTTGTGGGCGACCGAGTGTTGAAGGGCGCTATCTTCTATTGGCGACAGACTATGCAGGCGACGTCCCGGCAATCTCAGGTACAGCATGACTTTCGGATCAGATATAGATGACGATGGATTTATGATCCGCATCGCAGTTGATGAGATCAACCCGCTTTTGCACGATACGCCAGTCACTTTCCTCCCGGCGCAGCTTGTGAGTACAGGTACCGGCGTACACGCTCTGGGTCCGGTAGTAAATCACCGCCTGGAAATTGGATTTGACCACTATCTCACTGCCATCCGCGGAGCGCTCCTGCAGGCGGGTGTTGGCGACTATGTGGGAACTACGAACCGCATACTGCATGGAGGCCGCCAGGCGATGACCAAAGTTTTCGGCCCTGATCGCCATCATCATTTTGTCTTCGTAAATGATGGAGATGTGACCCAGAGGATCATCCTGGTCCGGAGAAATAGGCAGCCAATAGGTGCCGTCTTCAGTAAACAGATCGCGCCAGGCGCGCAGGTTACCGGCATCCAGCAAATCGGCTTCCCGGTACAGGAAGGCTTCGATTTCCCGCAGGTCAGATGCTTCGTTCTTGCTTGCCGTCAACATCAGGCCACCTCCCCTGTCATGTAGGCACTCCAGGCCTTGTACTGGTTCCTTGAGGCCTGATCACTGGTACCCGGGGACACCGTCACATCACCCTCGAGTTTTTCCTGCCCGATAAAGCGTCGCATATCTACCCAATGCGCCGATTCGGACTGCAGGGAATTCTGCATGCGCTCATAGCAATCCCAGTCATCGGGTCCTACCATGGAAGCTGGGGAGTTGATGAGTCGGGAATAGGTAATCGTGCGGTGCAGCATTTCCTCTGGCGCACCCACCAGGCGGAAGTGCCAGCTTTCTATCAGTGTTTTGTCCACAGCAATGGGGCGACACACCCGTGCGACCTGCACCGCATCCTTGAGAGTAAAGGACGGATAGACCGTGGTGTTGTGGCGGTTTTGCGACAGTATCTCGTCTACCTTTTTCTGCCCGTAGGACGCCACCATGCTCTCCATGTAGCCGGGAATTTCGGAGTAGGAACTGTGAATACTGCCCTTGCCACCCATGAAGCTATGACCGAAGGGCATAGTGCGACAACCCAGGCTATCAAAAAATTCGTAGGAGCCACCAAAGGGGGAAATGATTTCAGCCTCACCTGGTGTGGGTGCACCCTCGGGCAGGCCATCTACTACCTTACGGGTAGCGTGTCCCACCGAAGCATGGGCCACCATGGGATGTACCGCGTCGTTGAGGTTTTCAATAAACATCTTCCAATTACAGTCATGCATATAGGGCAGGCTACTACCCACCACCTCAACCTTCCCTACCGGGGAGCGATCACACATATTGTCAATAGTAGCGATGGTAGCACCCAGAAAAGTTTTCAGGTCGGGGCCATCCCCTGCCAGCGAGGCAAATACAAAACCCCGATGACTGGCCACACGGGCCACAGGCTGCATGCTGAACTGGGGGTCTTCCCTATCGAAGCCGGTATCATCGTAGCCGCGGTCGTGGGGAACCACGTTGAGTTTACCATCCAGATGATAGCTCCAGCCGTGATAGGGACAGCGGAACATACTGGTTTTACCCGTTTTGTGCGCGGCCACTTTGGCCCCTTTGTGACCACAGCGGTTATAGAGCACATGGACTTGTCCGAACTTGTCACGCGACAGCACCACGGGTTCGGTGCCGATGCTAGTGGTAATAAACTCGCCCGCCTGACTCACCTGCGACTCGTGGCCAACGTAGACCCACGCCCTACCCCACAAACGCTCCATTTCCAGATCAAACACTTCCGGGTTAGTGTAGACATCTCTATGTACCCGGTTTTTTTCCACCAGCTTGTCCAGTCTGCCCACTGAATAGCTCATCTCTTTTTCTCCTATAGTGCCAGCGAACCCAGACTCGCCCCGCCACAGACAAACAGGGTTTGACCGGTAATAAAGTCATTTTGTTCATCCGCCAAGAACATCACCGCCCTGGCCACATCGGAAGGCATGCCCACCCGTTTCATAGGAATAGTCTGCGCTATCTCATCGATTTTGGGGTCGCCCTCCTTAAACACATTGTGGAACATTTCTGTTGCCGCAATTGGTCCCGGGGCCACTGCATTCACAGTAATACCGTAACGGCCCAGCTCCAGCGCCCAGGTTCGCGTCTGGCCTATAATGGCGGCCTTGGTCGCCGAATAGTTGGTGCGGGTTTCCAGCCCGAGTAGCGCGCGGGAGGACATGTTAATTACCCGGCCAAAGTTGTTTTCTTTCATGGTGGGCAGGCAGGCCTGCAACAGCGTGATGCCGGTAGCCAGGTGAATTTCAGACAGATAATCCAGGTCTTCCAGTTGGGCATCTTCAACCAGGGCCGCGCGGATCAGACCCGCGTTGTGCACCAGGGTGTCGACAGCGTGGTTCTCCTTCACCCGTTCGGCCACTGCACGCGTGGCTTCCCGATCTGCCAGGTCCACCGAGAAATTGTGCAGCCGATCAGACTCGATGACCGCTGGCCGACGTGCCAGGTTCAACACGGTATAACCCGCCTCCAGGAAGTGCTTGCAGATACTCTCACCGATGCCGGTACTGCCACCGGTTACCAAAGCGGTTCTTTCCCGCATGAAACCTCCCTAGGGTTTGTTTTCCATGTTAAGCGGAGAGGCCTGCAGAATGCAGCTACCGGCCAGGGTCGTGTGGCTCACCTCAACCCGTATATTTCCCGATGGACAGCTGGCCGTCAATCGGGCCAGGACTACCGGCCCGCAATCCAGCTTTACCGAGGCCAGCCGCCAGGGCGACTGTTCCTGAAAGAAGGGCTCCAAACTGTGCTGCAATTCGCTGTACGCCAGCAAGTCACCACCGCGCGACACCGCAGACCAGTTGAGTTCGTCCCCCAGACAATGGCGGCACAACTCTCGTGGCGGATATTGCACAGTCTGGCAAACACTGCATTGTTGCAGGGTTAATTCGCCCTCGACAGCGTGCTCATCCAGCTTGGTTCCCTGCGGTGATCGAAGGGCCGGCGGTCCAACACTCATATCACATCCCTTTGCGTAAAATCGCCGCGGCGCTGCACAGACCGCGATCATAATTAACCATACCGTAGCCGCTAACCATAGCAAGGCTGGCCTCCGGCACCTGGTGCTTATCTGCCGCGCCCAACAGCTGGCGCATGGATTCCACCACACCCAGAAAGCCCAAGCCCGCCTGGCCCACCGACAGCTGTCCGCCGTTGGTATTGTGGGGCAAGCCGCCCCCGTCAAAGGTCAGCACCGTATCGCGCACAAATGCGGCTCCCCCTCCGGGCTTACAAAAGCCCAGACCCTCGAACTGCAACATGACAATTACAGGATAATCATCATACGTCTGCAGACAATCGATGTCTTTTGGACTCACCCCGGCCGCGCTGTAAAGATCATCGGCGAACAGTTCCCAGCCACCACGTAACTGAACTGGATCCGCGGCAAAGGCATTGTGACGCTCATCCGCCGACAGGATCTCCAACCAGGGAACGCCCAGCTCCTGCGCCTTTTCTACACTGGTTACCAGGAAACCATCGGCACCGGCGCAGGGCATGACGCAATCAAACAGATGCAGAGGGCCCGCCACTTGCCGGGCATCCAGGTAACCCTGCATATCCAGTGTTTTATGTCCCAGCAGCGCTCCCGCGTAGTGATTGGCATTGTAGCGTTGCGACACACTGATGCGCCCGAAGTCCTCGCGGGTGGCGCCTGTAGTATCCATATATCGTTGGGTTATTAGGGAAAACGGGGCATTGGGACCCGCTGCGCCCTGAGGGTAAACCGCGTCATTGCTGAACTGGCTGAAATTGGCCACGGTCCCCGTGAAGCTTCGCGGATCAGCAGTATCGCCGCCGATACAAGCCACAACATCTGCATCACCGCACTGTATCGCACGCGCCGCACGACGCATAGCCACCACCCCAGAGGCACCACCGACACCGACCTGTTCAAGCCAGCGGGTTTGTAAGCCGAAATGCTCTACCAGGCTTACCGCGCTGTCCGGCGCAAGGGTAAAACTGGAAACCGACAAACCATCGACAGCATTTTTTTCCAGTCCACTGCTTTGCAACATGGCCGCAAGGGCACTGCCAATAAACCAGGCGGCGCTGTGTTCGCTATAACGAACATACGGAACCGTCACCGGGGCTATCAGGGCGACCCCTTCATAAGGCTGAGGTCGCACTGTCATGCCCTGGCCTGCTTGTGTTGGCGACGCTTCATGTCGCGCAGGTCAAAACAGGCCTTGCGCTCCACCAACTCCCGGCACAGTGTTTTCAACTCGGCGCGCTTGGGTTTCTGCGAGGCGGTAAGCGGCAACTCCTGCAGGAAGGCGATGTAGCCCGGTGCCTTGAAATACACCAGGGAGTCATAGCAGTGCTGGAATATCTGTCGAGCAACCGGCTCCTCAGACTCAATACCTGCCTGCAGGATTATCGCCGCCATTACTTCATCGCCGCGCATCTCATCCGGCACCGGTGCCACTGCAACCTGGGCGATCATCGGGTGTTCGGAAAGGGTTGCTTCAACTTCCAGCGCAGATATGTTTTCGCCACTGCGCCGGATGACATTCTTACGCCGGTCGACAAAGTGCAGCTGTCCGTCATCGCCCTGGCGTACCACATCCCCTGTATGCAGGTAATCACCCGCCCAGGCCTCGGCAGTAGCTTCTGGGTTTTTCAGGTATTCGACAAAGAAACCGCGTCGCGGATCATCACCCCTGGCCCTGACCAATAATTCACCGGGGTCACCTGGGGAAACTTCAATGCCCTGTTCATCCACCAGCATAAATTCTATCGCGTCACTGGGCCAGCCAATACAGGAGGTACCGATATGCCTTGGCTCACGATTGGCAATGATCGCTCCGCTACAGCCGGATTCCGTCATAGCCCAGGCTTCCATAAGCGGGATGTTAAAGCGCGCTTCGAAGGGCCCGTGGTGGCGCGGGTTAATGCCCGCTCCAAAGCCAAACTTAACCCGATGATTTTTATCCTCGGCGTGTTCGGGCGTGTTCAGGAACATAGCCGGCATCACCCCCAGGTAATGGATAATAGTGGCATCGCTGTCGCGTACGGTCTGCCACCAGTTGCCCGGGTGGAAGCGATCCAACTGCACAACACAGCCTCCTGTCATCAGCATGACCATACTGGAGCAGGCCATGGCATTCATATGCACCAATGGCAGAGGCGTCAACAGGCGCTCCACACCCTCTTCCACCGGGCATAAGCCGCCCATGCCGCGATACCACTGGGCACAGACGATAAAGTATTCATTGGTTAACACACACCCCTTGGGTTTGCCGGTACTGCCCGAGGTATAAAGCAGTGCGCATTCGGTATCGGCACCAGGCGCTCCCGTCAGCGCGGATGTGGGTGCAGCGGGGATAAGTTCCGACTCGTTTGCATCGAGCAAAGGCAGCTTGATCTGTGCACTGGCCAGTGCTTCAGCAATAGCAGGAATATGTTCGAGGAGTGAGATGACCAGGCAGGATTCGCTGTGGTCCAACAGATAGGCGATTTCATCTGTGGTCATCTCTGAGTTAACGGGGACCACACTCACCCCCAGGGCATTCAAGGCAAACCAATGAACGAAGAACTCGCTTCGATTATCCAGTACCAGTGCCACGCGATGGCCCAGGCCATAACCGGCGGCCCTATAGATCAATTGCTGGGCTTCTACCGAATCGGCCATCTCCTGGTAGCTGAAATCAATAGCCCCATCGGCATAAGACTTGCTGGCCACCGCGGGAATATGCAGAAAAGGCCTAAACGCATGTTTGCTAACGCTCTCGCGCAGAACTTGATATACCGTTGTCATTGTATTCAATATCCGATAACGGGATGAATTTTGTTATCTGCAACTATAGACCTTAAGTCTATATATAAAATCGATATTTTACATATAAAATATAAATTAAACTGATAGCGTGAGAAGGTGTTGGGGCTACCCATCAGATAGTCACCTGGAACAGAAGCTCAACTCAGTTTTGAGGGTATCTCGTACTTGGCTGATCATGAGGAAAGTGGTTAATTCCTCCCGTGCTCGAGAAGGCTCATAAAACAGACCCGCGCCCACCAATAATCAAACTATCCCTGCGCAGAAACAATCGACTTTCTGTTCGCAAATAACTCGTAGAAAAAAAACAAACCAAGACTTGAGAGTGCGTAGGTTAATGCGAGGTTAATAATTCCTGGCGTCACACTGGGCCAAAACTTTGGCGCCAGAATAATGCCCAGAATGAGTAAGCCGAGTCGAATGCCTTCAAGTTTCTGCGCATAGCGCCTACCTTCCAGGAAGGTACCCTGGACATATAGCGAAAAGATGCACCAGAAAAAAACGACGAGCATAAAATCCCTGGAAATTACTTCCTGCGTTGACGGCAACCAGAGAGTGATTAGCGTGACAGCCCAAAACTGCACAAAACTGTATCCCTTGTGAAAATTCGAGATGATCGGGTCAAAGTTTGGGTATTGCCATTCGGCTCCTTTCGACGGCCGAAAGTCTTCGGGATACCAACCCGGTCCTTTAAACCACACCTTGATTTTATCCGACCACTTTCTCGTTCCCAGTGAAATATGAAACGTATCGTACCAAACGTAAAAATTTGCCCACAGGGGGTTAAAACTGCCTAATTGCCTGGTAACCCCATAAACACAAGGTTGTTCAGCTTGTTCGTCTTTAAAGGTACCAAAGAGCCTATCCCAAATGATGAAAAACCCACCGTAGTTCTTATCAATGTACTCTGGGTTTCGGGCATGGTGAACACGATGATTCGACGGTGTTACCAGTACCCATTCGAGGAACCCTATTCGACGCACATGTTCAGTATGAACCCAAAACTGGTAAATCAAATTTAGGCTGCCGACAGATACAATGACTTCCACCGGCACACCTGCAAGATACAGCGGAAGATAGAAGACAAAGCCGATGTAATCTGTGCTCGTTTGGCGAAGTGCGGTGCTGAGATTGTATTCTTCACTTTGGTGGTGAGCCGAGTGGGAAGCCCACATAATGCGCCACTGATGTCCGTAACGATGTTTCCAATAGTAAAGACAGTCGTAGCCGACAAACGTGACAATCCACAATAAGACTGAATCAGCAGGTAAGTGACTCACTCCGAGGGTCTCAACCAGGTAGCCAAACACCAGGCCTGATACACCGAGCCGCAGCACCCCTTTTGCCTGACTCACCACGCCCATTTGCAGGCTACCTATCGTGTCATTAACGCGATAGGTATTACGTTTCCTTAGCCAGCCGTAAACGAACTCGATAGCAATCAAGAGAATGAAGAAAGGCACGGCAATCTTGATGTAGTTCATGTGACTGGGTCTTTTTACTTTAAGCAAGCATAAGAGGAGTATGTTGATTGCACCTCAGCCGTATTGTCCCACTGTTTGGAGCGAAGATCACTCTCAAGGAACATGCAATCTGGTTTGGGATTCCTATCCTGAAGCCATGTTGGGGCAGAACCCTGGCTAACAAGGATTCAAAACTACTATTCTTAAAGCGTTTTATTCGTAAAAAGCAGGATGGAAAGAAAACGTTCCGGTTGGCGTTGTGGTGGATAACAGTTTGAGTTGGAAGTACTCGGCAGGTTCGTTCGCTGGCGAGAAGTTAGGTGACACCGCAAAACCGAATCGGGAGTAATAGTTAGGGTCACCGGTCAAGATACAGCCTAATGCGCCCCAGGATTGAATTGTCGCCAACCCCTGGTTGATCAATCGTGCACCGATGCCTTCGGCTTGCCTTTCAGGGGTAACAGAAACCGGCCCAAATGCGTACCAGGGCGCAGAACCATCAGTGTTGATAGCAATTGAAAATGCGATGTGACCGACGACGGTTTTCTCTGCTGGCGAAGCATTTGCTTGCTTATCATCGTCAACAGCCACTAGCGACAACACAAGGGAATTCTGGTCTCGTAGGCGATCAACCAATATTTGTTCGTCGCCACCTGCGTATGGCATACCGCGAAAAGCATCCTCAGTGATTTTAAAAATTGCTGCTTCGTCGCCGAATTGTTCTTCTCGAATAAGGATAGGCATCTTTCAGGTCAAGTGAACTGGCAGCGCAGTGTAACGATGCCACCCCGGCACTGCCGCTAACGGTAACTCACTTTTAGGCACGGCCAGGCGCAAGTTTGTACTGCGTTCTAATAACACCTGCAAGGCCACCTTCGCTTCCATGCGCGCAAGAAAAGCGCCCAGACAGAAGTGATTGCCTTGAGAGAAGCTTAGGTGCTTGCTCGAATCACGAGAGATGTCAAAAACATCGGGTTCGGGAAACATCGCTGGATCTCTATTGGCGCTACCCAATAACGGCATAACCGGTTCACCTTGTCGGATCATGACGCCCGCTATTTCGATATCCTGCCGAGCATAATTCATTTTTGTACCCTGCACAGGCGGCAGATAACGTAAAACTTCTTCCACAGCACTGCCTGCAAGCTCCGGGTTTGCGCGCAAACGCGCTAATTCATCGGGATGTTCAAGCAAGGTAATAACACCGTTGCTAATCAAATGTACGGTCGTTTCGTAGCCTGCAATAATCAGCAGAAACAACATGCTTAACAGTTCGTTTTCGCTCAGTTGATCACCATTTTCTTCAGCTTCAATCAACCTGGATAAAATATCGTCACCCGGCTCGCGTCGCTTACGCGCAATCAGCTCACGCATGTAACCAGCCGTTTTGCGTAAGTCCCAAAATATCGTGCGCAAAATATTCCAGCCCGACAAACCACTACTAAGCACTCTCATGCTGTCCTGGAAGCGCGGCATTTCTTCAGGCTCAATCCCAATCATGCGCGAGATCACCCTGGAGGGAATCTGCAAGGCATATTCCTTTTGCAAATCAACGCTACCCCTAGCCAACGCCGCGTCCATTAATGTATGCGCCATGTTTTCCATGTCACCTTGCATTGCAGCGAGCGATTTTGGTGCAAAGGCTTTCTGCACTATATTGCGGAGCCGCCTATGCTCCGGGTCATCTTCCACAATCATCGACAGCGCCAACGTTTCAACTGATTTCGGCACGGGAAAAGGAATTCTGCGGCCACCATTAATCTGGGTTCGGTTGCGGGCGAAGCGTGGATCTTTAACCAAGTCCATGCAATCTGCGTAGCGTGAGACCAGATGAATCTTCAGCATCGCAACACGCCCCTTGGCCACGGGCAGGTGCTCCCGTAAATAGGTATAGTATTCATACTTGTGTTGGGAAAAGTCTTGGCTACCTAGATTGATGGCTTTCCGAGGGTTAACCGCCCGACCTGGATTTACCGGATTGGCAGAGTGGCTTGGATTCACGCTCATAACCTTTCTCCCCTGGATGATGACCTACAATATTTATGACCTACAATATTTATGACAGACACCGCTGACGAACTTATTGTAACGCCAACACTATAGCTCTAGTCAAACCAGGTATTGAACGCCATGTGACGCGACTAACCACAGACGCCAGCCAACCACGCGTGCTATTGTGGCTCCTATCACAGAAAGGATTTTATAGAATCTGCGTGGACTAATTTTGAATCCTGTCACTCATGAAAACTGAAAGCTGGTCGTCCCGGACAACCTTCCTGTTTGCTACCATTGGTTGCTCAGTGGGCCTTGGAAACCTGTGGCGATTCCCGTATGTGGCTGGCGAAAATGGCGGCGGTGCTTTTGTGCTGGTTTATCTATTTTTTGTCTTCAGTATAGGTGTCCCTCTAGTGATGGCTGAGCTGGCTATCGCCCGCCGTGGCCATGCCAGCCCGGTAGCTACTACGGCTGCAATTTCTGCCGAGGAGAGCGGCCACCGCCGCTGGCAAATTATCGGCTGGATGAGTGTATTGGCGCCGCTATTGGCACTCGGCTTTTACTCGGTGGTAGGCGGTTGGTCGCTGGATTATTTGCTGCAGGCCGCCAGCGGCGCCTTCGTAGACGCCGACGCGGATCGAGCGGGCAAGCTGTTCACCCACGTGCTGGCCTCGCCGCTGCGCATGATCGCCTCGCTCAGCATCATGGTGGTGTCAGTTGCCATCGTGGTGGGCAGCGGTCTCAGTAAGGGTATTGAGCGTATCGCCAAATTCATGATGCCGGCTCTGTTTGCGCTGCTGTTTTCCCTCGCCATCTATTCCAATATCGTTGGAGACAGTACCCGATCCTGGGACTTTCTGTTCAATACCGATTTTTCAAAACTCAGCGCCAACGGCGTATTAATAGCTCTGGGTCAGTCACTGTTCTCCATCGCGGTGGGAACCGGCGCCCTGCTCGCCTATGGCGCCTATCTGTCAGACGATATATCTATCCCCCGGGCGGCCTGGGCAATAGGCCTGGCCGATACATTTGCAGCCCTGTTGGCCGGGCTGGTCATATTCCCCATCGTTTTCGGTTCCGGCCTTGATGCCGGCGAAGGACCAGGGCTGATCTTCATCACCCTACCACTGGCATTCAGCGTCATGCCCGCAGGACAATTCGTCGCTGCACTGTTTTTCCTGCTGGTATTCCTGGCCGCTTTCACCTCCGGGCTTGGAATGATGGAGCCTTTCGTGTCCTGGGCGGAAGAACGTAAAGCCCTGAGCCGCCCCAGAGCCGCTCTGCTAACCGGAGCACTAGTCTGGGTGCTGGGCCTTGCCGCCGTGTTCTCATTCAATATCTGGAAAGACTTCACCCCCCTGGACATGGTTGAGCAGCTCCGTGGGCTTACCGTGTTCTCGATTCTCGACTACGTGGTCTCCAACTTCATGCTGCCCTTCAACGCATTACTGATCGCACTAATGGCCGGCTGGGCGATCAATAGCGCCCGCATGCGTCAGGATATTGGCATCAAGTCAGATTTCGCCTGGCGCGCCTGGCAACTTTCTACCCGGTTGCTGGCACCCATCGCCGTGACCTGCGTTTTCCTTTTTAACGTACTGGATTAGCCAGAGCCGGCTAGCGCCAGACGACAGTGCTAATCTACCCCGCCCGTTTGGACAATAACTTTTCCGACAAACCCGGACCGCGCCCCGGTTTGGTCCAGGGGCAAACCTCGATACAAATCCCGCAGCCCACAGTATGGGTAAAATAGGGTGCGCATTTGTCAAAGTCTACATACCACTTTTCCACACCACGCACGGTTTGCTTGCGTTCACTGATTGCATCTACCGGGCAATCGATGGTGCAGCGTCGACAGCCAACACAGAGGTCGTCTACGGCAATATCGACTGGCTTATCCTCGGCCAGCGGCATATCCGTTAACACCGTAGCGATACGCATACCCGAGCCATATTCCTTGCAGATCAAGGAGCCATGCTTGCCCAACTGCCCTAGCCCCGCTTCAATCGCCAGCGGGATGTGTAGTAAGTCAGCACCTTCACAGAAAGCCCGGGCGCGCCAGCCCATGCTTCTAATATGTTGCGATAGCGAAATGACAGTGCGCGTTATCTCCATATAGGCGCGCATCGTTTCAGTGCCCGCACGATTGGTCGTCACGTAAGCCATTTCCTCGTTGTCCATAGGCAACAACACCACGATGGCGCGAGCATATTGAGGGTTTGTACCCTCATACAGTGCTTGCTCGGGCACATGAGTAATACCTACCACGCCAGCGCCAAGCTTCCGCGCCAGCGCCTTTATCTCCTGTGACTTTTCTCGCGCATCGACCACCGGTACCTGCACGGCCGCAATAGGTCCGTCGGCATTGCGCAACATCCAGCGATTGACCAGATTGAGCCAGTAGACTTTTAAGGGATTGATCAGCACGAAGAATATTTCCAACCGTGCCCACTCCAACTGCCGGGCACCCGAGCCGTGAAATATCTGGGTAGCACGACGTGGTGTGGTCTCGCCAAGTCCATTAATAGTATTACCTGATACGGGCTTGTGGCGATAAGCGAATGGCAGCTTCGGTGAAGGGAATTTTTTCTTCATAACACTAGTCGGGGAACTGATCTTCAAGTAGCAACGGTTCTCCGGAGACCTGGGCCTTGCGATAGGCACGACGGACCAGGACACCTTTACTCATCCACATCACTGCCCTTACCGCTAGCCACCACAGTAACTTTACATTGCGCCACAACGCCTGCAAACGGGTCGGATTTTCCAGATAGAATTGTTCTTCAAAAGAAGCCATGGTCTCAGTCTAGCACGCTGCGAGTCGAGGCTCTCGGCTATGGCCTACGCTTGCATGCAGGCACCACGTGCGGCTAGCACAGCGTCATTTATCGGTTTTATCCCTGATTCTTACTTCAAACATTATCTGGTTGGGGTGTTGACGTATCTGTCTATCGCGGGCCTTTTCTATGTGCTCATCGTGATCTTCAGACCGCCTGAATAATTCCTGGAGGAAGCAATCCCGCCTGGTTTAGCCTGCAAATCGACGCAGAACATTCAGCGTTATCGTCTCAGTGTGAAAATCCTTTGCTTTAAGACCTACGACCCATTCGCAGGACGCGGCGTTGAATACTTGTCCCGCTCCGCGTGTAAAAGTGGCAATCATTCCAGCGCCATACTTCACCTTATTGACTGCCTCGGTTGAGACTGATCCGTGTTTCACAGATGCTGCGAATATTGCATCAGCATCACCCAGGTACAATTGCGCGCCCCTGTGCCCATGATCTTCTTCGACCAGCGTGGCTGGCGCCATGGCTAGAATGTTGAGAGAGTCTGGCGCGCCATCGGAATGTGTTGGATAAGGCAAACCGTCGGTAAAAGTAAAGTCTACGCCGTCTACTTCAAAGCCATAGATACCGGCGTCTTCACCAAAAATATCGCCAAAGTACAGGTCGGTATTTTCAAAGGCCCAATGATCAGAACGATATACCGTGAAACCTCTCTGTGAGCGAGGCATTGTGGCACCAACGCCAACATAAACACCCGCAAAGCCATTGAGCCCCATGGTTGACGCACCGGGGTAATTGACAATGCTGTCTTCCCAGGCGGATGTTAATTGCGCCTGCTGGTCGGTGCCCATCACAGGGTCTTCATCACGAGCACGATACTTATAACAAACCTGCTTTTGGTTGCCGTCTTCAAGTCGAATTTGCCAGCAGAAATTGCCACCAAATCGCGCAAGATTACCCCCTTTATCGATGAAGTTATCGAGATTGTCCCTCATATCCCGACTCCAGTATTCATCATGTCCCACAATGACCGCACATTGGTAGGGGGTCAGTAGGTTGGGGTCATTATGCAAGTCATATTGACTGATCACATCGAACTCAATGCCCTGCTGCTGGGCCCAACAGACGAAATTTCTTTCGTAGGTCGCCCATCCGGCAGCAGCGTAGTACTTTGCAAAGCCCTGCGAGAACGCGAACTCTATATTCGGGTATCGTGGTATCGAATTGGGTGGCAGCCGATTTGGGATTCTTGGTGCCCCCTCAGGTAACCAAATAAACCCTTTGCTCCAGGGGCGTTCTAAAGACAGCGTTGGCGAAAACTGATCGGAAGCCTCGCCGTCAATTCCTTCGTATGCGTTTGAGCCGCCCCAATCGTTATAGGCGACCCAGGTTGCCGTGGTCACTATCAAGACTAATGGTGCCCGTTCGCTTTGCTGGCCTGCCCGGACGATGAAAAAATGCTGTTGTTCTATTTTTTCTCCGTATTTGTCTTCGATACTTGTCAGAACGACATAGCCCCCGGAGCGTAAATCCGAAGGCAGAGACCAGGTGATCGATGTTGGCCAGTTACAACCCTCGGCATAGGCTCGCGGCGGCGTTGGGTGATGAATGCCTACATTGCCTTTTGTCTGAAATACGCTCTCGGGATAGGCGCCATCCCTAATCACTTCCAAATCAAAAGTGTTGGCGGTCGTGCTGACACAAAAGCTGACCTCCTCGCCAGGTTCATAGCTTGGCTGGTCTGTGTAACACCATACTTCCGGGATATCAGAGTTGTCCGAGGGGTGTTCATAGAAGTGGGTCATGGTGGCCGAAAACCCCTGACCTCTCGCTACAGCCTCAGTAGGATTCAGGTGATTAGTTGCCACGGAACTTTGTTTTTCGGGATTTGGGGATTGCTTGTCGTTCACGCCTTTAGAAACCTAGAGTAGAAGTTGTGGGTAGAGAGCAACCAGTTTACTCTAAGCGCTTTCCTACACCAGCCTCATAATTTTACCTTTGCGATTAAACCATACACCTATTACTGCAACGCTGCCGAAACTCATTATGTTGTCTTTTCTGGTTGCGGTCGGCGCACTGGTTTTTAACGTTATGCCGATTCTTCTCTCGCTAATTGGCGAGAGAAAGAACTTCAGCGATTCTCAGTTAGGCGATCTTGGCTCATCCTATTTCGCTGGATTTACAATGATCACTGCCTTTGCCATGTTCTGGGTTCGCCGGGTTAACTGGCAAAAAACCGTAAAAGCCAGTCTGTTGTGCTCAACCTTATTTTTTGCTGCGATTCCACACCTGGATAGTTTTGGGATCATTGCGCTATTTTTGTTTTCCCTTGGGGCAGTAATGGCGTTTCTTTATACACCCGTTTTCACCTACCTGGGGGACACGGATGAACCCGATCGAGCGATAGGTGTATCTATCGTGTTGCAGGTAGGGCTGGCGGCGCTCGTCGCGTTCGCGATACCCGTTTTAATCGTGCCTTATTACGGTTTCCAGGGCAGCCTGTATTTCCTTTCGTTGATCTGTGGTTTTTCACTTCTTTTATCAAGGTTCGTTCCTGAGAGCGGCAGGTTCTCGTTTAAGCAGGCTGGTTTGCGAGACTGTCTAGCGGCCATTAAGGGCGCTGCTTTTGCGCCAAAACTTGGGCTGCTGGCGATGTTTGTTTTTTACCTGGGCATTACCGGGCTTTGGGCTTTTGTTGACAGAATAGTCCAGGCAGGAGGTTTGTCAGCGGAGGCTACCGGTAGTGCAATATCAGTGGCTCTATTGCTAGGAGGATTGACCGGGCTTATTCCGGCATTGATGGGCCAATGGCCGAGCCGTTTTATCATGCTACTGATCGGTTCGATGGTTATCGCTCTGAGTATGGTTCTGTTGATGCGCCCCATGACAGTATTGAGTGTGACTTCCGCACTCATACTGCTGAACGCCGGCTGGAACCTCACGGTAGCCTATGGCTCGGCGAACGTCGCCGAGTCAGATGGCAGCGGATTTTTGCTACCGCTACTGCCCGCAACGATCAGTGTGGCCGCGATGCTGGCGCCGGCACTGGGCGGAAGACTAATGGAGTTTGGTGGCAATAGCCTTTTTCTTGGTTTGGTCACTGTAGTATTGATGATTGCCCAGGGCCTGTTCTTGTACGCTGCTCACCTACCAGATACGTCAAGGACATAACAGAGCAATGATAGCGATTGCTGAGCGAAGGGACACTTGAGCTACGCGCCTCACGGTGATTGATAACCCTAGCTGTAAGCAGGTGGCGGTACGAAACCCCCAATCTCTTGGGCCATCATTCTGGTGAAGTCTATGGTGATATAGTCATTAAACTCAGCCCCAACAGCTTGTAATCCAATCGGTAGGCCTTCTTGTGACAATCCTGTTGGAAAGACAGTGCTTGGTAGGTGTGCGACGGTGACCAGTCCTGACCAAAATACTTGTTGGAAATAATCCTGCTCGACATTGTCGACCATTATTTTTCGCTCAAGGTATTCTCCTTGATCTTGAGGAAACGCGGTTGTAGCGGTCTGTGGGCATATGACGATGTCCCAGTCATTAAAGAAACGTTGCCACTGTTGTCGAATGAGGAATCGCTTGTTGTTGTTTACTGACCAGGTGCCATGGTCTTGCACGGAGTAACGAATCATATTGGCCGCAATTGAGTGGTCGTTAGGATCAAGTTGACCGACACGTTCCCGGTATTCATTTTTTTCTTCAGCGTTAAGCTCTGCCGCCATCACGCCCCACAGCAAACTATTATAGGTGTCATGACTCTCATCAAGGTTAATCTCTGGCCGAGCGCTGTCTGAAACAGTCGCACCAAGCCTGCCCAGCGTCTCACCGATTAACTGGACCCGATCGGAAATCTCCTGCGAGACCGGAGCCATTTCGTCGTTGGTCCAGATAGCGACTCGGAAATCCTTCAGGTGAGTCTTACTGGGCTTTGGTAGATTAAGTTGCCAGCCTGCCACGTCATGGCTCGCGGCCCCTGCAGAAACATCCATGCTAATTTTAAGATCTTCGGCACTGCGCGCCATTGGCCCGACCACAGCAATATCAGCGGGTGCCACTTGTCCCGGTAGTGCATGACCAGCATCTGAAACAACACCCCAGGTGGGTTTGTGTCCATAGATGCCACAAAAGTGAGCGGGATTGCGGATAGAGCCACCGATATCAGAACCAGCCTCAAGACCTGTCAGACCTGCCGCTAATGCAGCAGCAGATCCACCTGAAGAACCGCCAGGCGTGCGTTCAAGATTCCAGGGGTTGTTAGTCGTCCCATAAATGTCGTTGAAACTTTGGAAATCTGCGAGGCTCAGGGGTACATTGGTCTTACCAAAAAAATGTGCACCTGCCTGCTTCATTCGAACGACGGTCTCCGAATCTACCGTTGCTATATTGTGCTCGAACTCAGGGAAACCCCAGGTAGTTGGCAAGCCCTCGATATCGTAGGCCTCTTTGATCGTCATGGGCACACCATGAAATGGTCCAAGCGCCCTGCCCGCCGCAATCGCTGAATCTGCTGCCCGCGCTGCATCCCGGCCTCGCTCAAAATCTTTCACCACGACGGCATTGATATCAGGGTCTATTGTTTCAACACGATCGATGTACATATCTGTCAGTTCCAATGAACTGACTTCTTTGGCGGCAATTGCCCTGGCTAACGATACAGCGGATTTGAATGCGTACTCACTCATTTCGTTGGGCCCTCAATTTAGGCAAATACTCGCAATTTCACAGGCATTCCACAACCCGCTGCAGACCGACAACTAATCACCAGGGGGCGATATTCAGCACGTTCTTCTACTGAACGTCTTTTGAAGGTTCTTTTGTCTTGTCAATCACCCACTTGAGATCGCGTTTTACAGCTTCGAAGGCTGGACCGGACAATCTTTAGAGTGCGACGCCTGTTTACAGTGGATTGAGAGGCCAACTATCGGTGATACTGTTTTCTTTTAGCTGGCTTGAATGACGATGAATCAATGGAACGAAGGCGATGTGGTCGTGGGCGGATTACCGCTTCATTTTTATAGAACCGGCGGTACCGACAAACCAACACTGCTGCTGGCTCATGGGTTTAGCGACAACGGATTATGTTGGAGTCGGGTAGCTCGTGAGATGGAAGCCAAATTCGATCTCATTATGGTAGATGCACGCAATCATGGACAATCTGGCCGAGGCATTTGCTCATCCGATGATCTGGCAGACGATCTTGCCGCTGTCATTTCAGGTTTAACCACTGCGCCAACGTTTGCACTGGGCCATTCCATGGGCGCGGGCACTGTTGCGGGGCTAGCTGCCAGGCATCCGGCTCTTGTCAGCAAGATCGCGCTTGAAGATCCACCCTGGGCAGAAAATCCAGGAATTGAAAACGATGCAACGGCGGAAAAACGACGTGAAGGGTTTAGAAAATTCCTTGCGAGTGTCTCAGACATGTCCGATGAAGCAATATTAGCAATGGGCAAAAAACAGCACCCTGATTGGAGTGATGATGAATTTCCCGCATGGGTTCAATCCAATCGTCAGGTAGGTTCAGATGCGCTTGCAGGCATGAAGTATCGCGATTGGCGCGACAATGCCGCTAAGATTCAGTGTGATACTTTGGTGATATACGGGGATGAGGATCTTGGCGGGATGTTAAAAGAGCCGGTCGTCGAGCGTCTAATTCAGGGCAATGATTGTTTCAGCGCGCAACACATTCCCGGCGCTGGCCACAATATCCGCCGAGAGCAATTTGAGCTATATATGAAGGCAGTTCAGGGGTTTTTTAGCTGAATTACAAATAACCTTGCACTAACAATTTCTCAGTGTTGCGACTGGAGATATCCACTTCGCCCTTTACTCAGACTTTTACAGGGGCTTGCCTGTTTCATTGAGTCTCAGGTCTCTAATCAAAAGAACAGACCCGATTTATCGTATTTTTTTTGACAGAATCACAGTGGATAGATCAGCGAATTCGGCACTAGCACCGAGTCATAAATGACCCGCTTTTCCTTGAATCGTAAAAGGCCATTTTCAAGGACAACCCTATCCAAATACCTGCCTGCACTCAAGATACGCGGTAAATCATCGTTCAGTACCTCAATCACCGAGTAATTTGCGCGTACCTGAAACTCATCACTACTTGCATCATCAGCTTCTATATTAGTAATGTGATGACGCAGATACCTCGGCTCGAACATGATGGTTTCCTGCACCGCGTTTACCCTATCCTGCAACATGCCCCGACTCTCACACCTCACCACTGCCATGGGCAATCCGGCGTCGTAGTTATCCCTGGGCTGAATCAAGTAGAGGCACTTTTCGGTAAAAAAATCGGGCCAGTCACTTAACGGCCCATCATCCAGAGACGAGGCATAGTCGTTATAGAGCTTCTGGAGCACCAACCAGCGTTCGAAGGTCACAGGCCCATCACTTTGCGATAGTGCTTATAGAAGGCTCTAAGAGCAACTTCAGTGACCATGTGAGGCGTATCTTTTGTACCCCTACCATCGAGCAACAGCAGGCCGGCGTCGTCTGCGTACTGTCGGACGCCATCCTGAGCCATTTTTATAACCTCACTGTCATCAGCAGAAACGAACCCGGCAGAACTCATCAGGTTTGCCTGACGCAGCCTTCGGGTCTGCATTTCGTCTGAATCATCCTCATAACCAAAAAATGTCCAGTGCAGCTCAAACGAACCCGCGTTTCGGGGCCGAATCTGTCGAAGCGCCAGCGTGTTGGATTGCTGTTGAACAATCAAGTTCGGCCATATGGTCTGCATCACTACTGTCGCATCGTCAGGAAATTCTTTCACTGGATCCAGCAATCTTGGGTCAGCCAGAACAAGGTCTTCTTTCAGGTTTTTGATATCGGAGATCGACGCGCTCACTTTCTGTTCGCTTTTTCGAGAGATCAGTAATGCATGCCGCCCGGTGTCATCCATCGCCACCCGAGATTCCTGATCCGCACGAAACAGCCCAAAGGTCACCAGGAAAACATGTAGCAGCGATGCGTGATAAGGATCCTTGATGTTTTCAAACATCAATTTCCAATTGCCTGGAATCAGCTGGCGAGAGTAACCCAACACTTTGAGCCCCCGGCCATCAAAGACGCGGTCAAAGTACTGCAGGTTGGTTTCACCCAGATAGTCTTCCAGGTCTTCAACATCCTCGGAAAAGCTGGCAAATATCACGCCGTTACGGGCCGCAACTTTAAGTCGAGGCAATGCGTTGTCATCCTGACTGAAGTCGTCGGGCATTCCTCCTTTGCCTCCAACGCCCTTGATAAAGGGTACGCCGCGAAGACGACCTTCTGCGTCATAGGACCACTGATGATAAGGGCAAATGAAAAACCGGGAGTTACCCCTCTGCTGACGACAGACCTTGACCCCGCGATGAGCACACCGGTTTGCAAAAGCGTGCAGTTCGCCTTTGTCATCACGGGTAACCACGACAGAGCGATTGCCGATCTGGGTCGTCAAATAGTCCCAGGTTTCAGCTAACTCAGACTCCAGCCCCACATAGGCCCATGTGCTGCCTTGAAAGATTCGCTCCATTTCTCGCTCAAAAACGTCAGCGTCCGTATACAACCGGTAAGGTACTCGCGTGAAATCTCCTGCTGGCCAGTTGATGCTGGAAATCTCTCCCATGTTGCTCCTATGACGCTTGCCGCCAGAAATAGTCGTTCATTGCTTTGCTAGTGTAGAATACTTAGCAATCTAGGTAAATTCCTGCACTGAAAAATGAAGAATCTGTCAGACCCACAACCGCTCCTTATAGACAGAACCGGCGAGACACTATCCAGCGGCCCAATTTCTCAATTGAATCCCGCCAATGACTGGTCGCCTGTCACGATCACGGGCGAAATGATCAATCAGGAAATAGAGCGACTGGCCGATCTGCCAAAGCCGGCTAACGGCAGGCGGCAGGTCATGTTTACCCATCCAAGCGCACCAAATCCGGGCCGTGGGCTAACGCCTGGCGTTCAGGTAACGCTTGAGGTGTTAAAGCCAGGCGAGGAAACCACGCCTATTCGACAAAATTCCACCCAGGTTAATTTCTGTATTCTTGGGGAAGGCGAAGTCGTCGTTGACGACCGCGTCATTGCTTATTCAAGATACGATGTCTGGAATCATCCCTCCTACGTGGTTTATCGTCATCGTAACAATTCATCAAAGCTGCATGCGAGACTAACCTATTCCAACGCAGCGCTTCTGGAGATGATGCGGGTACATCTGATAGATGAAGATCCGCCGCTCGAATCAAGCGCCAAGGACACAAACACAGACGCAGAGCCCAGGGCTGGAATCACGCCACCGATCAAGCAAATCGGCGATGACGGTGCCTCACTGATGCCTTATGAGACTCTGATTAATCCCGCATCAATGGAATCAAATACGCTGCACTGGCCCTGGCAAACCGTTAAGGCAAATCTGGACCAACTCGGAGCACTAGATAGCAGTTATGTTGGCAGGCGCCTTTATCTGCTATTTAACCCTCTGACCCAACGCTTCAATGGCACAACACCCAACTTCTTCGCGACGATAACGATACGTCCACCGGGCATAACCGATAAGCCGCACCGCCATGTATCCTCTGCAATCAACTACTACTTTAAAGGTTCTGGATACAGTCGCGTTGGGGGCAAAAGATACGACTGGAAGGCAGGTGACCTTATGGTGTCTGCACCAGGTTGGGCGGTTCACAATCATGCTTCTAATGACGGTGACCCGGTTTACGAACTGACAATTCAGGACCAACCTTTGAACCTCTATATGGAATCTCTACTCTGGCAGGAAGATCTTGCCGAACCTGGCAAGATACTCGGTGCACACCAGGGATTCACCACAAACCTTAAAAAATTCGCTGGGTGACCTGATGTTCTATGACCCTCGTGCCGATCTGCAACCCGCGCCGCTGAAACACAATCCCTTCAACGCATTAGTGGCCCCACGGCCTATCGGTTGGATCGGGACTCAAGCTGGCGATGGCACTTTTAATCTTGCGCCATACTCTTACTTCAACGCCTTTGCTGCAGACCCGCCCGTTGTCGCCTTTGCGCCTAATTCAAAAGATTCGGCAGGCCTGTCGAAAGATACCTTAGCCAATCTGCGGGAAGTGCCGGAATTTACCTGCAGTATTGTCTCCCTGGGCCTGGCTGAACAGATGAATCAAAGTTCTGCTGACTACCCCCCTGAACTCAGTGAATTTTCAGAAGCCAACCTGAAGACAGGATCATCCCAGTTAATCAGGCCTCCCTATGTTGCCGAGTCCAAAGCCGTACTCGAATGCGCGGTGTATGCAATTCATTCCCTGCCCAGCCGTGACGGCGGCAGGCAGAGCCATCTTGTCATTGGTGAGGTTATTGGCATTCATATCGACGATGCTCTGATTGTCGAGGGCAAAATTGACACATTGGCACTGGCACAGGTTGCCAGACTCGGCTACCACGACTATTCCAGCGTCGACAAAACCTTTGAGTTACTGCGCCCGGAACTGGACTAGGAATCCGTCTTCAAGACTGACGGAGCACCTGAAATATTTCCGCCGTGCTGGCCATTTCCTCTTTTGATGCACTTAGCAGCCTGGGTAACAACAAACAGACCGTCAGGTTAACGAAGAACCCATACAGTCCTGCCTGAAACAGCCACCATCGGGGAAATCCAGATAGTATCATCACCGCCACTACCAGGGACCCCATCAGCAGACCTGCCAAAGCTGAGACCCGTTCCATTCGCTGCCAGTAAAGACCAAGAATGAGCGGCGGAAACAACTGCATCAGGAACTCAATCTTTATCTCTGTTAAGCGCCACAGGGTCAGAGAAGAATTCAATGACAGCAACACGACCACAAACAATATGACTACCGTAAATACTCTGCCGACCATAGTCAGCTCAAGCTGACTGGCATCCTTTCTTATGGCCGCCTGATAAATATCCCGTGTAAAGATTGAAGACAGGGTAAGGACGACAGAAGAGGCCGTCGACATGATCGCTGCCAGCAGCCCACAAAGCACAAAGAGAACCAGAGCGTGATGCTCACTTGCCAGACGAGCCAATAGATAACCGAACACTCGGTCTGATTCCGCTACCGAAAGATCCGGGTAGAGTGTCAGGCCTGTGAGGCCAATCAGCAACGTGCAACCACCCAGGAAGAACGGCACCAACAACATCATCGTAAAACTACGCTTCAGTGAAGTTTCATCTTTCGCTGCGTAGATCCGTTGAATCGCATGGGGATACATGGCAAAGCCAATCGCCGAAACAATGAGCAGCGACAACCACTGCGATGTCATCGATTCAACGTCACCTGGAGCCTCCAGCAGCGATGGTTTCGCCTCTGAAAGATATTCCAGAACATGAGGTAAGCCACCCGCCATCTGAAGACCCGTCCAGGTTGCTGCCAGCATGGCGATTGTCAGCAACACGCCCTGTAGCGCATCCGTCCAGATCACTCCCCGCCAACCACCAACCGATATATAAATGGCCATAACCACAGATATACCCAACACACCGGACCAGAAAGGCAGTGCCCCCGAACTCAGCGCTTCAACCGCGTGCCCTGTCGCCTCCGCCTGAATCATTAAATAGGGAAACATAGAAACGATAGTCAGGATCGCAACAATCAGCCTAAGCGCCTTTGACTGGTATCGATGAGCGTAGAAGTCACCGGGCGTCAGATAATGAAACCTGTGCGACAGGCGATAAAGCCTGGGTGCATAGGATAGTTGGGCCGTTATGATCAACCCGATCAATGGGATCGCCAGAATCCAGATCAATCCACTGCGATATGCCTTGCCGGTAAACCCAAAGAAGGCATTGCCACTGTATTGCGTCGCCTGCATGGTGAAAAACAGCAGTAGCGCCCCGGTTGTTTTGCCACCCAGAAAATAGTCATTGGGGGAATGACTACGGCTTCGGCTATTGGCTACAAAGCCAATCAGAATGGTGAGCGCAAGATAGAGTGACAGCACAACAACCGATTCGATGCCGAGTCGCAGTTCACTGGTCAATCCCAGTGCCTCCAGATCCTGTGAATGGAGAGGACGGTAATGACGATCGTCGCGATCAGCGTGACATAGAACCAGGCCGGCAGGCCAAAATAGCGAGGTTCGCTGCTACCCATAAACAGATAGGGAACACAGAGAAATACCAACAAAAATATGGCGGGCCAAAAATAGCGATAGGTTGGTGGTGGTTTATTTTCAGACAATACTGGTTTCCCCTGCGTCAAACCTCATGGAATGATGTTCACCATAACGAGTGACTTTCACCTGCAACAACAAACCAGGTGCCGTAATTATTCTCGCCGCCTGACTATCACTAACCGCCTTCTTTCTCTCGTTGCTCGGCCAACTGCTCACCTATCGCCGGCAGACTACGCCACAGAATCACCGCACCGATGGGGCACAAAATCACAGCACATAGGGCAATAGACTTACCTATTGCCTCATCATAGCCAAAGACATAATCGGTCGTCATTGCGATTACAGTTGGCCCCAGGCCAAGACCAATCAGGTTGGAAGAAAGACCATAAACTGCCATCACCTGACCTCTCATTCGATTAGGTGTCATCAATTGCAGGGTCCCGCCAGCAAGCCCGCCCTGGAAGGCGGAAAAGAACACTGCCAGAGACATAAAGACAATGGCTAGAAGATCGCTCTCCAGAAAAGCCAATGCAGCAGCAGACGGGATCATTGCGACCATGCTGAATAGAATGATTTTGACATAGGCATCATGAATACCTTTCGAAACGAGGCGATCAGACAGCGTTCCAGCCAACAGCAAGCCAATAGTACCGGCGCCAATCATCACCAATCCGAACACCCAACCGGCTTCCGGGCGCGTGTAACCAAAGGTGCGGATGAAGTAGGTAGGGCCCCAGAGATTGAGCGCATATACGACCATGATAAATATGGAGATACCAAGAATGTGGCCGCCATACGCCCGCCGTCTCTGCCACAAATAGTCAGCAACTTCACTGACAGGCACCGCCTCAGGTGCGACGATACCGGTTCTGGCTGGCTCCCGAACTGTTGTTAACATCAGCAGCGATACCAGCAGCCCCGGAAAGCC
>Ga0208948_1000188_pt1 | contig 30269 bp, 24 predicted proteins | sample AOAMet11_17_M020_2_FD_188228 | JGI IMG/M metagenome (GOLD analysis project Ga0208948, IMG submission 188228) | Ammonia-oxidizing marine microbial communities from Monterey Bay, California, USA - CAN11_17_M020 (SPAdes) | ecosystem: Environmental > Aquatic > Marine > Intertidal zone | place...
ATCACCAGGTCAGCCAATCACCACAAGCCCTGGTAGCGTTTAACCACTACTCGTTAGACCGCTACACTCTTCCATAAAACAAGCAGGCAACCGATCTAATTCGATACTCAGACTTTCGATCAAAAAGCCCTGTTATAATTCCGATTCTCAAGCGGGCGTTAAGATCCTATTCCCAGCTTACTGCGTTGAAACCCAGTAAACAGCGGTTGTGATCGCTATGAGGGTTAACACCACGATACAGATCGCATCGACAAGGCTATCTGCCTCGCGTTCACTATTATTTTCGTTTTCCGCCAAACCTTCGTTTGTCATCGAATCGTCAGTCATTGAGTTAAACCTGCCATTCACTGAATCAAGAGATTCTACGGGGCTCACGCGTGGCTAGCCAGTTCCATGAACCGTTCTAGATCGAGAGTCAATGTATCCACGCTTTGTTCGTCGGTAGAAATCGGATCACTATCCCGGGTTTTCGACTGTCAACAGGGCTACCAGGAGTTTCAATTGTGTTGCATCAAGCCGCTCACCAAAAGCAGGCATCACTCCATTGCGACCGTCTGCAATTGTTGTCTTGACGGCTTTAAGACTACCGCCATAGAGCCAGGTATTATCCGTCAGGTCAGGCGCCCCCAGAATCGGATTACCTTCACCAGTTGTACCGTGGCAGGCAACACACAACTGGTCATACTGTAATTTGCCGGGATGGCCAGTATCAGCGTTGCCTGAAAGCGACATTACGTAAGCCGTAACGTCGTCTACACCCTGTGCACCCAGAATATCGCCCCAGGGGGCCATATTGCCAGTTCGACCATCGCGAATAGATTGTTCAATCTGCTCGACTGACCCACCCCACTGCCAGTCTTTATCCGTAAGGTCTGGGAAAAGTGCGGCCTGTCCCTGGGCTTCATAGCCATGGCAAACAGCACAATTTCGATCAAAAACCCGCTGGGCGGATACCATCGCCTTTGGATAATCGTGTATTTCTTCGACTTTCATTTCGGCAATGGCGTTTCGGCTTCCACCGAACTCCGCGCTGTAGACTTGTTCGTCTCTGACAACCTGGCGACCCGATGTCCAGTTTAGAATTCCCTTGTAGGATCCCAGCCCAGGAAACAGCATCAGGTATATCAAGGAGCAGACGAGACTGAGAAGAATCAACCAGAACCACCACATCGGTGCCGGGTTGGCACCTTCCCTTAGATTGTTGTCCCACACCACTTCTTCGTGGATTTTGTCCACTTCGGAATTGGAGAAATAAATGCTGTAAACCAGCCAGCTCAAAACCCCAAGGCTGACCAGTGTCAACACAACAATCCATCCTGCCCAGAACCCTGTCGGTAGTTCACTCATCAATATATTCGTCTTCTAGCGGTATCCTGGCAGCTTGTTCTGCTGATTCCGCGGTTGATTTCATAAAAACCCAGACCACCAGGCTGCACATGAACAACATGACCAACATATCACCCACGAAAAGGAACCAGGTCATGCTACGTCCTCAGAACCTGGCGGTGTTACTAACGGGTGTATCGACGAGATCATCAGTGTTCCGCTCCGTGATTGTCGGCCATGCTGTTATCAAACCCGGTGCCGAGCTGCTGTAAATAAGCCACAAGCGCATCAACTTCCATCAGACCTTCGAGCTTTGCTGGGGCCTCGAGAATATCTGCGTCAGTGTAGGGATCACCCAGGCGTTGCAATGCCCTGAGGTTAGCTTGAATATTTCCAGTGCTACTCGCAGGTCGTACCGCTAGCCAGGGGTACCCGGGCATGATGGAGTTTTCTACCACGCTTCGCGGATTTATCAGGTGAACCTTTTGCCAGGTGTCGGAATATTTGCCGCCGATTCTGTGAAGGTCGGGACCTGTACGTTTAGAACCCCACAAGAATGGCCTGTCATATACAAACTCGCCCGCACGTGAATATGGCCCATAGCGTTTGACCTCTGCCAGCAACGGCCGAATCTGCTGTGAATGACAAACACTGCATCCCTCGCGCACGTAAATATCGCGGCCAACGAGTTCCAAGGCACCGTAAACCTGTGTATTGCCAATTGGAGTTTTCAAAGATTCCTGGGTCAAGCTGGGGATAATTTGAACAAGACCGCCAATCGAAGATACGACGAGAATACCGAAAACCAGGAGCCCGGCATTATTTTCCAGCCGCTTGTGAAGAGACAGACCACTCATTGCGCTTCCCCGGTTGCTGTTATTTTAGGTGGCCTTACCCGAACTGTGGGACGTCCTTTCATTGTCATCACCAGATTGAAAATCATCAGCAACGTGCCCAGGAAAAAAGTAAATCCGCCCAACAGGCGCAACATATAGTAGGGCGGCATACTGGCCATAATGTCTTTAAAACTGAAACTGGGTTCACCAAATTCATCCAGACTTAACCACAACAGGCCCTGGGAAACGCCGGCACCCCACATGGATAATACATAAAGCATGGTACCTGCCAGCGCCAACCAGAAATGTATATTGGCCAGGCGCACGCTGTAAAGTTTCGCGTCCACGAGTCTTGGTACGAGGTAGTAAAACGTGCCGAATACGATTAAGGCATTCCAGCCCAGGGCGCCGGAGTGAACATGACCGATGGTCCAGTCGGTAAAGTGACTTACCGCGTTCACGCTCTTAATCGCCATCATCGGACCTTCAAAAGTCGCCAATCCGTAAAAAGCCAGAGACAGGACGATAAACTTTAGAGCCGGGTCCGTTCGGAGTTTCTCCGAGGCGCTGCTGACAGTCATAATGCCGTTGATCATAGTCGCCCAGGAGGGTGCCAGCAGAATCAGGCTCATCACCATGCCGAGATTCTGTACCCAGTCAGGAATAGAGTTGTAATGAAGGTGATGCGGGCCAGCCCAAATGTACGCATAGGTAAAAGACCAAAAAGCCACAACAGAGAGTTTGTAACTCCAGATCGGGCGATCTGCCTGCTTGGGCAGGAAGTAGTACAACATGCCGAGGAAGCCTCCGGTCAGGAGAAAACCCACGGCGTTATGTCCGTACCACCATTGAACGATGGCATCCTGTGCACCTGCATACACTGGGTAGGATTTTAGCAATGTCGCAGGCATCACCAGGCTGTTGACGACATGTAACATCGCGATGACGATGATCAATCCACCGTAGAACCAGTTCGATATGTAAATGGGTTTGATACGGCGGCAGGCGATCGTTGAGAAAAAAACGACCCCGAAACTGATCCATACTATCGCTATTGCGATATCAAAAGGCCATTCCAGTTCCGCATACTCTTTACCTGAGTTCATACCTGCCAGCAGAGACAATCCACCGCTCAGTACGCAGATCTGCCATAGCATTGCTGTGACCCAGGCCAGCCTGAGCGTTGGCAATGGAACATGGCAGGTTCGCTGAACGCTATAAAATGCGGTTGCCATGAGCGCGGAAACACCAAACCCGAAGATGATAGCATTCGTGTGAAGAGGACGAAGCCGGCCGAACGATAACCAGAATTGTCCAAAGTCGATCTCAGGCCAAATCAACTCCGCGGCGACGTAAACTCCGGCTCCCATTCCGAGCACAGCCCAGAGCATGGAGCAGACAACAAGGAAACGAACGACGCCGTCGTGGTAGTACTCGTTAGCTATGATCTGCTGGTTTTCGCTCATATGTTCATGCGCCTATCGATGGACCTAACCCCTCTGTCCAGAGGGCGACGGTGACGCCCAACAAAGTCACAAAGCCAACCAGCAACCAGCCGACTAGAGAGGAGGCCATTAACATGCCCTTCTCCGGTTCGATGTTGAGTGCGACCGGCAAACCAACGTATAACAAATACATGGCCCAGATCAGAACAGGTATAAATACGAGCAGGTTTATGAAGACATGTGGGTACAGATGTACAACGCTACCGACAGTCATGGGTACAGCAAGGATAGTCACCATTGCCATATGCACACCAAGGGACTTTCTTGCACCATAGGTCTCTGACATCCATTGTGATGCGAAAGCAGTAGAGACAAACGCGGTAAGCAGTACAAAAAAATACAACATACTAACGATGCGTAACTGGATCTCAGCCAGTATCAGTGGATTAGCGGCCCCAAGGTCCCAGCCATACCTGGAACCCCCAATGTAGGCGAACATGGGAGGCAGTAACGCGAACCAGACCAGATACTTAAAAAAAATGCGATATGGTGAGGGCTCAGCCCGCGAAAGATCCTCGAATGTTTCTTTGGGTCGGAACAGGACCCTGAGAAGCAGTGGGCCGGTATCAGTATTAGTGCGGGTTCCGTTCATGCTTAGCCATTAGCCACGGGCTGCTTGTAGGGCAAGATCGTACAACAATTTCTCATGTCCCGCCATTCCTCGAATGGGTGGTCAAGACCACTGCATGGCGACGGAGAGTATCCACCCATTAGGCTAAGAAACAGGCGAGAGGCGATTCGGACCGCCAATGGCGCAAATCTGCTTTGTCATCAGCAGGCAGGGCGTTTTCGATCCTGTGAATAATCATCTTTCGTGAACATTCAGGGTACGGGCGCGAGAGATAACTCACGTCCTCATCAAAAAACTTAGCATGGGGCTTTTCTCTGCCCGCTGTGTGGCGGCAAAGGCCGGATCAAGGGCCGCAAAACGATTTCTTTGCCGCTATCTGATGGTTAAAACCACGGCAGCGCATTTCCCCCTGCGCCAACAGAAAATTACGTTGGCTAATCGTCCATCACCAGGTCAGCTAATAACCACAAACCCTAGTAACGTTTAACCACAAATCGTCATTCCGCTCCACTCTTTCATCAAACAAGCAGGCAACCGATCTAATTCGATACTCAGACTTTCGATCAAAAAGCCCTGTTATAATTCCTATCCTCCCGATGATGGACGCACGCTGATACTCTTTACCCATATATAAAACTACACTTTAATCCTGCCTAGAAATCAGTAGCATACGAATTTTTTCATTTGGAGCTTAAATCCGCATGGTATTTTTACGATCGTTCATGTTTCTCGTGGCCATCATGGCACTCGGCACGGCGAAGGCCTACGCAGAGGAAGGGCAGGGTTTCACCCTCTACCCACACCTTGGGCTGACTGTCTTTAATGATGAACTAGAAGATGATTCCCTGGTGGGTATTGGAGTCGGTTATCGGTTTGATAACCCTTGGGCAATTGAGCTTACCTACCAGCAGACAGATGCCGACTTTGAATCGCCTATGACCGGCGACGCACAGATTGACTTCTGGCATCTAGGCGCCCTCTATCACCTTGAAAAGAAGGATAACTTTCAACCTTTTCTATCATTTGGTCTAGGAAATGCTGACTTTGATAGCGCCTCAGAAGATGACAGGGACGACACGCAGTTGAACGCCGGTATTGGCGTCAAATGGAGTTTCAGCGAGCAAGCGGCGGTCAGGGGAAACCTAAAGGTTTTCTCTGGTGGGTCAGGTGATCAAATCGACGCTGCGGTGTCGTTCGGTCTTCATTATGCTTTTGGCAACTCCCATAAAGCGCCCCTGGAGGTCGCCACGCTAGACGGTGACGCAGATAACGACGGCGTATCAGACAGTGCTGATAAGTGCCCCGGAACCCCGGCTGGTGTTTCAGTCAATAGCCAAGGCTGCCCTGAAGACGATGATGGTGATGGCGTGTATAACTATCGGGATGACTGCCCCGATACAACCGATCGACGTGCCCGAATTGACGCTCGAGGCTGTTACCTCAAGCTTGAGCGAAAGGTCAATATGACTCTCAACGTTGAGTTTGACTTTGACTCGTCCGACGCGCGAGATGAGCATGAAGCTGAAGTGCAAAAAGTGGCTGGTTTTATGGCTCAATACCCTAACTCTAACGTGATGATAGAGGGGCACACCGACAGCGTGGGGGACGAAACATACAACCAAGGTTTGTCAGAACGGCGTGCGAACACCATCGCTGACATTTTAGTCAAGAAATTCGATATTTCTCCAGACCGCGTGGCGTCCACCGGTTATGGCGAAGCCCAACCTATTGCGACCAACAACACCCGTGAAGGCCGTCAGCACAACCGGCGCGTCGTAGCGGGTGTAGAAGGGGAAGAAGAAGCAATAGAAATGAAGTAAACCCTTTCGGCATCGCAGTTCGACCCCTGCGGTGCCGGTTTAGATTCATATTTTCGGGATTTTGCTTTCGATCTCTCATTGAAAGACTGTGGCGTCACACCCGTTCCTTTATCATCGCGGGAGTGGGCTCTCGCCCTTGCGCGTTGACGGCGTTTACACCGATAGACTTGCCGTGCCCCCTCCAGCATCCGATGGTGGAATCTAACGCGAGTTGGTGGCCCGAAATTGCCAAGAATGCAGCATCATCAAAGTCCCCCAGTCCGATATTTCGTTAAAAGCGACCAAATCCCATCGAGAACTGGCGCCAAACCCTGTTTTAAGGGCGTAATGTGCATGGCTGGTGAAGCTGATAGGTGGTTAATTCTTCTTATACCCAACCCGGTTTACCGATCAGGACTCACCGGCGATTAGCACGGGTGCAATTGTGTCCCGCCAGATATCGTAACCCTTCTGGTTCATGTGCAATTGATCTGTCACAAACAAGTCTTCCCTGATGCTCCCGTCTTTGTTCAGCATGGGTGTAGCAACGTCAATATAAATCAGGCGTTCATCACTATTGCACAAACGCTTCAATCTTGAGTTCACCTCGACCATCGCCGGCCACATTGAAGCCCGTGAAATGCTCGGTTTCACCGCAATAATGTAGATGCGGGTTTCAGGAAGGGGTTTGTGTACCATGCTGATAAAGGCCTGGAACGTCTGCATGATCTTCTCCGTCGAAACATTCTGTGCAACGTCGTTGTCACCTTCATAGAGGATTACAGCTCGCGGTTCGTGTTTCAGGACCAGCGTTTCCATGTGATGCAGTACATCGTTCATATTGCTGCCGCCAAAGCCCCTTGGAATAATCGTCAATGGCGAAAGGTCATCGTGAATCCTGTGACGCCAGAAGCGCACGCTGGAGCTGCCCGTAGCGACAATATCGCCTTTTTCGAACTGGACGATTTCATCCTCAAGCGCAAAACCCCCAATGGTGTAGTCCCAGCGAGAGGGGTCAGGATAGTCGGCAGCCAGTAAGAGGCAGGAATAAAGCACAGAAAGTAGGATCAGAATACGCATGGCGGGTTTCATCAAAGTTACTCTTTTAGTTACGGAGGCCCTGGGTTCAGGAAGTGCTCCGAGTTTGAAGCCAACAGGTTGAAGTTTTCTTCATGGTTAGTCCAGAGATACCAGTCGATGTGATTAGCAGCAATCTGTCGTTCGTACCAGCGGTGTCGTTACGCCCGGTGATCCAGCGCCGTTGCGTTGGGACTTTTGGCAGATGCCGTGAGGTTGTAAGCATCTGCTGCAGGAGGTCTCTGTGACCTGCCGAATGTCTGATTCGAGGTATTGACAGAGCCACGCGATCACCTCGTCGCTACTGAGTTCAGGTTTTGCGGTGATGTCATCTGGGATTCGAATTCAACAAGTCATATTGCCAACCAGCAAACCCGGTCAGTGATCGCCCTTACCGTCTGAAGGCTTGTAGGTTAGTGGCCACTCAGACGTTGACCAATTTCTGCCGAGAAGCTACCACCCTGACTTTCTGAGATGAAAGAAAGCGTGATCAAGATACTTAGGCAATCTGGGAAATATGTGGTTTAAAGTACCTATCTACCTGTCATTTTCGATTCCTTTCAAACAGACAGCCCCTATTTATCTGGTCAATGCTTGTTATCCCCATCATTGCCATGTCGCGTTCAATTTCAGCTTTTAGAAGCTGCACAACCCGACTCACACCAACTTGGCCTCCCGCAGCCAGGCCATACAAATAGGGTCGGCCGATTGCGACAGCTTTTGCCCCTAACGCCAAAGCAGTGATGATATCGGTGCCACGCCTGAAACCACTGTCGACAAACACCTCCAGACGATCACCCACGGCATCGACGATACCGGGCAACAGCTCAATGGATGACGGCAATCGATCCAATTGACGTCCACCATGATTAGAGACAACGATACCGGTTGCACCAGCTTCAGCTGCACGGATGGCATCTTCAGGTCGGGTAATACCTTTAATGACAAAAGGGCCATTCCATTCAGCTATAAGGTGAGCCGCATCATCCCATGTGAAAGATCGATCCAATTGACTTGCAAACCATTCAGCAATCGATCCAAAGTCTTTTTTCGTGGTTTCGTCCAATGCACTTTCAACATTTGGGAATCCCCATGCCTGGGTAGTGATGTAATCCATTGCCCATTTCGGTCGCTTGCCAACCTGCCAGACGGTTCGAGGCGTAATCTTAGGCGGAATCGATAGCTGATTGCGGAGATCTCGTTCACGATTCCCCGCCACGACGGTGTCGACCGTTAGGTACATCGCTTGATAACCGGCCGCTTTAGTTCGTTGGACAAATTCACTATTTAGTCCGGGGTCCTTAAAGACGTACACCTGGAAAAACCGAGGGCCTGGCGCTACTGAAGCGACTTCTTCAATACTACTCATCGCGGAAGAGGCGATTCCATACAACACATTTTCTTCAGCGGCAGCCCGGGCAACAGCAACTTCCCCTTCTGGATGAAAAAATCTCGATGCTCCGGTTGATGAGAGAATTATAGGTAGATCTGTCTTCATCCCGAGTAAGGTTGTGCTAGTGTTTATCTCACTAACGTCCTTCAGTACTTCGGTGAGTAGGCCATATTTTGCAAATACCGCCCGGTTGTTCTGCAACACCCATTCATCATCAGCCCCACCGTTCAGATAGTCGAATATAAATTTTGGTAGTTTCGATTGGGCTAACTGTCGCATCTGATCGATGTTGAATACTCTATTTACCCCAACCACACGATTTTTACTCCTGATGAAAGGTTTGAAGATTAGCTAAGACTCAAGCCTTTGTCCTGTCATTAGCGGCATTCAATAATTCCCAACGGGGTTACCGGTTACTCACCGTTGCGTTGGCTGAGTAGGCCCACCAGAAAAGCACCTTGGCTAATCGCTCATCACCAGGTCAGCCAATAACCACAAGCAACAAAAATCCTGGTAGCGTTTAACCACTATTCGTCATACGGCTACACGCTTTCATCAAACAAGCAGGCAACCGATCTGATTCGATACTCAAACTTTCGATCGAAAAGCCCTGTTATTATTCCTATCCTCACCTTTCGCCGCTGATTCTTATGCTTTTTAGCTGGGAATAACCCCCTTTGGTCAGACAGAGGGCTTACAATCGTACCCTTAATTCTGTCGCAAGGGTCCCATCGAACAATGAAAACACTAAAAGTAATAGGTGTATCAGCTGCCATTCTGATAGTAGTCATGGGCGGTCTGTGGGTCAGCGGCCTCGGTGGACAATTACTCTTCTGGTCATTTACACAAATGAACGAGCCCGCTGGTGAGTTCGACCCCGCTGATGCTGTCGCACCGCCCGACTATGAACTCGCAGTTAACTGGGCAGCCTTGCCCACTAAGCAGGACCCTGCTGATCTTGTACCTGCTGGCATTACGGTAAGTCCACAGGGTGATTACCCCGTCGATGTGTTTTTTATACATCCTACCGGCTTCCTAACCTCGGGGAGTTGGACATCTCCCATGGAACTGGACTCGGGGACTGAGGAAAACACGGAATTCATGATGGCCAATATGGCCAGTGCCTACAACGGCTGCTGCAACGTCTACGCGCCCCGCTATCGTGAGGCTAATATTTTCGCCTATATGGGTAGTCCGGAACGGCGCTCACAAATACTCGGGTTTGCTTACCAGGATGTAAAGCGTGCTTTTGAACATTACGTGGAACGCGACAATAATGGACGACCCTTTGTCCTGGCCAGTCACAGCCAGGGCACTCATCACGCGATGAAACTTCTCCAAGAGGTTATCGACCCGTCAGAACTGCGCGAGCGCATGGTTGCCGCTTATACAATTGGCGCGGTACTGATACCCCTCTCACCTGACTGGTTCGCCAGCATGGATCACATCAAACCCTGCGAACGGTCTGACGATCTACAATGTGTTGTTCACTGGGACACCATGCCGGAAGGCACCGACCCTATCGAGAGGGATGCTCCGAGCCTTTGCACCAATCCCCTGACATGGCAGGTCAATGAAGAAATTGCTGAAGCCACAGAGAATATAGGTGCTGTTGTTCCAGAAGGCACATACAACATGGTTCTTGGTGACAAACCGGATGTCCGGTCAGGCGATAATTTCACCCAGCTTGACGCACCCGCCGAGAACCTGGTCCAAGCTCAGTGCCGCGATGGCAGCCTGTTCGTACCGAAACAGGAGTCAGGCCCCTTTAAGACTATGGCTGGTCTGATGGCGGACAGTTACCACGGCTTGGATTACGCCCTCTTTTATAGGGACATCCATGAAAATGCCAAGTTGAGAGTGTCGACCTACCTCAATTCAACAAGTGCTCCAGGGAGTTAGGCCACCGTGGAAAGAAAACCCTGTCAAGCTGACTCTGACATCCCGATAGAGTCAACGCTCACCTCTCGTTGCGTAGCTGAGTCGACATAATATCGTCGGCAAAGGTCGCCCAGCGAACCCACGATTTCCCAACTCATCTTTACTCTCCCGTATTAAGATCTTTTGGGCCCATCCTACAATAAACAGCGGGTATGCTCCGAGACATCAGAGGCAATGACATGGCGTTCTTTAAGGCTGCCGAAGCACTATCTTCTATTTCTCCTCTCCCTGGAGTCACACTAACGTGGGGGAGCGTTTCATGACTGATCCAGCAGTTCCCTTGTTGCCTATCTGACAGAAAACCCATCTAAAGACGTATTCGATCTCCGGCAAATCCCGGACGGCTTTATAGGAACCTCCAATAACATCTTGGCCGGGTCAAGGACCGCAAAACGATCTCTTTGCCGCTATCTGACGGTCAAAAACACGGCAGTCATACGGCTACACTCTTCCATACAACAAGCAGGCAACCGATCTGATTCGATACTCAGACTTTCGATCGAAAAGCCCTGTTATAATTCCTATCCTCAACCCTAGAGCAATTTTCCCGGATTCATAATTCCATCAGGATCGAATATCGTCTTGATCAACCTCAGGGACGCTATCTCTTCTTCACTCCGACTGAAGTGAAGCTGTCCCTTTTTCATCAAACCAATTCCGTGCTCAGCAGATACGCTGCCGCCAAACTCCTGGACAACCGCAAGTACACTTTCGCTGACCTGCTCGCATTGTTTCTTAAAGTAATCGGCCAACATTTCTGCTGGCTTGAGGATATTAAGATGTAGATTGCCATCACCAATGTGGCCGAACCATACAATCTCAAAGTCTGGGTACGATATGCCTACCAGTTGCTCAACCTTATTCAAGAATTCAGGAACCTGACTTACCCTGACCGCGATATCATTCTTGTAGGGTGTTCGAGGCGCAATAGCTTCTGAAATTCTTTCCCGGTACTGCCAGAGGGATCGATTCTGGCTCTCACTTGACGCCACTATACCGTCCGTCACCCATCCCTGACTGGTACATCGCTCAAATGCCGCCAGCGCATCGGCTAACGCCTGCTCACCAGGGCTCTCAAATTCAAGCAACACGTAGAAAGTAGACGGTATCGCGAACGGCAACTCTAAATCACTTTGCGAGACTACAGATTCCAGTGCGTTGTGGGAAAAGAACTCAAATGCATTGAGGGTTAGGTGTTCCCGAAATGCTGTCAGAATTTCAAGGCAATCTTCCATCCTGGGCGTGGCTAGCAACATCACGGTAGCTTTTTCTGGCATTGGGGCCAGTTGGACGGTGGCCTCCACCATAAACCCGAGAGTACCCTCGCTCCCAATAAACAGGTGCCGCAGATCATAACCCGTATTGTTTTTCGTCAACCCCTTGTTGAGTTCGAGTAGCTCTCCGAATCCAGTTACCACCTTCAAGCCAGAAACCTGCTGCCTGGTCATCCCGTAGCGCAAGACTCGAATGCCGCCGGCGTTCGTCGCAATATTGCCGCCTATCTGGCTGGAACCACTGGACGCAAAATCAACCGGATAGAACAAACCTTTCTCTTCTGCAAAGGTCTGCAGGTTTGCCGTGATGACACCCGGTTGGACGGTGACTGAAGCATCTGCGGAACTGAAGTCGAGGATCTGATTCATTTTCTCAAACGAAACAACAACCTCCCTGTTGGTCGCACACGCTCCCCCCGACAAACCGGTTCGTCCGCCAGACGGAACAAGGCCGATGCCTGCCGTTCTCGCGAATTGAACAAGCTGGATAACCTGCTTTGTTGTTCGTACGAACACGATGGCGATTGGGTCAGGCTCAAAAAACCGGGTCCAATCCAAGCCGTACGCTACCAGATCGCTTTTTTCATTCGAGACATTTTCTTCCCCAACAATCTCTTTCAGTCGCGGAAGAATATTCATTGCGCGTTCAGGAAGGTTTCTGGTTTAGCTCACCAGAGAGATACCTATCTGACATTTCATCCAGAGTGATTGGCTTTATTTTTGAAGCGTTACCTGCGGTACCGAAAGCTTCATATCGAGCAATCACGATATCTCGCATCGCATCCTGAGACGCTGCCAGATATTTTCTTGGGTCGAATTCAGACTTGTTCTCACTGAGAAAACGTCTGGTAGCGCCTGTAGACGCCAGCCGGAGATCAGTGTCGATGTTTACTTTTCGTACGCCATGCTTAATACCCTGCTGAATCTCTTCGACAGGAACGCCGTATGTTTCGGGTATTTCACCACCGTTCTCATTAATGACCTTTAGCCAATCCTGAGGAACACTGCTCGACCCATGCATCACAAGATGAGTATTAGGCAGCGCCTCATGAATCTTCTTAATGAGATCTATCGACAGGATATCACCGGTCGGTGGTCTCGAGAATTTATAGGCACCGTGGCTTGTACCAATGGCAATGGCCAGCGCATCGCAATTTGTCTGTGCGATGAAATCAATTGCCTGCTCCGGGTCGGTGAGCATCTGGTCCATGGTCAGGACACCAGCTGCACCAACGCCGTCTTCTTCTCCTGCTTCACCAGTTTCCAATGATCCCAGGCAACCCAGTTCACCTTCGACAGTCACGCCACAGGCATGAGCCATGTCAACAGTTCGCCGGGTGACATCAAGGTTGTATTCGTAACTGGCAGGTGTCTTTTGGTCTTCAAGTAGCGAGCCATCCATCATCACCGATGAGAATCCAAGCTGGATACTTTTCTGGCAGTCACCGGGCGAAGCACCATGATCCTGATGCATAACAACTGGAATATCAGGGAACTCCTCTACCGCCGCAAGTATCAGATGTTTGAGAAAGTTTGGGCCAGCATATTTACGTGCACCAGCCGACGCCTGAACAATCACAGGGCTATCTGTCTGCTCTGCGCCTTCCATGATGGCGCGTATCTGCTCCAGATTATTCACGTTAAACGCCGGAACCCCATAATCGTGCTCTGCCGCATGATCCAAAAGTTGACGCATGCTTACTAATGCCATGATCTGTTCTCCAAATAAGTTGGGTTACTCGCCCCTTGCTTCAAGAGCGGCTACTGCCGGTAGGGTTTTGCCTTCAACGAACTCAAGGAATGCACCACCACCGGTAGATATATAGGAAATCTTGTCGCTGAGTCCAAATTGTTCGATTGCTGCGAGGGTATCGCCACCACCCGCTACCGAAAACGCCTGACTCTCAGCGATACTGAGGGCTAGCGCTTTCGTGCCTTCAGCGAACTGCGGTATTTCGAATACTCCCACGGGGCCGTTCCACAGGATAGTCCCAGCCTGGGCCATCATCTCACAGATCGCTGCCCTGCTATCTGGACCTATATCCAATATCATCTCATCAGCTTTGACCTGGTGCACCGACTTAATCACAGCGGTTGCATCCGCTGACAGCGCCTTCGCAACGACCACATCAGTTGGCAATGGAATATGAACTCTGTCCAGTAGCTGTTTCGCAGTATCCGAGAGGCCAGCTTCACAGAGAGATTTGCCAACGTTGATTCCGGTCGCCGCCAGAAAGGTATTAGCGATACCACCACCCACCACCAGCGAATCCACTTTTTCAACCAGTGAGTTAAGCACCTCCAGTTTCGTAGAAACCTTACTGCCACCAACGATCGCCGTCATGGGCCTTACCGGGTCCGCCAGCGCTTTCCCGAGCGCCGACAATTCTGCGGATAGCAGCGGTCCCGCGCAGGCAACTGGCGCTAAACGAGCCACGCCCTCAGTACTGGCCTGCGCCCTGTGCGCTGTGCCGAAAGCGTCCATCACAAAGATATCCGCTAACAATGCCAGTTTTTTGGAGAGGCTTTCATCGTTGCTTTTTTCACCGACATTGATGCGAATATTTTCAAACAAAAGGATGTCTTCATCACCGAAAGAAACCCCCTCCAGATAGCTGGTTTCAAGCCGAACCGTCAGGCCTGATAATTCTGAAATCCTTGAAGCAACGGGTTCCAGGCTCAATTCCTGCTGCTGGTCGATCGACAAACCTTCCTGGGGCCTGCCCAGATGCGACATTACCATCACCTTCGCACCCTGCTTAACTGCATATTCCAGTGTCGGCAGGGCCGCCCGAATCCTCGCGTCACTGGTTACCTGGCCATTATCGACGGGTACGTTCAGGTCCTCACGAATCAGAACACGTTTATCGCGAATATCAAGATTCCCAAAACGCAGTATGGCCATCGTTTAGCCTAGTCCCTTGACCTTGTCGACAACGTTTTCCACCGTGAATCCAAAATGCCTGTAAAGATCCCCTCCGGGTGCGCTCGCGCCAAAAGTTTCCATTCCAACAACTGCACCATCAAGCCCGACCCACTTCCTCCAGTAGTCAACGTGCGCTGCTTCAATGGCCACTCGTTTTCGGATCGCGTTTGGCAATACCTGTTCCTGATAGCTTGCATCCTGCTGTTCAAACACCTCCACACAGGGCATGGAAATGACCCTGACTGACACGCCCTGGGCACCAAGCACCTTCGCGCTCTCTAACGCAAGGCTGACTTCTGAGCCAGTCGCTATGAGGATGTTTTCGGCATTTTCATCGGTTTCAAACAACACATAGGCGCCCCGGCTTATATTATCGAATTGCTCTTCAGTCCTGCCCTGTGTCGGCAATCCCTGACGACTAAATACCAGCGAGGTAGGTCCATCATTATTTTCGATAGCATGCTTCCAGGCATAAACCGTTTCAACGGTATCGCAGGGTCGCCACACTGTCATATTCGGGGTTCCCCGAAGATTCGCCAGCTGTTCGACAGGCTGGTGGGTAGGGCCATCTTCGCCCTGTCCGATAGAATCATGGGTGTAGACAAGAATATTGGGTATACCCATCAAGGCGGACATCCGCACTGCGTTACGGGCGTATTCCATGAAGATGAGGAAAGTTCCAGAAAATGGTCGAAGACCACCATGCAAGGCGATGCCGTTTCCGATCGCGGTCATCCCAAATTCACGAACACCATAATAGAGATAATTAGCATCCGGATTGTCCTTCGCCATCGGCCGGACGTCCGGCCAGTTAGTGCAGTTTGAACCTGATAAATCAGCCGAGCCCCCGACCAGTTCAGGAAGAATGGCAGCTATTTTGGCAATCACTTCACCAGAAGCATTACGTGACGCTACCGTGCGGTCATCCCCCTGCATGTCTTTCGCTATGGCTTCCATGGTCTGGTGCCAGTTGTTAGGCAGCGCTCTAGACATCGTCCGTTCAAGCTCAAACGCAAGATCAGGATGAGCGTCTTTGTATTCCGCAAAGCGCTGTCGCCAGCCACTTTCAGTCTCAGCGCCTTTTTGCCGACAATCCCAGGCGGCATAGACAGCCTCAGGTATTTCAAAGGGCGCATCTGTCCAACCAAGAGATTCGCGGGTCAGCTCAATTTCATCCAGCCCGAGCGGTGAACCGTGGCTTGCGGCAGTTCCCTGCTTGTTCGGAGAGCCAAATCCAATCTGGGTCTTACAACAGATGATGCTCGGGCGCTGGTCTTTTTGCGCCGCAAGAATCGCCGCCTGGACCAGATCACGATCATGCCCGTCAACGTCAGGAATAACGTGCCAGCCATAAGCTTCAAAGCGCCCCGGGGTATCGTCTGTAAACCATCCGTCGATCTTGCCGTCGATCGATATCCCGTTGTCGTCATAGATACAGATGAGCTTGGAGAGCCCAAGCGTACCCGCGAGAGAGGCAGTTTCATGAGACACACCTTCCATCAGGCAACCATCACCGACAAAGACGTAAGTGAAGTGATCAACAATATTAAAATCGTCGCGGTTAAAACGTGCAGACAGTATCTGTTCCGCGATAGCCATTCCCACCGCATTGCCAAAGCCCTGACCCAGCGGCCCGGTCGTCGTCTCAACACCAGGGGTCTCGCCATATTCAGGATGACCAGCGGTTATCGAACCCAACTGCCTGAAATTTCGCAATTCATTCATCGACAGGTCATATCCTGTCAGGTGCAGCAGGGAATAAAGCAACATGGAACCATGGCCATTTGACAGCACGAAACGGTCTCGATTCAGCCAGCCTGGATTTGCGGGGTTGTGGCGCAAAATATCGGTCCACAGGACTTCGGCAATATCGGCCATACCCATGGGGGCGCCTGGATGTCCACTCCCTGCTTTTTGAACAGCATCCATCGACAGGGCACGTACTGCATTGGCAATCTTGGTTCCGTTCATAGTAAAAACCGGTGCTAAAAATTCGCGAGTATTCTCTCTTACGGTTAGCTAATCATCAATGGCAGGACTCTCGCATTGAGAGATATTTATCATCAGGATGAGGGATTATCACCTGAGCTTGCTGGGAAACCATTACCGGGACAAGTAGAATGGCGGACTTTTCACGTAAACGCACAGGGCCAGCCCATGACAGTTAACAGCACTTTTACCTCAGAATCCGTTTCAGAAGGCCACCCTGACAAGATGGCTGACCAGATTTCTGACGGCATTCTAGATGCCATTATCAGTGAAGACAAAAACGCCCGCGTGGCCTGCGAAACCATGGTGAAAACCGGCATGGTCATCCTCGCCGGCGAGATTACGACTGAAGCCCTGGTAGACCTTGAAGACATTTGTCGAACCGTGGTGCTTGATATTGGCTACAACAATTCTGATGTTGGTTTCGACGGCGCCTGCTGCGCAGTAATCAACGCCATTGGCAAGCAGTCTCCCGATATTGCAATGGGCGTCGATGAAGGCGAAAACAAAGAGCAGGGAGCCGGTGACCAGGGGCTTATGTTTGGGTATGCCTCCGATGAAACCGATGTACTCATGCCCGCGCCTATCACCTACTCACACCGACTGGTTGAAAAACAGGCGGAAATCCGCAAATCAGGAAAACTGTCTTTCCTGCGGCCTGATGCAAAAAGCCAAATTTCATTTCGGTACGATACGGATGGCAATCCCGTCGCCATTGATGCAGTCGTATTGTCTACACAACATTCTCCTGATGTTTCTCTCAAGGACCTTCAGGAAGCAGTCATGGAAGAAATCATCAAGCCCGTACTGCCAGAAAACTGGCTTCACAGCGATACAAAGTACTTTATTAATCCAACCGGTAACTTCGTTATTGGCGGCCCGGTCGGCGATTGTGGCCTGACGGGCCGAAAGATCATTGTTGATACCTACGGCGGCATGGCGCGTCACGGCGGTGGTGCTTTCTCCGGGAAGGACCCATCCAAAGTTGACAGGAGCGCAGCTTATGCCGGCCGCTATGTGGCGAAAAATATCGTTGCCGCCGGACTCGCAAAACGCTGCGAGATTCAACTGTCCTATGCGATCGGTGTTGCCGAGCCAACTTCCATCAGCATCAACACATTTGGCACAGGCGTGATCGATGAAACTGCAATCGAAGCCCTTGTCAGGGAACATTTTGACCTTCGACCCAAAGGCCTTGTCGAAATGCTCGATCTAAAACGGCCCATTTACCGTAAAACCGCGGCCTACGGTCACTTCGGCAGGGAAGATAAAGACTTTACCTGGGAAGCGACAGATAAGAAGGACCTGCTGGCAGCAGCCAAGTAAACATGACCGATACCCAACTGTTCAGCTTTGAGTTTTCTGCACCTAAAACCGAAGAGGCTGTTACCAAGCTAAAACAAGTTCACGCCAGACTTGCTGATCTTTCGCCGCACTTTTTTTCTGTTACCTACGGTGCCGGTGGCTCGACCAAAGATGGGACAAAGCAGACGGTACTTGACCTGGCCAGCACCGGCAGCGTTATCGCGCCTCACCTTTCCTTTGGTGGCGACAAACCCGAGGTTATCGAGGCCCTGATTCGAGAATACCAGGCTGCCGGAATTGGGCGCCTTGTCGCACTTCGCGGCGATCGCCCCTCAGGTGTTGGCAGCTCCATGAAGATGTCTCACGCCAATGAACTAGTCGAGTTCATCCGCCGAATAACGGGCGAACATTTTCACATAGACATTGCAGCCTACCCTGAGATTCACCCCGAATCAGATACTGTCGACACAGAAATCAAGTTCTTCAAACAAAAGGTCAATGCCGGGGCAAACAGCGCAATCACGCAATATTTTTACAATGCAGACGCTTACTTTCGGTTCAGGGATTTGTGTGACAAAGCGGGTATCACGATTCCCATTGTTCCTGGAATCATGCCGATCACCAACTATAAAGGCCTAAAAAGATTCTCAGGTCTGTGTGGTGCAGAGATTCCCCGTTGGATAGAAAAGCAGCTGCAAGCCTGTGAAGCCGAGCCTGACACGCTAAAAGCATTTGGCGAAGAGGTCGTGACCGACCTCTGCCAGCGCCTGCTACAAGGCGGCGCCCCGGGACTGCATTTTTACACCATGAACCAGTCCCTGCCGACCATGAAAGTCTGGAAAAACTTGGGTCTTTAGTCATGACGCTACCCAGATTCTTTGTTGAAGGTAGCATCAAAATTGGGAAAATTTTTCCATTGCCCGAAGTAACAGGGCACCACCTGGCTCGAGTGCTTCGTAAATCCACCGCCGAGAGCATCATTGTGTTCAATGGCGAGGGCGGTGAGTTCATCTGTTCGATCGAGTCAATTCGAAAAAACCATGTTGAGGTTAGACCGCTCAAGTACGATGAAAACAATCGGGCACCCCAACTCAGAACTACGCTTGGGCTTTGTATCCTGAAAAAAGATTCGATGAATAGCGTGTTAACGAAGGTCACCGAACTTGGTATAACCCGGATTACCCCAATTATCAGCGATCACTGCGCTGTGGCACACAAAGTGATTCACCGTCGACAAACCCACTGGCGACAGGTGATGATCGCAGCGTGTGAGCAATGCGGCCTTAATCTTTTACCCGCGCTGGACCCGGCCACAAATCTATCAGGCTGGCTTGCTAACAGCGACGCAGACATTAGGCTACTCGCAGTTCCAGGAAGTTCCACAATCCCGCACACGAAATCTGAGGTCAATTCAGTGAGTCTGTTAACCGGCCCGGAAGGTGGGTTTAGTGAGGCTGAAGAAAAAGAAGCTATAAATGCGGGCTTCAATACTGTGACATTTGGCGAACGTGTTCTCCGCGCCGAGACCGCCCCAATCGTGGCATTATCGGTTTCTCATCAGGTCTGGGGCAGTTTCGGCATTACCGAATGAGCTACTGAACGAGAGCGTTTAAAAGCACCTCCTGAAGGTACTCCAGGTTTGGTACTGAAAGAACATCGTTGTTGAATCTGACCTTCGCTATCTCAGTCCTCTCTATCTTACCCTCTGTTCCTGAGAGTGTTTCGTCAATAATTTGGTGTGCCAGGGGATCGGTCTGCGCAACCAGCGCATAGAAAGGCAATAGAGCCTGGTCAGTATCGCCCCTCACGATGACAAGGCTTGCCGAGGCAACACTCACAAGAGAAAAACTGGCTCGCTCAACCGTCAGCATTTCAAAAGAGACCACCGGGACTTGGATGCCGCGCCAACCCAGCAACCCCAAAAACCACTCCGGCGTATCCTCCATACGTTGCAAAGGTTCATAAGGAATGATTTCAGCAACCACATCAACAGGCAATATAACTGCCTGCTTCTGCATCTCTAGAATGTAGACTTCCAATTGTTCAGGTTCGGACACGTCTAATCCTGCTCAGATTGTGCTTTCGCGCTGGCAATAACTTCTTCAATAGTTGCTAAAAGTTTCGCTTCCTGGAAAGGTTTCCCCAGATACTGGTTAACACCCAGTTCCATCGCCTGCTGCTTGTGTTTCTCGCCGGTCCTGGAAGTAATCATGATGACAGGAAGGTCTTTAAGGTTCTCGTCACGCCGCACACTACGAAGGACTTCAAAACCATCCATTCGTGGCATTTCGATATCCAGCAGAACAATATCTGGCCTGGTAGTCTGAAGCTGGTTCATCGCCTCAATACCATCCTTTGCTGTGGTAACTGCAAAACCCTGCCTTTCCATCAGACGTGATGTCACCTTCCTGACGGTAACCGAGTCATCGACGATCATCACGGTCCGGACTTTATCCTCTGCTTCTGGCCCCGGAACCGGTTCTGCAACGACCGGATCTCTCGGCGCATTAACACTGGCTTCGTAGCTACGTACCAATGCCATGCAATCCAGAATAATGACGACACTGCCATCACCGAGCACCGTTGCACCGGATATCCCGCCAACATCACTGAACTGGGCGCCAAGCGTTTTTACAACCACTTCCCTCGAACCAATCACCCGATCTACCTGAAGCGCAACCGCATGATCACCGCTTCGGGCAAGGATTACTGGCAATGGAACCACCTGGCCGGTCAAATTTGGATCATCCAACTTGTCCAGCATTTTGCCCATATACGCAAGCCTGTAGGGCTGACCCGCATATTCAAACATTGGGGCATCTGGCTGATAATATGCCTCCAACTCATAAGGACTTACCCTGACGATACCTTCAATGGTGTTAAGCGGTATCGCATAGGTTTCTTCTTTAACGACAACCATCAGCGCACGGTTAATCGACACAGTAAATGGAATTCGGATGGTAAACTCAGTACCAACACCCAGCGTCGAATCAATCGCTACGGTGCCCCCAAGCGCTTTAATCTCGCTACCTACTACATCCATTCCAACTCCACGGCCGGAAATTTGTGTCAGCTTTTGAGCCGTGGAAAAACCTGCGTGCATGATGAACTGCATCACTTCGTGATCTGAAACATCCTGCTCCTCTGCAATAAGCCCTCTTTCAATAGCTTTACCTCTTACTGCATTGACGTCGATACCACCGCCATCATCACTGATGGCCAGCACCACATATCCCCCCTCTCGAGACAATCGCAGACTGATGCGGCCCTGTACCTGCTTACCGGATGCTACGCGCGTTGCTTCATCTTCGATACCATGGTCAACAGAGTTTCTGAGCATGTGTTCCAGTGGCGCGACAATTCTTTCAAGAACATTTCGATCCAGTTCACCTTCAATATTGTAAGCATCGAATCGAACTGACTTACCCACTTCACTACTGACCTGCCTGACGATTCTTCTCAACCTGGGAATCAAGCGCGAGAACTGTACCATTCGTGTTCTGGTTAAACCTTCCTGGAGTTCGGCACTAATTCGCGCCTGCTGATGCAGAAGCGTTTCTGCATCCCTGATTCTATTACCCAGCGTGTCTTTCAGGTCCATCATGTCCGATGACCCTTCGCTCAAGACACGGGAAATTGCCTGAAGCATTGTGTACCGGTCCATTTCCAGATCATCGAATCCGGAATCACCCTCCACACCTTGCCTGGAACGAATAAGCGTTTCTCTTGAATCGGCCTCAATCTCGAGTCGTCTTACCTGAACCCTGATTCGGTTAATGGTCTCTTCCATTTCCTGGAGATACTCACTGAAATCCGTAATTTGCTGCTCAACCCGGCCACGCGTAATACTCGATTCACCCGCCAGACCAATTAGCTCTTCCAGTAAATCAGCGGATACCCTGACCATTTCCTGGCTGGCACTTGCTGCGCTTTTGTCCTTGGATGTACCTTCAACCGCCGAACTAGACTCGGCCGGTGCCGAATCATCAGTCGCTGGATAGAGCCCTTCGCCTGGATCCGTTTCCTGGGTGGGCTCAAGGGCGCTTTTCAAGGATGCCAGGTCTTCTTCTGACGCTGTACCGAGTGATAATTTCTTATAGATCTCCACTCGCCTGATAACTTCATCCTGGCGCTTGTTTAGCAGCGCAAAGAATTCATCATTCAGCTCAATGGGATTCTTCTGGATCCCGATCAGAAAAGTTTCGAAATTGTGGGTGTATTCACCCAGACTGTTGAGGCCAGCCATACGAGCCCCACCCTTCAATGTGTGCAGGTTGCGCAGCAACACATCCAGCGTATCCATACTACCGGGAGCTTCACTCCAGGTTTGAATACTGGTCTCTAGCTCTTCAATAAGGTCATCTGATTCCTCAAGGAAGATCGGCAGGATATCTTCATCAATATCGTCCGCAGGCAGTTCCATTAGTGCCCCGGTAGCTGCTCCCGCAGGAGATTCCCGCACCGGTGCGCCTTCCACCCCAGGTGCCATCGGGACTTCCGGCACGGCCTCTGGCGTGGCCTCTGGCGTGGCCTCTGGCGTGGCCTCTGGCGTGGCCTCTACCTCAACCGGATTGAAATCTATTGCGTCGAGCGCTGCAATGAGGCCCCCGGCTGGTTTTAGAACCTGTGACGACGCAAGGGCATCAAACATAACGACCAGGTGCTCATGGGCCAGCTTCATTTGCGACAGCGTCTGGTCATCAGGCGTTGAAGGCCCCTCACTGTATATTCGCCGCATACTGGCGATCAGGGCAGTCAGGTCCGGCTGATTAAGAGTAACCCCCTGTTCCTGTGCAATCTTCAACTCAGAAACCAGGGCCTCGACATTCTGCCAACCATCCGATGCAATATTAGGTTCACTGAGTAACTTGATCTCACGGAAATCAAAACCTATAGCCGGTTCATCTTCGATCGCGCTGACGGCCAGGCGATTAATCAATATATCTGAACCTGGTACAGAATCACGATGATTTGGAATGTCCTGCAGGATCGTTCTTATAAGGCTCGCGGCTTCCTGAATAGCATCAATAAGATGCTGGTCCGCGGGTTTATTTTGAACAAGATACTGGTTCGTTAAATGTTCGAGCGGTGCGGCGACCGCAGATATTGAGCTGATCTCCACCATCGCAGCAGAGCCTTTCAAGGTGTGGAAGGCCGCGACCAGATCGCCGATGGCACCCCCTGGATTAGTAACGAAACCATCAATGACCGCGAGCTTCTCTTCTGCTTCGATCGTAAATATTTCTTCCTGCTCAAGGCTGTCGGTAGGCTCAAGGCTGTCGGTAGGCTCAGGGCTGTCGGTAGGCTCAAGGCTGTCGGTAGGCTCAGGGCTGTCGGTAGGCTCAGGGCTGTCGGTAGGCTCAGGGCTGTCGGTAGGCTCAGGGCTGTCTTCATTAGCAGCAACAATGATTTCTTCGAGCTCAAAGGATTCTTCTATAGTCTCAGGTTCCGTTCCGGCAGGTGTCGGAATAGCTGAGGGCGTTCTACCTTCTGCCAGCGCATCAGCGATAGAGACAAGTTCGTCAGGCTTGAACCTGTTTTGTTGACCCTCCTTAAACGCTGCAACACCCTCAGGGATACGCGCAACAGCGTCAGTAACAACGTCCATCACCGCCGAGTTCGCGGCCACCGTTTGCTCAATCACGCGGCTCAACAAATTTTCAATTGACCAGGCCAGTTCACCAACAATCGTGGCGCCGACCATTCGACCACTACCTTTCAACGTATGGAACGCGCGCCGAATTTCAGTCAGAGCTTCTTCATTGGTGGGTTCACTCTTCCAAATCGGTAAGAACTCAAGAATAGTCTCCAAAACCTCTTCTGCTTCGTCAACGAAGATCTCGAGAATTTCCCCGTCAATCGCGTCGTCTTCCGTTTCCGGTACGCGCTCGGTACCTTCCATGGGCTCTTCAGAAACTTCTTCTCTTACTTCTTCGACTAAATCGGGTACAACCTCTGCCGCGTCTTCTACAACCTCTGCCGCGTCTTCTACAACCTCTGCCGCGTCTTCTACAACCTCTGCCGCAGGCGCTTCCGTCCCAACCGCGTAGCCGAGCTTTTTGACCGCTGTTTCCGCAACCTCCAGCATCTGCAAATACGGATCGCCAGGGTTATCCAGAAGCCTTTCAAGATAGTAATCAACCGATGTAATCGCATCCGCCAGATCGTCCATCTGTCCTAGTTCAGGCGTCTGGTTATCCCTTAGCAGAGCGTTAGCGACATAGTTCGCCGCCGCTTTAAGAACATCTCCCGCTTGATGCTGGTTCACAATCATCAAACCACCGTGAAGCACATTTAAAGATTGCGGGAGCTCTTCGATTTTAGCGTGATCAAACTCTGATGCGATGAATTCTATAACGCTGTCTTTTCCGGCCGCGAGGCCAACTCTGGTTTCCCTGATCACAGCCGCCTGAGCTTCATCCAGACTAGCAAAGGAATCTCCTTCGCGTCCTTTTTCTGAGCCCACCACCAGCTGGCCCAGTTCCACGCCTATTTCGATTAGAGCTTGCGCCATGTTGAGCAAGACATCTTCCGACGGCTCACCACTTGTCTCCAATTCCTTGATGATCGAGATCTGGCTCGCAACAGCGGACTGTTGTTTGGCATTGTCCAATATGATCATTGTACTGGAAATCTGCTCAAGGGTTGGCAGCAGGGCAGCCAGATCATCTGTATTTCGATTCTGCGCGCGAACAAAAAGATCCAGTTTGTCCGTGACCGAGTTAAGCTCTTCAATCAGGATTGAAGCAACGGCGGACAAGGTTTCATCGTCAGGTCCAACGGCGAATTCTTCTAATTCCGGTGCCTCACTCGTATATCGCTGCCGTAATGCCGATATTCTCTTTGTTTTTTTCTTACTTCCATTGATTAACTTAATCAAACCGATAGCCAATTCTTCGTCTACCGGCATCGACAAACCATGCTCTCCTGCCTGCGCGAGAGGTTTCAGGTGATCGTCAATTTGTTTCAGTCGTGTCGCTGTCTGGTTATCAAGTTTGATTCCGCCCTTCAGCACACCTTCCACGACCCCCAATCCAAGTTCAGCCAGATTCCCCGTGGGGGAATCACCACACACCCGGACCAGCATCGTAAACAGCTTGCCGATCATCGTCAGGTTTTGACGAACCTGAGTTTTCCTGAGAATTTCCCGCAGACACTGCTGGTAACGGATTCTGATTTTGGGCAGGTTATCTTCGCCGCCTCCCTGGTAGTACGCCTTAACTACCTCACCCGAAGCCGCCTGTGTCAGGGGGCCGAGATCCGGACCACCACCTTCTTCCTGGTCTTCACCTGCACCCTGAATTCTTTCCTCACCACGAACGGTCCGAAGGTTATTGACCAATGGCAAATAATTTTTCTCGGAGTCTTCTTGTTCTCTATGTAGCCGGTCCAGATAAGCGGGTAACTGCAAAATTGCCTGCATCAGGGTTTCCTGAGCCAATCGAACCTCGGTAATACTGTTGTTCAATAGTGACTGGGCGACCTGTTCCATTTCTGCCGCCATCTGCGTCGGTCCTTCTAACTGGACCATCTTGAGAGTTCCGTGAACCTGGTGGATGGCAGTCAGGCAGGTACGCATGCTGGTCGCGGCATCGGCCGACTCAGACACGGCCTCCAATCCTACTTGTGCATTGTGGAGCGTGTTTTCCAGCTCACCCCTAATCCACTCCAGCGCTACATAACCCTGTGTTCCGCTCATCCCAACAACCTATCTATTCAGGTAACTTGAAAGTTACCGAAGATCTCAACTCGTTCGCCATTTCAGCAAGGTTACCTACCGCTGTCGCAGTTTCCTTTGTACCATCCGTGGTTGCAGTGGTGGTTTCCTGAATACTGTTCATGGTGTTCGATATTTTTCCGGCCGACGCTGCCTGCTGCCTCGCCGCGCCCGAGATGTTCTCAATTATTTCTGCAAGTGACTTTGAAACACTTTCAATTTCACCCAATGCAACGCCCGCATCCTGAGCTAGGCGTGTGCCCTGAACAACCTCAGCAGTTGTCTGTTCCATAGAAGTTACTGCTTCATTTGTATTGCTTTGAATTGTTTTCACCAACGCGGAAATCTGCTTGGCAGCAGCACCGGACCTTTCAGCAAGTCGCTGAACCTCGTCGGCAACAACCGCAAAACCCTTACCTGCATCACCAGCCATGGACGCCTGAATAGCTGCGTTCAAGGAAAGAATATTAGTCTGGTCGGCGATATCGTTAATCAACGCAACAATGTCGCCAATTTCCTGGGAACTCTCGCCCAGGCGTTTAATCCGTTTCGCTGTCTCCTGAATCTGCCCACGAATATTGTCCATGCCGTCAATCGTGTTCTGCACGACCACCGCACCCTTACTTGCGATGTCTACCGAACGCTCAGCAACCGACGATGATTCCGCCGCGTTCGATGACACCATATCAATCGACACTGCCATCTCATTTACTGCTTCAGATACATCAGCAATTTCATCAGCCTGTCGCTGCGACGCTTCAGACAACGCACTAACGGAACTTTGCGTTTGGTCAGCAGCATTTGAGACTTTTGCGGATGTCTCATTAATTTTTGAAACCAGTTCCCGCATCTGGTCAATGGAGAAGTTAATGGAGTCTGCTATCGCCCCGGTGAAACTCTCCGTGACCGTTGCCTGGACTCTTAAATCTCCATCCGCAAGATCCGCTAACTCATCCAGCAGTTGAAGAATTGCAGCCTGGTTGTCTTCGTTCTGTCGTGTACTTTCACTGACACTGGAATTAGAGGCCCGATAGATGAGGACAATAATAATGACAAACACAACCAGTATGATCCCAAGAAGCGCAAACGCGATCTCCATAGATGCCAAACCAGCACTGCCTCCGGCTCTTGCCAAAGACCTGGATAATGTGCCAATAGCGGGTAAAAAATTGGCTGAAGATTCATAAATCGCAGTGCCAACGTTGCGCAGTTTGGCAACTTCAGCGGCCTGAATGAGGACCTCCTTTACGCCACTATCAGCAGATTCAAAGAGTTCATCGATTCGCTCAAGATTCGATCGCACGTTAGCGTCGGTGACCGCCGCAATGACAAGTCTGGCATCACCATTCTGGAACCCGCTCAGAGCAGCTCGGAAGTTCCTGCTGTCACGAGAATACTGATCTTCCAGTACCTGTTCAAAGCCGCGATCAATGACCTTATCGACAATGTGACCAATTCTTTCAACGAGTAAGGCCTGCCTTTGTGCAACGACAATCTCGTTGCCAGCTGCGCTATTTCTCACCAAAGCCCTGACAACCTTATTGTTTTCCTGCTGGATCAATTGAAGATTGATGGTGATATCGGCGCTGGATCCGCGCTGCGAGTCAACTGCGCCCTTTTTCTGGATGATCAAATCGATTTTTGTTGCAAGGTCCGCCCATAAAACCGCCACCTGGGAGACCGAAGCCTGGGCAGCAGCCGGTGCTGCTGGCAATCCTGTTACCCCGTCACCGTTTTTGAGAACATTCAGGAGACGGTCAAATTCGTCTTTGTCGCGAGCAAGCGATGAAAAGGCCATGACATTGCCACTACCCGCCGAAGAAGCATGGTTCGCCAGCCCCTGAGCAATAAGATACATTTCGCTGGTATGTCGCGCATGCGGCTTACTGCCGCCACCAGTGCCGCTCAACATATACAGATTTACACTGAACCCCGCTATCAGCAACACAAGCAAACTGATCATGCCCAATAGCACAGGGCTACGTAGCATATTTGTCGCGTTTGTATCCTCAGCCATCTCTAACTCCAGTTCTCCCGTTGTTTCACACAGCTCTAGTATGAGACAGCCAGCTTACCTAATCTTGGGTCATCAGAAAGCGTTGCTAGGCTCATTACTGGCCAATGCACACCCGCTACCCCGTAGGACCCCTGTACGAATTTCTGAAACATCTCCGGGACGTTCCCGGCGTCCTCTGAGTAAGCATCCGAAGGAAAATGCTGCATTCCAAGAGAGTCATCAATAATGAAACCCAGGAGATGTTCTTCGTCCTCAACAGCCAGGACTCTACGCTGTGCTCCGGACAACGTTGATGGTTGACCAAAAAACAGCGCCAGATCCACCAAGACCATTAGCCTGCCCCTGACGTTGCCAACTCCAATAACAAAACTTTTGACACCCGGGACTCGGGTTGCCGCAGGAACTCTCATTAGTTCGCAGGTTTCTTTCATCGACGTAACAAATCTTTGTCCGAGCAGGTTAAATCCAAGACCCGTCGAGAGCGTTTGAGTCGCCTGCGCTGAGGGCAAATCAATCGCATTGAGCCTTGCCTTACCTGCCAGCTCCGAAAGCATCTCAAATGGTGATAATTCACTCATCGTTACAGGCACGCCCGCATGACGGAAATCAGCTCATTGGTATCCACCGGTTTCGTTATGTAACCTTTCGCACCCTGGCGCTGCCCCCAGACTTTGTCAGTTTCCTGATTCTTGCTGCTGACAATAATGACAGGAATGTGTTCAGTTTCCTTACCCCTGGCAATCTGTCTTGTCGCCTGGAACCCGTTCATGTCGGGCATGACTATATCCATCAGAATAACGTCCGGTTGCTCTGCAATGGCCATACTCACGCCGTCTCGTCCGTTGTCTGCAGTAATCACCTCATGGCCCAGCAACTCAAGCATCGCTTTGAACTGATGGGTTTCGGTTGGAGAATCATCAACTAACAATATCTTCGACATCTCTATCAAGCTCCCTGCCCTATGTCTTCAATCTGTTTTTACGTGATCACGAATTGCGCTCAGTAACTCATCCTTGCTGAACGGTTTTGTGAGATATTGGTCGGATCCTACAATCCGTCCTTTGGCGCGATCGAATAAACCATCCTTACTCGATAACATGATGACCGGCGTACTTTGGAAATCAACGTTGTTTTTAATCAGCGCGCAGGTTTGATAACCATCGAGGCGAGGCATCATTATGTCGACAAAAATGATGGCCGGTTGCGAGTCTGCGATCTTGGCTAACGCATCAAAACCATCAGTCGCTGTAATAACTTCACAGCCTTCTTTGGACAGTAAGGTCTCGGCGGTTCTGCGGATAGTCTTTGAATCATCAATGACCATCACTTTTACGTCTTTAAAATTGTCGTCCATAGTTCCTACCCTAGTACCGTGTCATAAGCCACTTCGTAAAATCCGCCAATAGCTGAACATGTGCAAAGTGCATTGCTGCCCGTAGGGTACATCACATTTTGTAACACAGTTGTTAAACTCAATCCATAAGTGCCCGAGACGTAAGGGAATTCTCTCACAAAACGAGGTAAGTTAGTTTACAATGTTGGCCGTTTCAGGAGACGGTACCAAACGCAATAGCACCGAGTCTTGACAGTGGGTCCTGATCCTCACAAAAATGTCGAGCTGAGCCAATAGGGGAGACAACTTGACCTATCGTATCGGCGTCCTAATGGACCCCATCGACTCTATAAATCCCAAAAAAGACAGCACCCTGGCCATGATGCTCGCCGCACAAGCTCGTGGCTGGCATGTCAGCGTCTTTACCCAGGCTGACCTCTATATTGAAGACGGGGAAGTCTCTGTTTTTGTGTCCGACGTGACCCTCTTTGACGACACGGACAAATGGTTCGACGTGCTGGATCGCAGGACAGCGAAGGCAACCGAATTCGACTGCGTTCTCATGAGAAAAGACCCTCCATTCGACATGGAGTACATTTACGCTACCTATCTTCTTGAATTAATTGAGAAAACTGGGGTTCCGGTGCTCAACCGACCCGCTAGCATCAGAGATTGTAACGAGAAACTGTTTGCATTGCAGTTCCCGCAATGCACCCCTTCTCACCTGGTCAGTCGCAACCAGGAAAAGCTCAAATCATTCCACCAGAAGCATGGAGATGTTATCTACAAGCCTCTGGACGGAATGGGAGGCGCATCGATTTTCCGGGCCGTAGCTGATGAACATAACCTGTCTGTCATCATTGAAACGCTAACCCGGCATGGCCAGATACAAACCATGGTTCAGCGCTATCTTCCAGAGATCAAAGAAGGGGACACGAGAATCCTGCTGATCAATGGCAAGCCGGTACCCTTTGGATTAGCGAGGGTACCCGCGAAGGGAGAAACTAGAGGCAACCTCGCCGCTGGCGGCAAAGCAGTAGGAAGAGAACTGACCGACCGAGACCGCTATATTTGCGAGCAGGTTGGGCCAGTCCTGAAGGAAAAAGGGCTATACTTTGTAGGCATCGATGTCATCGGAGACTATCTCACCGAGATCAACGTCACGTCCCCCACCGGCCTGCAAGAATTACAACGCTTCGATGGAACCAATGTGGCCGGGCTGATTTGGGACGCGATTGAAGCGCGTATCTAATCTCCGCT
>Ga0208948_1000194_pt1 | contig 29832 bp, 18 predicted proteins | sample AOAMet11_17_M020_2_FD_188228 | JGI IMG/M metagenome (GOLD analysis project Ga0208948, IMG submission 188228) | Ammonia-oxidizing marine microbial communities from Monterey Bay, California, USA - CAN11_17_M020 (SPAdes) | ecosystem: Environmental > Aquatic > Marine > Intertidal zone | place...
ATTATTTGGGCATACGGACCAGAATGGACTGGAGATTTACAAATGTGGTGTCAACCTAGATGGACTGCTGACCACTCTGCATTATTTGGATATACTAAAAAATCACACGCGCCAACTCTTAATATGGTAGAAACTTTTTACTCTAAAAATGGCGTCCCATTAAATGAGGATATTTATTGGAATTACGCAGAAAGATATGATGTTGTCTCAACTCCTCTATTAGATGATAATGGTGAAAATTACCACGAGTTTTATATTGAAGATAATTATAGTACAGCTAAGCTACACACTTACAGAGAGCCTAGGTTTTATTCTACAATTGGATTTGATGGAGGCAAATGGTTTTCTTTAGAAACAACCAATATTAATAATATTCCTTATTTAGATGCCAAGGCAGGAGCACTTTCTGGAAAACAAGGTTTTGAAATTTACTCAATAACTGGGTATTTTGCTAAAAAATTAGTTCATTATGAAAATGTAATTTCACAAGAAGGTTCTACAATAAAAGGTTATTCATTCCCAATTATTAGATTGTCGGATTTATATTTAATGTATTCAGAGGCTTTAAATGAAGTTAAAGAATCTCCTGACTCAGAGGTTTATGAATATATACAAAAAGTTAGAGATAAAGCAGGACTTGACGATGGAGGAGACCTAGTTAATACTTGGCAACTTTACTCTAGTAATCCTTCAAAACCAAGTTCAAAAGAGGGAATGAGAGATATTATACATCAAGAAAGAATGATTGAACTAGCGTTAGAAGGTCATCGATATTGGGATTTGCGTAGATGGAAATTAGCAGACGAATATTTTAGTCAACCTATAAGAGGCTGGAATATCTTTAGACCTGATGTAGAAGGTTTTTATGAAGTAGAAAACATATATTATAGAAACTATTTAATTAAGGATTATCTATGGCCAATTAGCCAAAATGAATTATTGAGAAACCCAAATTTAGTTCAAAACCCTGGATGGTAATAAAATTATTTTATGATAAATAAAGAAAAAAAATACAATATGAGATTTATTTCAGCTTTTTGCGCTTTATCTCTTGCTATAATGTTAATTAACTGCTCTGAAGACCCAATTCACAGTGCAAATGGGTCTGACGGAATTCCACCTGGAAAAGTTACAGTTAACTCAATAGAAAACATTGCTGGAGGGGCAATTATAAAATTTACTCCTCCTACAGATGAAGATTTACTATACATTAAAGGTTCTTATGATGACGAGAATGGGACCCAAAAACAGGTTATTGTTTCCTCATTTATTGATACCTTAGGAATAACAGGGTTTGGTCAAGTTGGTCAGTATCCAGTCGAAATCCGCGCTGTTGATATAGGGGATAACGAATCTGAAGCAGTAACTGTTGAAATATCTCCTCTGGAAGCACCGATACATGCAATTTTAGAATCAATCGAAGGATTAGAAGATTTTGGAGGAATAAACATTTCATATTTAAATCCAACTAGAGCTGAAGTTTCTCTTAATATGTCTGTTCAAAACTCAGAAGGTGAATTAGAATTTAAGGAGTCCTTTTACACAAGTCAAGCAAATAGTTCTTACAGTTTTAGAGGTTATGATCCAGAGCCAACAATATTTGTAATTTACGTGGAGGATAGATGGGGCAATCAAACTACAAGGCGCTCATTTGAAGTTACTCCACTGGAAGATATTTTTTTAGAAAAAGTTTATTGGTCTGTAGAGTCAATGCCGGGTGACGAAAGCTTTAGTGAATATGGTTTTTCAGCTAATCAAATATGGGATGGATCATGGAGTAATCAATGGAATTGTGGTCATACTAGCTTCTTACCATTACCTCACCAATTAACACTTGATTTAGGTCAAACAGCAAAATTAAATAGATTTAAACTATACCAAAGAGGAGGTAGTGAATTATACAAGCATGGGAATCCTAAAAGGTTTAAAATTTATGGAAGAGAAAATTTAAATAGTCTACCAATATATGACCCTGACAGTCCTGGTGATGGATGGATAGACTTGGGTTATTTTGAATCATTTAAACCCTCTGGACTACCTCCAGGATCAAACACTGCAGAGGATTATGAATATCAAGACAACGGAGAAGATTTTGTCTTTGCCTTTGATGCTCGTCAATATGACATTCGATATATACGATTTGTAAACCTTGAATCTTGGAATAACCAAATGGTTTCTGTAATTGGAGAGCTTTCATTTTGGGGAACAGTAATTAATTAACTAAAAAAACATGTTAAATAAATTAGCATACATATTACAAAATTTTAAATTTTTAAATCTAGTTTTAGCTAGTTCATTAATTTATATCTCCTGTAGTGATATGGATTCCATTCATGAAGAATACTTAAATGGAGAGATTATATATGCTGGTAAACTCGATACTCTTCAAATTAGACCTGGTTATTACCGAGCACAATTAGAAGGGTACACACAATTTTTAGGGACCTCTAATCAAATTACAATTGAATATGATGATCAAATAATAAGCTACCCAATTGAAGAAAATTTATCTGAAATATTCTCTGTTATAATTGAAGATTTAGATGAAGGTAGTTACGAATTTAATGTGTATACTCAAGATCCTAATGGAAACTTGTCTATTTCTCAAATAGTTGCAGGAAATGTAATTGGTGATGAGTTTATCTCAGACCAAAATCCACGAGAGATTTTAGATTATTCTTTCGAACCGGAAGGCAATTATGTGAACTTTTATGGAAATGCAGAATCAGAGTTCGTAATATATACTTTAATTGATTACGAAAATGAAGAAAATGAAACTATTAGAGACACCTTATTTTACGAGGATAACAGAGTCAAATTAATTAATTTAAAGCCATTTGGCAGTATGATAACAACATCTGTAATACAATCTGGACTATTTGGAATAGACTCGATTGCATTAGAACCTTTAGAATACACCCTACCTGATCTTCCATATACAGAAATTAACAAAGATTTTATTACATTGGTTAATATGCCTAGTGATAATCCTGGCACTTATAATGGAGCAGATCCAAATCAGTATCTTTTTGATGGAGATGGGTTTACAGAGGCTAATGCTTTTAACACATTTCATTCTGGTCCTAACAGTATACCACATCATTTTACTGTAGACTTAGGGGTTAAAACTGACCTAAGGAAAGTCAAACTGAACCTAGTTGACCCAACTATTAATTCAGAAAACAACCCAACTGAAATACAAATATGGGGTAGAGATAATTTAAATTTTGCTGAAACCGCATCTAGTGATGAAGCTCAATTTATTAATGCTAGTTGGCAATTGTTATATGAAGGTGAAATTGATGGTTTAAATGAAAATAGCCACAGTTTTATTATACCACCAGCTTCAAGTCAAATGCGATACATTCGATATAGAGTAACTGGATCTGTTGGAGGTCAAAGCGCACAGTTAAAAGAGTTAACCTTTTATGGAGAAAACACAGAGGCTATTGTATTAGAAAGAAATAATTTCCAATTAGTTGGTATGCCAAGTGATAATCCAGGAAATTTTTACAATGCAAATCCTTCCCAATATTTATGGGACAATAATAGTTTTTGGTCTGGAGATTCTAATGGCTATCACTCTGGAGAGAACTCAGTTCCAGGTCATTTCACTATTGATCTTGGCGTCACAACTCAGTTAGCTAAAGCAAAGATACATCACAGGCCGACATGGAGTTTTGTTGGGAATAATCCAACACAACTCGAAATTTGGGGTAGAGAAGATATTGATAATGCAGAAACATTACCAGTTTTTGAAAGTTCTGGGAATAATGTTATTTCAAATCCTGTTTTGACATCAGATTTTGAAAATGCAGGTTGGCAACTAATAACATCTCAAGCAATAAACGGGGCTAGTTCAGATTTTTCTGAATTCGATATCCCTGCAGGACCTATGATTAGGTACATCAGAATTAGATTTGTTTCTACTGTTGGTGGTAGTGCGTGCCAGTTTATTGAAATGGAATTTCGTGGAATGGGAGCAATTCCAGGTAACTAGTTAAACTCAATGAAAGTGAAGCATAAAAGAACAATATTCTATATTTTATTTTTATTTTTTTCTACTACTTTTCCCCAGCAACTGTCTGAAATTGTAGATACTCGAATTGGAACTAAAGGAGAGTCATTAGCTTGTGGCTATTCTTTTATTGGAGCTACATATCCTTTTGGAATGGTTCAATTTACTCCAAGTTTTTTTTCACCACAAAAGGGTTTTGTTGTTACTCAGCTCAGTGGAGCAGGTTGTTCAAATATGGGCAATTTTCCAGTTGTACCCATAGCTGGTAATTTAGAAGATTCTCCATTTGACATGAACTCACTCGAACCTTTTACGGAAATTAACAGTTCATCTGCGGGATATTTGTCAGTCAATTCAAAAAAAGATATTACTAGTAGATTGACGGTCACCAAAAGATCTGCTATAGCTAATTTTGACTTTAAAAATTCTAAAAATGGTACAATAATTATAGGTTCTGGAGTTAACTCTTCAAATGAAAAATATATTAAAAATTCTTTTGTAAATATTACCTCAAACTCAACTTGTGAAGGATTCTCAGAAGGAGGAGAATTTTGTGGAACTGAAACTCCATATAAAGTTTATTTTGCAGCAGAATTTGACAGACCTGCAAATGAATTAGGAACTTGGAGGGGAAATGAAATAACAAAAAACCTTACTAATGATGGGCAAAACTCTGGCGCTTTTTTCACATTTAATACTGATGATAATAAAGAAGTTAATTATAGAATAGCTATATCTTTTGTTTCTATAGAAAATGCTAAGGAAAATTTAAAGTCAGAGAATTTAAACATCTCTTTTGAACAATACTTAACTAACACTCAAAAGGTTTGGAATTATCATCTAAGAAAAATAAAAATTTCCACAACTAACGAAGATAAAAAAGTTCAGTTTTATACAAATTTTTATCATTCTTTAATTCATCCTAATATTGTGAGCGATGTGAATGGAGACTATATGGGTGCTGATTTTAAAGTTTATAATAATCCAAAGGGGAAAGAACATTATAGTTCTTTCAGTGTCTGGGATACCTATCGAACTCAGGCTCAATTACTAGCAATCTTATTCCCAAAAGAAAGTAGTGAAATGATGCAATCTCTGGTTAACTTTGCTGAGCAAGCTGGCGGATATGGAAGATGGATATTAGCAAATATTGAAACTGGAATTATGCAAGGAGATCCCACTCCAATACTAATTTCTAATTCATTTGCTTTTGGAGCCAAAGATTTTGATCATAAAAAGGCATATAAGTATATGTATAATGGTGCTATGGTGCCAAGAGTTAATTCTCAAAAACAAGAAATTAGACCTTATCTTACAGAGTACATTAATAATGGCCACACATTTGCGTCTATGATGCTTGAGTACACTTCTTCCGATTTTGCCATAGGTCAGTTTGCGCTTCAGGCATTAAATAAAAAAAATGATGCTAAACTTTTTATAGATAGATCTCAAAATTGGAATAATATTTATAACCCAAAAATTAAATGGCTGAATTCTAAATATCCAAATAATGTTTGGAAAGATATTACTCATGATTGGCGTGAAGGAACTTATAAAAATTATTTCTGGATGGTTCCGTATAATCTTAGAGGTTTAATTGATAAAATTGGCGGGAATGAATTTGCTGAAAAAAGATTAGACACTCTTTTTACTAGACTAGATGCTAAATATGAAGATGATTGGTTTGCCGCAGGTAATGAACCTGACTTTCAGGTACCTTGGACCTACAACTGGATCAATAAACCAAACAAAACTTCACAGACGATTTCAAGAATTTTAAATGAACAGTATAATAGTAGTGTTTCTGGCTTGCCAGGAAATGACGACCTTGGGACCATGGGTGCCTGGTATGTATTTGCTTCAATTGGGCTGTATCCAATGATTCCAGGAGTTGGGGGCTTATCGATAAATATACCAGCATTTGAAAATATTTCTATTAATTTACCTAATAATAAAATCTTAAAAATCAATAAAACAGGACCTGAAAATTTCTTTATTAAATCTTTATCTTTTAATGATGAGCCTCATAACTCAACTTGGATAAACTGGAATAAGATTAGAGACGGAGGGTTTTTGTCATTTGAAACAGCAAATAATAATCAATCAAATTGGGGTGTAAATGAATTACCCCCTAGTTTTAAATAACAATTAAATATGATGTCATTAATAAAAAAAATATCACTACCATTAATACTAGCTTTAGTTATAATTTCCGTTTGGTCTTTTACAAAACCTTTTAACTCTAATAAAGATCTTATTGAATACGTTGATCCATTTATTGGTTCTGGAGGTCATGGACATGTTTTTGTTGGGGCAACCGTGCCTTTTGGTGGAGTTCAAGTTGGACCAACAAACTTTAACAAGGGGTGGGACTGGTCCTCTTCTTATCATCACACAGATAGTATTGTAAAAGGGTTCTGTCATTTAAATGTTAGCGGTACTGGTATGTCAGATTTAGGAGAACTTACTATTATGCCTGCAACTGGTGAATTAAAATACAATGCAGGAAATCAAGATAACCATATGTCCGGGTACTCTTCACTGTATAGAAAAAATACTGAGATTAACACTGTGGGTTATTATAAAGTAGATCTAGAAAGATATGACATTAATGTTGAATTAACAGCATCTGAAAGAGTTGGATTTCATAGATATACTTATCCTAATTCAGATAATTCAAGAGTAATAATTGATTTAGGAGAAGGTAGCGCTGATAGGCCTACGGAAACTTACTTGAAAAAAATAGACGATACTACTTTTGAAGGTTATAGATTTTCATCAGGATGGGCTCGAGATCAAAGAGAATATTTTACTCTAGTTATTTCTAAACCAGTAAAAGATTTTATTTTATATGATGGGGGTAATAAACATGATTCTGATGAGTTAAAAGGGGAATTTGTTAAAGGGTTTTTAGAATTCGAAACTAAAAAAAATGAAGAAATATATGTAAAAATGGGAGTATCTACAGTTAGCTCTAAAAACGCCCTAGAAAATTTAAATGCTGAAATACCTCATTGGGATTTTGATAAAGTTAAACTTGAGGCGGAGAATAAATGGAATCAAGAACTCTCAAAAATTAATATTAAAACAGAAGATTTAAAACGTAAAAGAGTTTTTTATACTGCAATGTATCACACCATGATTGCACCAAATTTATATCAAGATGTAAATGGTGAATATAGAGGAACAGATAAGGTGGTTTACAAAGACACTACTTTTACTAACTACACTTTATTTTCTCTATGGGATACATACAGAGCTGCTCATCCATTATATACAATTACACATCCAGAAAGAGTCAGTGATATGGTAAACTCCATGTTAAAAATATTTGATCATCAAGGAAAATTACCAATATGGCATTTAAGAGGAAATGAAACAAATACTATGCCTGGTTACAGTGGAATCCCGGTTGTTATTGACGCCTCTATGAAAGGTTTTGAAGGGATTGATTTGGAAGAAGTTTTTGAAGCTGTTAAAGAAAGTGCTACCGGTGATCACGAGCCAGGGGTAAAAAAATTAATGGAATTAGGTTATATCCCTGGAGACTATATGGTTGAATCTGTAGCAAGTTCTATGGAATATGCAATTGGAGATTGGGCTATTGCACAATTAGCCAAAAAATTAAATAAAGATGAAGATTATAATTATTTTATGAAACGCTCAAAAGCTTACAAAGAATATTTTGATAATGAAACTAGATTTATGAGAGGTAAGCTTACAGATGGTAGTTGGAGAACTCCTTTTGACCCTGTACGTGCTGAACATAGAGTAAATGATTATTGTGAAGGAAATGCATGGCAATACCTTTGGCTTGTTCCACAAGATCCGGAAGGACTTATTGAATTACTTGGAGGAGATGAAAAATACACAGAAAAATTGGATGAACTGTTTAGTATGTCATCAGAATTAGGAGAAGAAGCATCAATGGATATAACAGGAATGATTGGTCAATATGCACATGGAAATGAACCCAGCCATCATACTACATATATGTATGCCTACTCTGGACAACCTTACAAAATTGCGGATAAAGTAAGGTATATAAATAATGAACTGTATACTGATAAGCCTGACGGTTTATCGGGTAACGAAGATTGTGGTCAAATGTCAGCCTGGCATATCTTTTCTTCTTTAGGCTTTTATCCTGTAAACCCATCGAATGGAGCTTATGTATTTGGATCCCCTTTATTTGAAGAGGCATCAATAGTTTTACCTGAAAATAAAAAATTTACTATTATAGCAAAAGAAAATAGCGATCAAAATATTTATATTCAATCTGTAGAACTAAATGGTAAAGATTACAAATATTCTTATATAACACATAAAGATATTGTTAAAGGAGGTGAACTAATATTTAATATGGGCCCTAAACCAAATAAGAATTTTGGTAAAGAGAAAGAGTTTAGACCACAATCAATTGTATACTAAATAATTACGTAATGAAGAGATTTAGCATATTTTTAAACCTAGTATTTTTAATTTATTGTAATTGTATTTTTTCATTTCAGGAAGACTTCACTCAATTTGTTAACCCACTTATTGGCTCAGATTCTTCACATGAATTATCCAACGGAAATACCTACCCAGCGATTGCACTGCCATGGGGAATGAATTTTTGGACTCCTCAAACTGGTAAAATGGGAGATGGATGGATTTACACAGACAAAAATTCTGGCTTGGTAGGAATACGACAGACTCACCAACCCAGTCCTTGGATAAATGATTATGGAGCTTTTTCCATTATGCCAATCACAGGTGAATTAAGAGTTCTCGAGAGTGACCGAAGAGCTCAGTATAAAAATATAAAAGTATTACCTCATCATTACAAAGTTGAACTAACGGATTCTAAAACAACAATAGAGTTAGCTCCAACTAAAAGATCAGCCCATTTTAAAATTCAGTTTCCAAAAAATACTAAATCTCACCTAATAATTGATGCATTTTTTAAAAACTCATCAATTAAAGTTCTAAAAGACGAAAGTAAAATTATTGGTATAGCAAAAAACAATTCAGGAGGTACTCCAGAAAATTTTTCAAATTATTTTATTATTGAGTTCAACACTCCTTTTGATGAATTTGGAACATGGAATGGTGAAGGAAATATATATTCTAATAATGAACTGTCGGGTGAGCATGTTGGTAGTTATGTTAGTTTTATAAATAATAACAGCAATGTAATTGAGGCTAGAATCTCTTCTTCATTTATAAGTCATGATCAAGCCCAAATTAACTTAAACAGAGAAATCCCCAAGTTTCAATCTTTTGAAAAAACTAAAGAGTTGGCTAAAGAATCTTGGAATAATGAGCTGTCTAGAATTAAAGTTGAACCAGCTATTAAAGACAATTTTGTCAATAAGAATGAATACTTTGCTGCACATGAAATAGCAAAGTCTAATGTTATAAAATTTTATTCTAGTTTTTACAGAACCCTTTTGTTCCCAAGAGAGTTTCACGAATATAATGCTAATGGAGAGCAGATTCATTATAGCCCTTATAATGGTAAAATCGAAACAGGCCCTTTATATACAGATAATGGTTTTTGGGATACATTTCGAGCTGTATTTCCATTTTATACCTTGATGTATCCAGAAAAATTGGGAGAGATATTACAGGGAATAATGGTTAATCCATACAAAGAAAGTGGATGGCTTCCAGAGTGGTCTAGTCCAGGACATCGAGATTGTATGATTGGATCAAACTCAGCCTCAATCATTGCAGAGGCATACTTAAAAGGTATCACGAATTTTGATATTGAGACGGCTTACCAAGGTATAATTAATAGCTCCAAAAATGAAGGCCCCGTTAGTTCTGTCGGAAGAAAAGGAGCCAAAGAATACAACTCACTAGGCTTTATTCCCTATGACACCTCAATTAATGAAAGTGTTGCTAGAACTTTAGAATATGCTTATAACGACTATTGTATTTGGAAGTTAGCTGAAAAGCTTGGTAAACCTGAAGATGAAATAGAGTTATTTAAAAATAGGTCTCTTAACTATAAAAATGTGTTTGATGCTTCTACAAATTTCATGAGAGGAAAATCTTCAAGTGGAGATTTCGAGGATCCATTTAGAGCAGATAAGTGGGGTGGAGTTTTTACTGAAGGAAGTGCATGGCACTATACCTGGTCTGTCTTACATGACCCACAGGGGTTAATTAACTTAATGGGAGGTAAGGACAACTATATAAAAAAAATGGATGCAATATTTACTACTAAACCCAGCTCTGATTATAGTTATTATGGTTTTAAAATTCATGAAATTCTTGAGATGGAATTAGCAGGAATGGGTCAATATGCTCATGGAAATCAACCTATTCAACATGCTATATACCTTTATAATTATGCTCAACAGCCATGGAAAACACAAGAAAAAGTTCGTTATGTGATGGATAATTTATATGGCTCAGGAGCAGATGGGTATTGCGGAGATGAAGATAACGGTCAAACTTCAGCATGGTTTGTCTTTTCATCTCTTGGGTTTTATCCAGTTGCGCCAGTAACAGGTCAGTATGTAATAGGCAGCCCTTTGTTTGAGGAAGTATCAATAAAATTAAGTAATGGTAAAGAGTTAAAAATTAATGCTCACAAGAATAGCGATAAAAACATTTTTATAAATAGTTTTAAGTTTAACCAATTAGAATCTAATAATAATTGGATTGATCATAGCAATTTAAAAGAGGGCGGAATTATTGATTTTGAAATGTCGAGAACTCCTAATTTAAATTGGGGCGCCAATAAAAACTCTGTCCCTTACTCGATGTCAAAAAATCAATAATTTTTATTATTTTTATTATTTAATAAAAACTTTTAATTATGGATGCACAAAAAAATATTATAAAGGTAAGAGTTCACGATGGAATAGTAGGACTTTTAAATATCAGCTCAATCTTACTTGCTAGTCAATTTGGTCTTAATTGGATCTATGTTGCAGTTGCAGTTGCAGTTTTACAAATAATAAGTCCAATCACAAAATTCTGTCCTGTATATACAATATTAAATAAACTAATGCCTGATACTGACCCCATCCAAAATGGAAAGTAAAGATGCAAATGGGAACTCTTTAAATGATGGCGATACTGTTGTTTTAATTAAAGATTTAAAAGTAAAAGGAACATCTGTTACCATAAAAAGAGGCACTTCTATCAAAAATATTCGGTTAACTAATAATCCAAGAGAAATTGATTGTAAGTTTAAAAAAGTTAAAGGATTAGTACTCAAAACAGAATTCGTTAAAAAAAATTAATATCATGAAACACCTTAGTTACAGAACGGGAAACCCTGCGTTAAACTCAAAAGCTTTTGCCTCTGAATCAAATAATAGAAGAGGAGCTGCAATGCTTGAAGTTATGACTATCAAAGGAACTGTTGATAAAACAGCAATGGGTTTATTTCTACTAGTTTTCTCTGCTTACTATACTTTTAGCCCTGATATGACTCATTTTATTCCTATTGGAGTAATTGGAGGTTTAATCGTTGCATTCATTACAATTTTTAAAAAAGAATGGTCTCCTATTACAGTACCTATATATGCTATTTTAGAAGGCTTAGCGCTTGGCTCTATTTCTTATATATTTAATGCAAGTTATGACGGAATTGTTGTTCAGGCAATTGGTTTAACCATTGCAATATTAGCTTCTTTACTACTTGCTTACAGATCAGGAATTATAAAGGCAACTGAAAACTTTAAACTTGGTGTATTTGCTGCAACAGGAGGTATATTTTTACTTTATATAGCAAGTTTTATAATGAGTTTTTTTGGAGCTTCAATTTCAGTGCTTGACCCTACAAATAGCTCGCTTATGAGTATTGGAATTAGCCTTTTCATCGTAGTTATTGCTTCAGCTAACTTAGTGATTGATTTTGATTTTATTGAAGAGGGAGCAGAAAAAGGAGCTCCCAAATACATGGAGTGGTATAGTGCATTTGGACTATTAGTCACACTAATCTGGTTGTATTTAGAGATACTTAAGTTTTTGGCTAAAACAAGAAATAGATAATTTTAAATTTTTGAAATTAGAGTAGGGATTTCAAGCAAATCTAACGTCACTGCTAAACCAAAGACTTCTCTTAATTGTACTTTTTTTACTGCATTATCATCATACCTGCACTGTATAATTAAACTTGTAGATAGATAATCATTAATTTTCATAAAAGCAGAAATAGTATAATCGATATCTATATTTTCAGCATTTTGAAGATAATCAGAGTACAAGCTTAAACTTTGTTCAAGAATTACATTTTCAATTAATTCAAATTTATAGAATCCAGTTAATGATGCTCCTAATTCAAACCTAGAGGTATTCCCCTTAGAAATACCAAAATATTCTTCTCCATCACTTAAGTTTGAAGTGAATTTTTTATTTGCTATAATTAGTCTTCCGGTTACTGGCGCCATATTAATCCAGAAATCATTTGACTTTTTCCAATATACACCTACACCTAATTGAATGTAAGCAGGAGAAAAGAACCTAGTTGTTTCATTTCTTTGCTCGACACCAATAGAACTATTTGAATACTTATAACCTCTTGCAAACTGGGTTTTAAAATTCACAAAACTAGAATAACTTAATTCTTTAGTAAAGTTTTTTCCAACTAATGAATTAATTTCAATTCGATCATCTGTTTTTTTTGCAAAATCACTATCACTATTTTTATTTATTCCAAAAGCACCAATCATTTTTGTATCCCATGCCCAGCCATTTTTGTAATAATTTAGGTTATAATCTACAGCTAAAGCACCAGCTATACTATTTTCTCCACCTGATGTCCAATTACTAAATGCAGATTGGTTTACAAGAAAAGTTAGTTTGCCAGATTTATCCCAGCCTTCTTGTTTAAGAGAATCTACAATAACTGTTTGTGAGAACACGGAAAACGTAACTAGAACATTTAATAAGAGAAATAATATTTTATTCACTTCTTTTTTTTAATATTACAGATATAATAATTTTGTAAATTTAATAATATAATAATTTTATAATGATGAAAAGACTAATATTTTTTTTCTTAACAGCTTGTTTGCTTAGCTGTAATGATTCTACCAAAAACACTATTACAGAGGATCAGGCAATTTCAGTTTTAAAAGGTTTTTTCAAAGCCATGGATATTGATAAGCTTGGAAGTGATTTAGTTTATGATTACACTACCACAGATTTTGTTATATATGAAATGGGGGACAAGTATGACTTGGAGTCTTTTTTAGAAATTATCAAATCGCATTTTAAAAAGGGCTACACATCTACAGAATGGAGTCTTTATGATTTTAAGGTAAGTATCGATAATAATACAGCACATATTAGTTATTCTAATAAAGGAAAATTTACTTTTATTGAGGACGGAATTACGAAAGAGGAAAACATACTATGGTTAGAAAGTGTCTATTTAAAATACGAAGAAGATGTTTTAAAATTAAGCTTTCTTCAGTCCGATGATATTTCAAGAGAGGTTATTGAATTAAATAGTAAGTAATTTCATTTCTATGAACCATTTGTTTAAGTTTTCTTTATTGTTCGTGTTTCTATTATATAATTGCAGTAATCAAAATAATGAGACTGTAGAAATATCTGAAAACTGGACATTTAAAAATAATGTAGATTCATTTTGGCTTGAAGCTTCTGTTCCGGGCGATGTACATATGGATTTATTAAAAAATGGACTTATTGAAGATCCTTTTTACAGACTAAATGAGCATGACCTTCAATGGATTGATAAAACAGATTGGGAATATAAGACAGAATTTGATTTATCAAAAAAAGACATTAATAGCCACTCTCTCTCATTAGATTTTCATGGCATCGATACGTATTCATCAATTTATCTAAATGACTCTTTGATTGCAACTACTGATAATATGTTTATTGGAAAAACTGTTGATATTAAAAGCTTTGCTAAACTAGGTAAGAATAAACTATATGTTAAGCTTTATTCACCAATTAACAAAGGGGTTAAACTTCACGACAGTCTAGGTTATGATATTTCTTCTTTTAATGCTAACGATTTAGCAGAAATAGGTAAGGTAGAAGGAAATAAGAGAGTTAGCGTTTTTACTAGAAAGGCTCCCTATCATTATGGATGGGATTGGGGGCCTAGATTAGTAACAAGTGGTATTTGGCAGCCAATTAACATAAAAAAATGGAATTACTTTAATATTGAAGACTTATATATAAAACAAAAGACTCTAGATGAAAGCGCAAGCTTAGTTGCTGAAATTGAGGTGGAATCTTATTTAGAAATTGATGAAATGATCTCTGAAATCTATGTAGATAATCAAAAAGTTTCGACAGATCTTATTTACATAAATAAGGGTGCTAATAAAATTGAAATACCATTTACAATAAAGGATTATGAATTATGGTGGCCTAATGGCATGGGCGATCAAAATATGTACGAGATTAAAGTAAAGCTGCAGTCAAATAACAATTTTGTCACAACTTCAAAGAGGATTGGACTTAGAGAAATTAATTTAGTTACTTCTGAAGATAGTATTGGTAATAATTTTTATTTTGAAGTAAACAAAAAACCTGTCTTTATGAAAGGGGTAAATTACATTCCACAAGACATTTTTTTAAATAGAGTTTCTGATGATAAATATGAAGAATTACTGAATTCTGCTGTAGATGCTAATATGAACATGATAAGAGTTTGGGGAGGTGGTATTTATGAAAATGAAATATTTTATAATTTATGTGATGAAAAAGGATTGTTAGTATGGCAAGATTTTATGTTTGCTTGTGCTATGTACCCTGGAGATGAAGAATTTTTGAAGTCTGTTGAACAAGAGGCAGAATTTAATGTGAAAAGACTTAGAGGTCACCCATCAATAGCATTATGGTGTGGAAATAATGAAGTTAGGTCAGCATGGAAAAACTGGGGGTGGGAAAAAGATGTAATTGAAAATCAGTCTCCTGAAATTGCTAATGAGATTAGTAAAGCCTATGATGATGTTTTTCATAAAATATTACCTAAAGTCGTTAATAATCTAGATAGTAGTACTGCTTATTGGCCATCTTCTCCAGGAAGTACTTTTTCTGGAGGAACAGAATCTTACACCAGTGGTGACGCACATTATTGGGGAGTTTGGTGGGGAAAAGAGAATTTTGAATCCTACAATCAAAAAGTACCAAGATTCATGTCTGAATTTGGATTTCAATCTTTCCCAGAGTTTTCAAGCATCGACAAGTATACTAATGAATCTGATTACAGTATATATTCTGATGTCATGAAATCTCATCAGAGATCTAGTATTGGGAATAAGACGATTGAAGACTATATGTTAAGATATTACAATAAGCCAAAAAGTTTTAAAGGATATTTATATGTGAGTCAAATTTTACAAGCTTATGGTGTGTCAATGGGAATGGAAGCTCATAGAAGAAACAAAGAATACTCTATGGGTAGTCTGTATTGGCAGTTAAATGACTGTTGGCCAGTTGCATCTTGGTCTAGTATTGATTATTTCGGAAAATGGAAAGCTCTTCATTACTCTACAAAAAAAGCTTTTCAACCTGTTTTGATTAGTTTTTTTAAGTCTGACAGTGAAATAGAATTACATATAATTTCAGATTTACTAGAGTCAAAAGAGGTTAATTTAAACCTTAAAGTTTTAAGTTTTTCTGGTGACATTTTATATGAAACAAATAAAAATTATTCATTGCAGCAAAATTCAACCATGAAAGTTGACAGCTTGTCTATTGATTGGCTAAATAAGAATTTTGATCCTAAATCTAGTTTGTTGGTAGCCTCATTATTTTCTAAGGAAAAAGAAATTTCTAATAACATTTATTACCTAACAAAATTTAAAGATATCATATTAACAAAGCCATTAATAGAATATGAGATAAATGAGCTAACCAACACTTTTGAAGTTAGTTTAACATCTAAAAATTTAGTTAAAAATGTTTTTGTAGATATAGCCTCTAGTCAAAATTTCTCAGACAATTATTTCGATATGATCCCTGGCAAAGAATATAAAATATCTATTAATAAAGAGGAATCCTTAACACTAGATGATATAAAAAGAAAAATTAATTTCCTTAGCTTATTTGATACGTATTAATCTTTTGAGATATTTTTAATAAAATCTAAAGGGGTTTGAAACCTTACATCTTTGTCGTCTAATTTTTTTACTCCTAATAAAGCCATTTTGTTTTCTATTAATGCAATTAATTTGCCTAATTGAAACTCTACTTCCATTTTATTTTGCACACTATTTAGCTGATTATTTATTATGTTTTCCTCATCAAATATTATCTCATATCCATCAATTTTTCCAATAAGTATTTCTCTAGTTTGATGAGAAATTTCGATAGTATTTATAAAATCTATGTAGATTGTTTTTGCCGCTATGAAACTAACCCCAATTAGTTGTTTAATTTTTTTTTGATATACATTCCACAGATTTTTATGTTTTTTTATTTGCTGAGAAATGTTGCGATTAAAAATTTCATATTCGTTATTGTATGCTGCTAATAGTTCGGGGTTTTTGTTAAAATGTGTAAAGTAGAGTGAGGTTTTTATTGTTTGAATTAGTTTAAATATGTTTTCATTATACTTTACAAACCTATTAATCCCCTTTGATTTATAAACAATATAATTTTCCTTAGAGTTTGTTACATTAGAAGTCTTTAGATGTTTATATTTCACCATATCTATTGGACTCATTCCTTTAAATATTACCATTGTTATAAAAAATGAGATTGCTTGAAGATCATATATGTCTGTTGAGCTAATTATGGCTTGTTCTATATCATTAATATTTATTTGTCTTTTTTTCGATTTCTTTTTATTTGATTTTTCAATTAAATTATTATCAAATATTTTTTTATTTACAATGAGATCTTGCTTACTTGCTTTATTTAAAATTACTTTCAGTTTTTTTAAGTATGCATTAACAGAAGAAATCTTAATGCCGTTAAAAAGAGTATTTGCTTTAAATTTTACTAAATTCTCTCTATTAAGATCTTTTAAGTAGACCTCTTTATTTAACTCAAGATGTTTTTTAAATACACCAATCGTATTTAAATAGTCTTTTTTAGTGAATATGGAAATATCATTAAAATTTTTATTTATGAAACTTTTAATTGATTGTACTTCAATACCATTTTTTAAATATTTTTCACACTGGGATAGTTCCCATTTTCCAGACTTTAAATTATCAAGGGCTTTGTCTTTATGTAATTTAAGTTTTTCTAATAAAATATTTTTAGAGATGTGATTTTTCTCGGCATTACTAATTTCATCTTTACTATAATTATTCTTATTTACATATAATTCTGATTTAATCTTTTTTCTGTAATTCGTGCTTTTAATATCAAAATAGATATTTGATAAATTATTTTTATTTTTATATGGTGATATTTTAATTAATATTCTCAATTAGTGTTAATTATTAGTTCTGATTTATTATAATATATATAGGTTTTAATCATAAATATACAAAATAATAATAATCAAAACTTTAACAAAAGTAAAGTGGTTTAATATTAAACATAATATAATAATGATATCTTATTTAATTAATATTTGAGAGAATTATCGTGAAGGAAAATGATTGTTATCTATTTTGCCTATTATATAGAAATGCTTATAGATCTTTATATGATATTGAACTTTGAGAAATAATATATTTAGATTCTTTTCTTTTTAAATCTATTATAATCTAAGAAATAGTTTATTCTTATTGAAAATTGGTGACCTATGTCTTTCCCAAATAAGTTATCTAAACTTTCTGTGTATGAAATTAAAGATTGATCATCATTACTATAAATCTGATTTCTATACAAAATTGTTGCGGAGCTTCCTGGTGCAAACCTCCAATTATATGATAAATCTAAATTCCAAATATTAAAGTTTGCATTAGGATTTTCATTAAATGGATAGTTTACTATCGGATTTCCTATTCCATTATCTTGTAGATTATAATATCTTTTGTAATTAACACTACTCCAGTAATTTCTGAACTCAAGAGCAATCTCTTTATATGAATCAATATTGTAAACCATATCAAATACTGCCTGATTTATTTTTACATCCCTAATTCCAATAATTACTTCTGAGCCTTCATTTCCAGCGTAACCTAAATCATCATTTTCTTTAGAGACTCCTACCCCTATACTAGTATTAAGCCTTTCTGATATTTTGTAATTTAATCCTGCAGCAAATCCGACTTTATTATTTTCTTCTCCGTAAAATTCATCTATACTTTTAGTAGTGTTTAATTCAACCGCGTAAACAAAATCTTTTGTATTATCTGAATCTAGATCGTAACGAAGACTAAATTCTTTTGGTTTTAATACAAATAGCCCATCAACTCTTGGCTCAAAAAAATCTTTATTTAACGTTCTGAGTTCCAATTCTAATCTGTTTTTAAACAGTTTATCTGTTTCAAAAAACAATTCTGCCTCATAATTGTTGTTTCTTTTTATTGATGGGGTATATCTCCTACCGTGTCTTACAGATAATTTAAACTCAAATTGATTAAAATACTTTGTTGGGTTAAAAATTTCATATGAAATGTTGGCAAAAATATTTTGATTATTGTACCATCTTGAGATACCCATATCGTCCTGGTTATAATTCTCGTCTGTAGTCCAAACCCCAGTCATCCATCTAAAATTACCTTTGGTTTTGTTAATTTTAAAAGTTGTTTTGTAACCATCTATTGAATTTCCATTTTCTTTAATGTCACTTCTCAGTATAGACCCTTCAATTCTATAATTATTCTTTTTTGTTCTGTAGTCTAAATTTAAGGTAGAAACTATAGCATTTCTAAAATTTGAATTACGGTTTACACTTGTATTTAAAAATGTAATTGAAGAATTATTTTTAAGTTGCTGATCTAAAACAACTATATTATAGTTTGTTAAGGGCTCAAGGGTAACTTCTCTTTGATTTTGTGTTATTGAATCTTGAAGTATAGCTGTTGTTTTTTTTGTTATTGCATTAAAGAAACCAATACCTAACTTATTATCAGTTCTTCCAGACACCTTGATTGCGTTAATAAGGTCTATAGAGTTATCCGAACTTAATACAGATTCATTTTCTTGTAAATAATCTTCTGGATCGACATCTAAATCTCCTCCAATTCTTCTGCTATAAAATACACCTCCTCGGTCAAAAAGTTCAGTTCCTTCTGTAAAAAAAGCTCTTTTCTCATCAAATTGTTGCTCAAACGGACTTAAGTTCAATTCTACATCATCAAATTTAACTTGTCCAAAGTCTGGAATTAATGTTGCATCTAGAGTAAAGGCCTCATTAATTCCATATTTTATGTCCATACCAGCTGAAAATCCAGTTCCTGTATTGCCTTTGTATAATTCTGAGTTAACTTGACTGTAGGGGTAAAAGAATAATCTTGTTGGAGGGTCTATTTTTTTTATGCCGCTGAGAGTCCCTAAATATTCACTATATGATCCGACCGATCTATCTACATAATTCCATGTGTATATTTCATTAAGGTTAAAAATTCGTCTGTAAAAATTTAATCCCCAAGTTTGAATTTCTTTTTTGGGGAATCTTAGTGCACTGTATGGAATTTTAAATTCCGCATACCATCCATTATCATCTTTAGAAACCTTCGCATCAAAAACTGCATCAAAATTTGAATCTCCTTCATCATAGTCTCTAACAGATTTCATATCTGCTATAGTCCCAGCACTTGTAACAATAAAGCTTAAAAAATTAATATCATCGTTGTAAGGATTTAAGCTTATTCCAATAAAATCAGTCTTTTTTTCATAAAATTCATCTCTTTGACTGATCTCACTGGCTATATTTTTTCCATCAGGGTCTAGCATTGAAGCAGCGAAATATACGGCTTCGTCATCATAAATAATCTTTACTGTAGTTGGATGAGAACTTCTTGCTGGACCAATATTTGAAGGTCTTAACATATAAAAGTTAGTATTACTTTCGGCTGCAACCCAAGCATTATCGTTTAGAATTCCATCTATTACTGGCGCTTCAGTAACTCGATTTGCAACTGCATTTTTTCTTTCTTGTGAAAAAGCATTAAAATTTGCACATATAAATAGTGCTATTATAAAAAATCTAATATTCATTATCCTAAATTCCATACAAATATCTCTAAATAAAACTTTTGTATATCTAATTTTATGTTAAAAATTAACTAAATTTATAACTAATCAAAACAAAATATAATTATGAAAAATTTCATTTATGTTACATTTTTATCGATTGTAGCATTTTCTTGTAACCCAAATCAAGACGCAATGAAGACTTTTGAAGAAAACACAAAAACAATGGACATTCTTTTTGAAAGTTTTGCTAATGAATCTGTAGACTATTCTAAGTTTGCTGATGATGTGGTTTTTAAAGGTACTTTAGTTGGTGCTAAAGACTCATTATCGTTAGATGAAATAAAAGCAATACATAAAGAGCTTTTTGCTAAATACGATTTTAAGTATATGGCACCTATGAAATATTTAACAGGCGTTAACGCTGAGACTGGTGTTACAGATGGTTCTGTAAGAATGTATTATGACCAGGAAGTAACTCTTACTGCTACTGATTCAAATGAAGCAAAATCTGTTATTGTATCTATTTATGAATCATTTGACTTTAACAAAGAAGGAAAAGTTACTTACGTGCAATGGTATTGTGACTGGACAGGCTCTTTAGCTTATTTGGAAGAGTAAATTTCATTATTTTATTTTAAAAAAAAGTCCAAACAATTTGTTTGGACTTTTTTTGTTTATGACAATACAACAATACTATTTAGGATTATAGACTCTTACTCCTTTATTATAAACTTCTTTTTTTTCTAAACTCATTTTTTTAGTTTTAAACATTGAGTAAAGATCCATTTGATCGTTATAATGCTTTGAATCTCGGTTATCACTAGCTCCATAAGAAATAATACTCTCTATTTCTACCTTATCGTCTTTAAATTTAACTAGTGAAATATAGGATTCCCCATGTGTAATTTTAATTTTTCCATCTTTATATTTAGTACCTTTCATTGCTGTTATTACATCAGGCAATCCAAAAATTCCAATTTCTTTATTGCCTCTGACAAGTTTTTGAAAATCACCTAATTTTATATTAACAGAACCAAAATGTTCAAGCAAATGGCTTTTAGTGTGTGTAATTAAATCTATTATTTCACTTTTGTCAAATATTTTTTTATGTTTTATGTTTTTAAAATTGTTTATTAGTGTGTAGTATAAAACTGCATAATTAGCCGCTCCAACAGAGTTAGAGTCTGTTGCCATATCCCAGTTTTGTATATTTAGTATTACGTCGGACAATTTTGGGTATTTTAATGGATCTATTTCCCAAAGAACATTAATGTCAAGAAAATTATAATTTAAAGGCTTAGGAAGTTTATTGTCATATTTGATTTGCTTAAATCTGTCATAATCTATTTTTTCATATGAATTTATTAAATTTCTAATTCTTGTGCTTCTGTTATTATCATACGTCTCATAATTCATTGTCTTGGAATAATTTTTTTCTTTTGGATTTTCAGAATTTCCGGTAGATTTAAAAGGAGAATGATTTGCATTATAGATAAATCCAGATTTTGGATTAATAACTTGAGGAAGATCTTTTATGTCGTAGTATTTATTCCATAAGTTTTCTCCTTTACTTCCGTCTACTATTTTAGTCCAATCGTTTTGTTCATTTCTAATTGGAATTATTCCATTTGAAATATAAAAGATAGTATCATTTTTATCTGCATAACCAATATTATATCCAGGGATTGACTTCATGTTTAATATTTCGTAAAACTCATTAAATGATGTTGCTTTATTCATTCTCCACCATTGCTCTAATGCTTTAATATTATATAAACTAGGTGTTCTAACGGAGTAGTATCCGGATTTGTTTTTTAAAGTTGGACCAAAAATACTTTTGTAATAAGTTTTCTTGATACCAATATTTATTCCGAGTATTCTATATTTTAATTTTGCTTTATATTTCTTTAGTTTATGCTCTTTATTATCAACTAAATATATATTCTTTTTCGAGTTATGCATTTTTAACTTAAATAAATCTGCCTTATCAGGGTAATTAACTGTATGTGTCCATGCTAAATGTTCGTTAACACCCGTTAAAATACAAGGTGCTCCAGCAAATGTGGCTCCAAGAATATTTGTGCCTTCTTCACTATTTAAATGAACCTCATACCATGAGTTTGGCCCATCTAATGGTTGATGAGTATTTATAGCGAGGTATGTTTCTCCATTTTTTGTCTTATTGTTATTAAAGGCAAAAGTGTTGGAACCTTGAATATCATCGTTTATTCCCAGGTTAGATAAATCAACAGTATTATTAGAAATTATTTTACTTACCAACTGATCAGCACCATTAGAAATAAATAGTTGTAAAAAGGAGTAATTCAACATCTTTTTTGGTGTAATTGGGAATAAATCTTTAACTAAGACCTCTTCTGGGTGTAGTTCGGCATACCTGTTAATTCCCTGACTATATGCTTCAATAATTTTTATAAAATCATCAGATAAAGTACTAAATAGTTCATCTACTGTTTTCTTAGATTCTATAAACTGAGTTAAAAAATCTACTATTATCCCGTCATTAGCTAAATAGCTGCTTAGTAATTGATTTCCGGCTAAATAGGCTTTTTGAATAGTCATAAAATCATCTTCGCTATGAACCCATGCTAGCCCATAAGCAGTATCTGCATCTGTCTTACCATAAATGTGTGGAACCCCAAAGGCATCTCTAACTATTTCGATATCAATAGGCTTTATTTGACCATAAGATAAAGACATGGTAAAAAACAAGATTATAATTTTATACATAATTTTTTTTTGGTAATTTTTTTTCTACAAAACTCATATTTGAATCCATGATTTCTGTTAAAATATTCTCTAATAATATTTTGTAGTTTTTTAGAATTTCATCACTTATTATAGATTTATTATCAAACCTTGTACCAAAGTTGAACTTTAGTAATCCAGATTTTAAATTTTTAAAAGATATTATGCCAACTTCTGTTGGTAAATTTTGATTATTAGTCATATTGTAAGCATATGCATAAAATAGTAGTTGAAACCAATTTTTAATCTTATCGTAATCCATTTCTAGATTTTCCCAATTTGAAAGATTTAATTCTCTTTTCTCTATTTTTTTTCCCGTCTTATAATCAATGATTCTTAGTTTACCGTTAAAATTATCAATTCTATCAATTTGCCCCTTTAGATTAATCTCATCTTTAAACTTTTCGCTTTGAAATTTTACGTTAAAATCTTCCTCTATTCCAATAATTTGAATGCTATTACCACTACTTATAGATTCAATTTCAATTTTAATAAAATCAGAAATATATTTTATGGCAACTTCTAATATAATCAAGTTTTTTCCGCTTTTGAATTGGCCATTATTATAGATTATTTTGAATTGGTTCTTTACTATTTTATCTAATTTCTTTAATTGAGCCTTTAAATACTCAACTGTTATAAATTTATTTATTAAAGGCTTGTACATCACTTTTAATGATTCATGTATTACAGTTCCTAGAGTGTTGGATTCAACAGTTTCTTCAACTTTTATTTCATCAGGTATTTTTAATATTTTTTTGTAGTAAAAAGTTAATGGCTCTCTAATATATGATAGAATAGATGAAGCAGAGAATCCCTTTTTTGCTAAGTTTTTTAAATCATTTATTATTTCGTTTGTTTTTGGTATTTCAGTTAAATTTTCTTCATTTTTAGGCGTGTATGAATTGATAATTATTTGATTAATTTTATGTATTCCTTCAAATTCTACTTGCCTTATAAATCTACTTTTCTCTCCACCTTTTAGTGCATCTACTTCAGTATTATAAATTAAATGCACGTTCTTAGCTCTTTGAATAAGTCTATAAAAGTGATAAGAGTAGATAGCGTCTTGTTCTTTGTATGTTGGGATGTTATTATCAATTTTTACATCAAACGGAATAAATGAATTTTCAATATTCCCAGAGGGGAGAACCCCTTCATTTACAGAACTTATTATAACAGTTTCAAAATCTAAAACTCTAGATTCTAAAAGCCCCATAATTTGAATCTTTGAAAAAGACTCACTATTGAACTTTAACCTCTCGTTTTTTACTATGTCTTGGAATAAATCAAATAATATAGTAATGGAATTTATAAATTTAAACTTTTTCTTAAGAACAAATAATTCATTGAAAATCTCATTAAACCTGTAAAGGTGTTCTACTGTCAAGATTCCATCGTCTTTAATTAAGAGACTATTTCTTATTTGTGTTATTAATTCTTTGGAATTTGATATTGCTATATCAACATTGTCAGACCAACTTTTAAATAATAGTTTTATTAAATCTTTATTCACTTTTGTGTTGCTGATTAAAAATTCTAAATTAATATTTACAATATTTCCATTATTTATTTTTTCAATAATTAGATCTGAATAATTTGTTTCCTTTACATTAAATAGAGGTTTTATTAATTCGTGGGATAATATCGATATTACATCCTTGAAGTAATAAGTAGTTTTTGTTTTTGTATGCAGCCTAAATAGTTTATAAAATAGAGAGCTAACTGAACTAGAAAAAAGTGGAAACCCCATTGTTATGTTAACTCCTTGAATTCCTTTAGGTAATGAACTTAACATTGGAATTAACAAGGACTCATCACCAAGAACTATAGCTATTTTTCCTTGTTTTCCTATATTTTTCTTTATGATTTCGCCAATATATTTTACCTGTCCAATATTTTTTGATACCCCAATTGCATTAATATTTTTTTTTGAAGAGTAATTATCATTAATCCAATTTATTTCCTTGTTTTTGTAGTAAGGCCAATTGCTTCTATACTGATTTATAAAAAATGCTGAATTATTAAAAGTCGAATTTATGGAGATCTTATCTATATCCCAATAAATTTTAGCTAACCCTGTTTTTAAGAACTTCTGAATAACTAAAGATTCAATTTTGTTTAACGCATTAAACCCAACAAACACATATTTTAGATCTGCTTTTTTTTTAATATAATTTTCGACATTAATCAGAGCTTTTTTTTCTAAAATACCCTGATAACCAGAGTTAATATTCAAAAGATGATTTGAAAACTCTGTGTAGTAACTTTTAATATTACTCCAAAAGTACAAATGTCTTTTTACCAGTTCTGTTGGATTAGAGTCTAAAGACCAATGATCCATCTCTTTAACTGCCTTTAAATAGTCAAATACTTTGCTTGGATCTTCTATTTCTTTATCAATTATATTAAAGTCCTGAATTAATATTCTACTCCATTTGATAAAGTCTTCAAATTTTTCTTGTTTATCCTTGGGGGTAATATTTAAATAGATTGAATAGAATTCAAATATTAATTCTGTATTTGAGAGTAGTTTTAATTCTGAGAGTTCTTCAATAAAATTTTCTATACTTACAATTTCAGGTGAAAAAATTGTCTTAGAAATTACTTCTGAAAGTGTTTTTTTAAGATGGTATCCAGATCTTTTATTTGGGAGAATAAAAATGGATTGAGAAAAATCAAAATTTTGATTTTTCAGATCTAAAAGAACTTTTTTTATAAAACTATCCATTTTATAAAAATAAAAAACGCTTCTTAATTAAGAAGCGTTTTTTAAATATATAATTTCAAAAGAATTTTTTTAAGTAATCTTATAAATTACTTAACAAGAATAATCTCTACTCTTCTGTTATTAGCTCTACCTGCTCTTGTGTCATTAGTATCAATTGGAGTTGATTCACCAAATCCTTTAGCGGTTAATCTTGATGTAGCTATACCGCTGTCAGTTAAATAATTTACAACAGCATTTGCTCTTTTATCAGAAATCTTTTGATTAACTTTTATAGATCCTTTACTATCACAATGCCCTTCAACAGAAAAGTTAGCTTTTGGGTATGCCATTAAAATTTCAACAATTGCATCCAATACTGGAGGAGTTCCATCTGTAAATTTTGCAGAATCAAATGCAAAATTTATTGTTCTTGAATAATCAACCAATTGAGCTAAAGCTTCGTCACTAGGATATATTTCAGGACAACCATTGTTAGCCACTGAACCTGCTTCAGAAGGACAGTCATCGTCTTTGTCTAAAACGCTATCTCCGTCACTATCAGGCCATGGACATCCTCTATTGGCTCTAGGTCCTGCTACATTTGGACAAGTATCTCTTGAGTCAGCTATTCCATCTCCATCAGAATCTGGGCAACCGTCTAAAGAGGCTAATCCTGCTTTGTTTGGGCACGCATCTTTGTTGTCTGAAACACCATCTCCATCAGAATCTGGGCAACCTTCATACTCTAAGCTACCAGCTAGTAGAGGACATGTATCTTCACTATCTTGAATTCCATCTCCATCAGAATCTGGACAACCATTAAATTCTTCTAATCCTGGGACCTCTGGACATGTATCATGTTTATCATAAACACCGTCTCCGTCTGTATCAGTTCCACCAAATTTTACTGAGAATCCAACAGAATATCTCATAGATCCACCTTCATCAAGCATAACAGTGTTACCTCTTCCATTATCAGACATATTAAGTTTATAGTCTACCTGTGCAGTTAAACCCCATACATCAGAAAACCAGTAATTCATTCCAAGACTTGCATTAGAAGTCATCCATGATGAAGAATCCATCCATGTTTTACCTAAACCAACACCAACAAATGGCTCCATTTTTTGCATATCAAGTGCTTCGCCTAAACTATATTTAAGCATCATATCACTGGCAAAATAAGTAGCTTCGTTTAAAAACTCATACCCATCAGCAAATTTCGAAATTGAATTCACAGATCCGCTAAGTCCAAATGAAAGATTGTCACCTAAGTACTTAGATAGTGTAAACATAGATAATCCACTGGAAACATTCCAATTTTCATCAACTGCAAAAAACTCATCAAATTGAGTATTAGTATCTGCATCTAAATCTACAGCATTTATACCAAATGAGAATTGCCATGGATTATTATTGTCTTGAGATTGAATGTTTGTGTAACCAATTGTTATTAAAAGTACTAACAATAGCTTGCTAAAATTTTTCATAATAATTTTAATTAATTTTTTTAATTTGTAGCAAAAATATGCTTTTTACCTGAAATTACTAGTATAGAGGACTAAAAAAAAACAATAATTTTTGATTTATTGATAAAAATTACACTTGATAATAAGTTTTAACAGAGAAAAACATTGTTTTTGCTTATTTACAAAAAAAATCTAAAACACTATTAATCAGTAAATTAAATAATTATCAAGATTGAAATAAGCCTTAAAAAGTAAACCTAATTATTATTCTATTTTTCAGAACCACCAAACTTCATTGACACTCCAATTGAGTATCTCATAGTACCACCTTCGTCGAGCATTGAAGTTTCGCCTCTTCCATTTTCTGACATATTAATTTTATAATCTACCTGTGCTGTTAATCCCCATACATCAGAAAACCAGTAATTCATTCCAAGACTTGCATTAGAAGTCATCCATGATGAAGTATCCATCCATGTATTACCTAAGCCGACTCCAACATATGGCTCCATTGATTCACAACCTAATGCTTCGCCTAAACTATATTTAAGCATTAAATCACCCGCGAAATACTTAACATCATTTACAAATTCATATCCATCTGCAAATTTTGAAATTGAATTTACAGATCCACTAAGTCCAAGTGACAAATTATCACCTAAATATTTGGAAAGTGTAAACATAGACACTCCATTTGAGACATTCCAGTTTTCGTCTACTGCAAAAAAACCAGCAAAATCAGTATCTGTGTCTGCATCTAAATCAACAGCACTAACAGCAAATGAAAATTGCCAGGGGTTATTAGCGTCTTGAGCGTGAGTAGTTGTGTAACCAAAAGTTAACAATGTAATTAATAGTACTTTTTTAATTTTTTTCATAATATTTATATTTATTATAAATTTAACGAAAAAAAAAAAAAGTTGTTAATAATATATCTGAAATTAAAATTTCTCCTATTTCAATTTAGGATTTTTCTGTTAAAACATTATTATCTCAATGTCTTTTAATGTATTTACAATAATTTTATTTTTAACCTTGTATCCCATTTCTGTAATAACCTTTTCGTAATTATTAATTTGAGAATAATCATCTTTTTTTACATTACCTGTTTTATAATCAATTATAGTAACCTGACTAGCTGAATCAAAAACAATTCTATCAGCTCTAATAGGGTCACTATTTTTTAAAATTATATCTTTTTCGTTATATGATTTTAAATCAGGTTTGTAATAGTCGCTCAACTTTTCGTGATTTAAGATTTCAATTATTATTTGTCTGTATTTTTCTTTTAGTGTTGTATTAATTGTACCATTTTCATAGAAATCATTTAAAACTCTATCTAAATCCTGGTTAGATTTTATTTTAGACATAATTTCATGTAATAAATTTCCATTATTTGTAGCTTCTTCTAAAGATGTTCCCCACATTTTTGCAGACTTAGCATCAATATTTATATCGTGAACTTCCTTTGGGTTAATTATAAATTCATCAATTATTGATGTATTGAGTTTTTTTGATGATATATCTTTTTTTATTTTTTGACCAAATTCAAAAGTCTCTATGTTGGCATCCCATAAATCATTTTTCTTTAAATAATTAATAAACATTCCTGAATATTTTTTTAAGTTTTCTTCTCCCTTTTTATTACAAGAATTTGAGCAAATTATATGAAGTTCATTTTGAGCTCTTGTTAATGCTACATAAAGTAAATTGATATTATCTAACTCTAAATTCATTTGATGAGTCTTATATATTGAATTACCAATATCTCCAAAGAACTCAAAATCCTTGTTAAAATTTAAGAGTAGATTATTAAAACCATTAAATTCATCTGTACTTACTGGGCACCATTCTTTAGCATCCTTTTCTTTATAAATATCTATATCTGCATATGCATAGATTACAATTGGAAATTCAAGCCCTTTTGATTTGTGAATGGTCATTATCTTAACAGCATCACTTTCCTCAGGGGTTACAATACTTAATGTATCCTTTTTGGACTCATAATGATTTATAAAATCCAAAGTATTAGCAAAATTTTTATTTGAATAATCAAAAGTAAAATCTAGAAAAAATTGAATATAATTATTTGACTTTTTAGATAATTTGAATGCATAAATAATATATTCAATGGCTTCATAAAGAGAAGATTTAGTTAAAATATTATAATCAAAATATAAATTAAGTTTATGCAGTTCTTTGAAAAAATCTTTTTTGTTTTTATTAATTAACCCCTTGATAAAGGTGTGCTTAGACTTTTTTAAATTATTAGTTCTGTGTAAATAAATTATAATATCTAATTTTGAGTTTACTAGTTTAGGCTCAGAGCAATATTTTAAAATTGCAATAATAAATTCTACTTCTTCTGATTTGCAAATTAATAATGTTTCAGACGAGATAATATCTATGTCTTTTTTGTTTAAAAAGTCTGAAATCTTCACACCTTGATCATTTGTTCTCACTAGTATGCATATATCTCTTAATTCGAAACCATTTTTTAAACTAACTTCAATGATTTCCTGTATTTTTAAATTATAAGCGTTTTCTTTTTCAGCAATAGAATCTAAATCATTTAATATATTAATACCAACATATCCACCTAAATTATTGTTATAATTTTGTTGGCAATTCTTGTATATGTCTTTATGAACTTCTGAGGTAAATACAAATTGACTGATGTGAGTGAAAAGTGAATTATTAAATTTAATTATTTCATTTTTACTTCTGTAATTAGTTTCTAAATTAATTACTTTGCTTTTGGTTAAAAACTCTGTATTGTTATTACAAAGTTTGAGCAATTGTTCAGGTTCTCCACCTCTCCATCTATAAAT
>Ga0208948_1000201_pt1 | contig 29440 bp, 27 predicted proteins | sample AOAMet11_17_M020_2_FD_188228 | JGI IMG/M metagenome (GOLD analysis project Ga0208948, IMG submission 188228) | Ammonia-oxidizing marine microbial communities from Monterey Bay, California, USA - CAN11_17_M020 (SPAdes) | ecosystem: Environmental > Aquatic > Marine > Intertidal zone | place...
GAGAGTGGCCAGCACCTCCGCGAGGGCGGTGCCGGTCATGCGACCCCGCTCGTCTCCGGGCACGGCCAGCACCTCGCAGTCCATGACGGTCGCTGCGGCCCGAACCGAACTATGGGCGTCGCCGGTGGCCGCGAACCGCCACCGAGGCGGTGCCGCCCCGTCAAGGCACGTCCGGGCCCGCTCCCGACTGGCCACCAACGCGCTCAGGTTGCCCATGGTCGCCCCTGACACAAAACACCCGCCGGCGCTGGCCGGCCAACCGGCCAGCGAAGCTAGCCAGGCCAGGGCCTGATTCTCCGCGGCGATGGCGCCCGCTCCGGCCTCCCACGTGCCGGCGAACATCTCGGCCGCGCTAACAGCCAGGTCGAATACCAGCGCCGCCTCGGTGGGGGCGGCGGGCACGAATGCCAGGTTCATCGGGTTGTCCTGGGCTCGGGTAGCCGGGACCACCACCTGTGTGAACAGGCGTAACGCCTCGTGACCGCCGATGCCGTCGGGCACCACAGTGTCGCCGAGTGCCGCATCTAACTCGGCGGACGGTCGAGCCCGAGCCTGGGGATTTTGGCCATCGGTGATCCTGCGCCAACTCCAGTCCATGACCGACCGGAGCAGCTGCTCGTCATGCGGCCAGAACCGCTCACCGGTCACCGGCCGTCGAGGTCCTCGGCGGTCCGCAGGACCCTGCGGAGCAGGCTGGCCAGGGTCGCCGTCTCGTCCTCGGTCAGGTCACCGGTGACCAGAGACTCCTCATGGTTGAATGCCGGCATTACATCGTTTACCACCTTCGTGCCCGCCGGGGTGAGGGCCACCTCAACCCGCCGACGGTCCTCGGGGACCGGCTGACGCATGGCGAGGCCCTTGCGCTCCAGGGTGTCGAGCACACCGGTGAGAGTGCCTCCGGAAATCCCGGCCTCAGTGGCCAGGCTGCGGGACTCCTGAGAGCCCCAGATCCGCAGGACGAACAATACGACGAAGGCGCTCCACGACAGTCGGTGGGGTCGCAGGACGTCGCGCTCCATGCGGTTTCGCACCGCGGTGGCCGTGCGAAACACGTTGGACACGGCGGCCAACGACAACAGGTCGAGGTCCAGGCCGGACATCCGGTCCCTGATGAGGTGCTCGGCCTCAACCAACTCGTCATCTCCAGCAGCGAAGGCACGTGGCATGTCCGCAAACTAACATTTGGGGCCGAACGATTTACCACGGCCCGACCAGGAGTTCCCGATTCCGATGACCGACTACCGACGCATCCGCGTGCTCTGGCCCGACCACCTGGCCCTGGCTCGGGGTAAGTACCTCCCCACGCACCTCGCCCACCGGGGCACCCGGCACTCCATGTCGGTCTTCGCCCTGTTGTACGACCGCGACATGATCCCCGCCCCCGGCACCCGGATGCTCGAGGGCTTCCCCGACATGGAGTGCACCATCGATACGTCGGCCATCCGTGACGGTTGGGAGGAAGGCGTAGGCGTGGTGGTCGGCGACCTGGTGTCTGACGGCGCGCCTGTCTCCTTCGCCCCCCGCAACGCCCTCAGGGAGGCCGTGGCCGCCTGGGAGGCCCTCGGCTACACCCCGAAGATCGGCATCGAGTTCGAAGCCTTCGTGCTCCAGCGGGATGACGAGGGAGGTTGGGAGCCCTACGACTGCCCGGGCTCGTACGTGTACGGCACCGGTCCCATGAGCGACCCCATGGGGATTGCCGAGGCCATCCACGACGTGGCCGACGCGGTGGGCTTCCGACTCGAATCGGTCAACGGCGAGTTCGACTCCGCCCAGTTCGAGTTCACCCTCGAGTACGACGACGCCATGGCAGCCGCCGACGAGGCGTTCCTGTTCCGGGCCATGGCCCGCGACGTGGCCTACGAGATGGGCCACCTGCTGACCTTCCTACCCCGTCCCCTTCTGGACCGTGGCGGCAGCGGGATGCACATCAACCTGAGCCTCGTGGACGCCGACGGGAACAATGCCCTGCTGGATCCGGCGGCCGCCGACGGGCTATCAGATCTGGCCCACCGGTGCATTGCCGGCCAGCTCCACCACCTATCGGCCATGGGCGCCCTGTGCGCTCCCACCGTCAACTCCTACAAGCGCCTGCGCCCGGGACAGATCTCGGGCTACTGGGCTAACTGGGGTCACGACCACCGGTGCGCCACGGTGCGGGTGAACCCCGAACGCGATGGCTCGACCCGACTCGAGAACCGGATGCCCGATGCCTCGGCCCCCATCCACACCGTGGTCGCCGCGGTGCTGACCGCGGCCCGACTCGGGCTCGAACACAGGCTGGACTGCCCGGGACCCGAGACCGGGGATGCCATCGAGGAGGCATGCACCGACCGGTTCGTGGCCGACGGCCTGGGTGGGGCGTTGGCCGCTCTAGCCGGCGACGATGTGTTCGCCGACGCCATCGGGCGGGGCCTGGTGGATCAGTTCACCGCCATCAAGGAAGCCGAGTTGGGCAAGTACCTCGAGGCGGTGGGCGATGAGGCCTCAGCCCGCGACGAGTTCACCGACTGGGAGAAGGCCTTCTACCTGCCCTACCTGTAGTTGGTCAAACCGACGCGACGCCGCGCCGGATGTGGGCCAGCATCTCGGCCTCGGCCCTATCGCCGTCGCCGGACAGGATCTCGTCGTGCAGTACCCGGTGCTCGTCCACGTCGACCGTCGATCCGTGTCGGGCCGACTCGGCAAACGACAGCACGGCCAGGCCCCGACCCCAGATGGCGTCGAAGCAGTCAACGACCACCGGGTTACCGGCGGCCTACTAATAACTAGATCAGATTTACATACAAAATGCGAACCACAAATATCACGGACGGCGGCTCACCGCTGTGGCGGACGAATCCCCCGGAACTCCCAGTCGCCACCAAGGGCGGTCGACAGGACCTCTTCGGACTCGGTGGGCTGGGCGCCACAATCACAGCGAATCGGTATCGGCCCCCCGACGATGGTGTTGGTCAGTGCGCCAAGGCCCTCGACTTCCACGGTGACCACGTCGCCGGGCTGAACGGGCCGGGAGTTGGCCGGTGTCCCAGAGAACACCATGTCGCCTGGTAGCAGGGTGATTGTGCGGGCCAGGTCGGCTACCAGATAGTGCATGTCCCAGGTCATCTCGTTGGTAGTGCCATCCTGTGCCACCTCGCCGTTGACCAGCGTGCGTATGCCCTTGTCACGAAAGTCCCAGCCCTCGACCAGGCCGGGGCCTACAGGGCAGAGGGTGTCGGAACCCTTGACCCGCAGCATCGAGCCAGCATCGGTGTCACGGAAGTCATGAAGGCCGTAGTCGTTGCCGATGCTGTACCCGGCGATGAAGTCGCCCGCCTCGTCGGGGCTGACGTTGCGGCACGTTTTCCCAATCACGATGACGATCTCGCCCTCGTAGTTGAGCCAACGGCACCGCTCGGGTCGTACCACGTCGCCACGATGTGCGTTCAACGACGACGTCGGCTTGTGGAAGTAAGTGGGCGCCGCCGGCAATGAAACCTGGAACTCCTCGACCCGGCTGAAGTGGTTGAGGTGGACACAGAGGATCTTGGATGGCTCGCTAGGAGGCAGGTGCGTGGCATCGGCCTCGGATATTCGGCGACCATCACTGGTCACCAATTCTTTGCCATCCACTGTCACGGGGACCACCGACCCGTCCAGCATGATTCGCCGGGTCTCTCGCGATCCGCTTCCGTCCGTGGCCACCCGCAGCTCCCAATCGGTCAATCCCGCGCTAGCGGCGGGGGCAGCATCTTTGCATGGAAGTCGTTAGGGACCAAATGATATGCTCATCTTCATGGCGACCCTCCAAGGTTTTACGTTCCCCCGATCGGCCACCGGCTTCTCCTCACTGGTGCCCTCGCCTCCGTGGCACTACTCGGGCGACATGCTCACCATCGAGTACCGCACCGATCCAGCGGCCGTGGCTGAACTTCTTCCCGAGCCGTTGGTCCCAGTTGACGACGACCCGGGCGCAGTGGCCGTCATCTGGGCCGACTGGCAGTCCTGCTCCGACGACTTCAATGAGGTCGTCGATCCCGACCGACTCCAGTACAAGGAGTGCTTCGTCGTCGTCCGCTGCACCTACGAGGGCCAGACGTACAGTCGCTGCGTCTACATCTGGGTCGACAAGGACTACGCAATGTTGCGTGGCCACGTGCAGGGCTACCCCAAGAAGTTGGGCGACATCTGGGTCACCCGGCCAGTCACGGTGGGCAAGGCCGGACCTCGACTTGAACCTGGCGGCCACTTCGGCGCTACCTGCTCGGCCTACGGGCGCCGACTTATCGAAGCCGAATTCACGATCACTGGCCCCAGCGACCACGCCGGCTTCGTGAACGCTTTGCCAATGATCCACCACCGATATTTTCCGACCATCGAGGCTGACGGCACCGATTCGCTGCACGAACTGGTCACCATGCAGGGCTACGACGCTGAGGTCAGTCCGGCCTTCACCGGCGACGTTGATCTCCGGGTATTCGAATCTCCAGTCGAGGAACTCAACCGCCTCGCTCCCAAGGAAATGATCGCCGGATACTGGCGCAGCGTGAGCGCCTCGTGGAACGGAGGCACCACTCTTGCCGATCTCCGCCCAGAACGGGAATAGTGACCGGCAACATGGAGACGAAGGTGGCCCGTCACCCCTGGACACCGGACTCCGACGACGGCCACGCCGACCTGTCGTCACATGACACCTGGGTGGCCGGTACGCCGTACTCCACCTTCCACCGAATGCGCGATGAAGATCCGGTGGCATGGGTCGACGAGGCTGACGGCTCCGGCTTCTGGGCCGTGACTCGTTACGACGACGTGGTTGATCTCAACCACCGCTGGGACGACTTCACCTCGTATCGAGGTATCCGCCTTGAGGAGATGGACGCCGAGGAGACCGAGGCCCGACGAACCCTCATGGAGCTCGACCCACCCGACCACACCAGGTTGCGCCGGCTCGTCAACCGGGGTTTCACACGTATGACAGTCGAGTCCTACGAGGAGTCAATCCGGGAGCTCACAGCCGGGATCCTTGATGAAGCGCTCGTCCACGGCGAGTTCGACTTCGTGGCCGAGGTGGCCCGTTTGCTTCCGATGCGCATGCTGGGTCGGCTTCTGGGGGTCCCCGACGACCATGCCGAGCAACTCGTGGAATGGGGCGATCAGCTCCTGTCCAACTCCGATCCCGAGTACACCGACCACGTGGTCGACCAGGTCGACACCGACGAGTTCCGACTCATCCCGTTCCGCAGCCCAGCCGGCCTCGAGGTGTTCCGCTACGCCCAGGAGGCGGCCAGCGAACGGCGGGGATGCCCACACGACGACGTCATCTCCCGCCTCCTGGAGCCCACCACCGACGGTGAACCGCTCAGCGACCTGGAGTTCAACAACTTCTTCGCCGTACTGGTGGCTGCCGGCAACGACACCACCCGGTACTCGTTGACCGAAGGTCTGCGAGCCCTCGTCGACCACCCCGACCAGTTCCGTGCGCTGCGAAACGACCCGTCGCTCATCGACACCGCTGTCGAGGAGATCCTGCGCTGGACCACGGTCACCACCCATTTCCGTCGCACAGCGACCAGAGACCAGGAGGTCGGGGGCCGGAGCATTTCCGAGGGCGACAAGGTCGTGCTCTGGTGGACGGCAGCTAACTACGACGAGCGAAAGTTTGACGACCCCTACCGGTTCGACATCCGGCGGGCCCCCAACGACCACGTGGCCTTCGGGCGCAACGGGCCGCATCTCTGTCTGGGAGCGTGGTTGGCCCGCATGGAGATCCGCATCACCCTGCAGGAACTGCTCGCCCGCACCACCGACATCGAGATCGTGCACGCCTCGGACCGGCTGCGTTCCAACCTCATCAGCGGCACCAAGCACCTCACCATCCGGACCGCCTGAGCTCAAAGAGGCAGTCCTCCGAGCCACGTACCTACCCGATCCCAGCCATCAGCCCAGACCGGGCCAGTCATTCAGGTCAGGTCTGAAACCAGGGTCCCGTCGACCACTACGGGCACACCGTCGAGGGCCACCGTGCAGTTTCGCATCGGCAGGTCGAAGTGGCCCCGGCAGAACCGGTCGGCCACCTCGTTGGCGCCGGTCGACCACAGGAAGTTCCCGGCGAAGGCCCGTAGCTCCGTGCCGTTCAGGTCGGCCTTGTCGTACAGCGGCAGGACATCCCACCGGCAGGCGTGGTTCATGCCCCAGCCCACGTGGCTGACCGCGTAGGCCTCCGGCTCGTCCCATGCGGCCAGGTACGACGAGAAGAGTTCGGCGTCTAGCCCGTCGCCGTCGACGGACACGACGTGATCGTCCTCCAGCGTGCAGGTGATCGGTGATCGCACGTATTCCTTGAAGGTCAGGTTGGCGTCACCCGGGGCCATGACGATGGTTCCCGAGGTCGAGCCGGCGGCCGGGAAGCAGAGCACCAGCCCGCCTGGCCAGTGGGCGATGCCACCCGGCTCGGTGACCGTGCCGTCCGATCCGGCGACCACCGCGCCAGCCAGGTGGACCGTGAGGTCGGTTCCGGCCGCCGAGGTGACCCGCATGGTCGACGCCCCGGCCAGCAGTCGGCGCCCATGGGCCACCCGTCCTCCCATGGATTCATCGTGGCCGACGCGGTCGAACACCTCCGGGTGCTCGTTGGACAACATCAGGATCCGGGCGCCGTCGGACAGGATGGCAGGGCGTTCCTCGGCGTGCAGCAGGCCCTCCACGGTGCAGTCGGCGATGAAGTCGGCAGCTGCCAGTCCGGCCAGCACCGCCGGGTTGTGGGCGAGGGCCACCGACGCTCCGGTGGAGCGGATGGGGACGGGGCCCCGGTTGGGGGGCGTGGGCAGCACCACGGTCGACACCGCGGCACCGAGGCGTTGCAGGGCGACCACGGCCGCCTCGACCAGTTCAGGCCGGCTGTCGTCCTCGGCCAGCACCACGGCCGTCTCGCCGGCGTGTACTGCACAATGGGCGAAGTGGTCGGAGAACGCCTCGATCCGATGCCACGGCACGCTCATGTCAGTCCCCCGTCCCTTCCTGACCGGTTCAGTCGTCGTAGAGGCCGGCCCGGCCCAGCCGATCGAGCGTCACCTCGACGCTCCACGGAAGCATCGTGGCACCGCAGCGGGCGTCGCGGTACATCCGCTCCAGAGCACTGGGTCGCAGCAGCGAGCGGCCGCCACACACCCGGACCGCGGTGGACGCCACCTCGGGTGCCGTCTCCATGGCCGTCACGGTGGCCGACCAGGCCCGATGGAGCTGGTCCTCGGTCGGATCCACCCCGACCTCGCCAAGCACCCGGTAGGTCAGTGCCTGGGACCGTTCCCACGCCAAGCGCATCTCCGCCCACCCGTTCTGCTTCTGCGGGTGGTCCCGGCGTTCCGTCGCCCCGCCGTCGCCTCGCAGGGCGGCTGCCGTGTAGTCCAGCACCGCTCGCTGGATCCCCAGGTAGGAAAACGACAGCGTCATGTAGAAGTACGGCCAGCGGGTGGCCACCTGGTCGAAGCAACCAGGCGGCAGCAACTCCTGGTCGGCGCGTACGAACACGTTGTCGAACAGCAGGTTCTTGGAAACGGTGCCCCGCATGCCCAACGGATCCCAGTCGCCCTGGATGGTGATGCCCTCGGCGTCAGCCGGTACCCCGAGGAACCGGACCCGATCGTCGCCTTCGACCATGCACGTCACGTTGTGGCTGTCGGCGGCTTCGGACAACGAGGCGAAGATCTTGCGACCCGACACCCGGAAGCCCCCGTCGACGGGAACGGCCTGCGTGGCGAAGCCCGCGGTCTCTCCGGGCGCCCGACCCTCGCTGAACGGCTGAGCGTGGATCGTGCCGTCCTCGACCACGCCACGCCACACGGCGGTGCGGCGCCGGTCGTGTTCCACCCGCTCCTCGTCACCCATCGAGAGGTCGTCGGCGATCTGGCCGATCAGCAACATGGTGGCCGTGTGCATGTTGAAGGTCAGCGCGGTCGACCCGCAGTGCCTGGCCAGTTCCTCGGATATCAGGGCGTAGGTCGAGAAGTCCGCACCCAGTCCGCCGTGTTCCTCAGGGATGCACAGGGCAAGGAAGCCCGCCTCGCGAAGATCCGCGTAGTTCTCGTAGGGAAAGGCCGCATCCCGGTCGACCTGGTCGGCCCGGGCCGCGATGGTCGGTCCCAGCGCTGCCATCCGGCCCACCAGCTCTCGCCGGCGGGGGGTCATCAGGTCGATCATGTGGTGGTGTCCTCACGTATCTGGAGGGTCTTGAGGTCGGCGTGGAACTCCAGGGCGTGATCGCCACCCTCGCGCCCCAGGCCGCTGATGCCCAAGCCGCCAAACGGCGCCGTCAGATCGCGAACCAGAAAGCAATTGACCCAGGTGGTACCCGCCCGAAGAGCGCCACCCACCCTCTCGGCCCGCTCGGCCGATCCGGTGAACAGGGTGGCCGACAGCCCGTAGGCCGTCGAGTTGGCGAGCCGGATCGCCTCATCCTCGTCGACGAACGTCTGGAAGGTCAGGACGGGCCCGAACACCTCGTGTTGGACGATCTCACTGTCATTGGACGCCGGTGCGATGAGGGTGGGCTCAATCCACAGGGCGTCCTCAGGTCGCCCGGTCCAACCGTCGGGCACATGACGGTGCCCACCCCGGAGCACCTTGTCGCCAGCCGCCAGCGCCCGCTCGATGAACCCCTCTACGCGGGTCACGTGGGTGGGATGGATCATCGGAGTGATCGTGGTGGCATCGTCGTGGGCGTCGCCGAGGAGGTGCTCGTCGGCGCGGGCGTGGAACCGGGCCAGAAAGTCGTCGGCCGCCGAAGCCTCGACGAGCAGGCGGGTCCCGGCCAGGCAAACCTGGCCCGAGTCGTCGTACTGGCCGGCTGCCGTGCGGGCCGCTGCATCCAGGTCGCTGTCGGCAAACACCACCAGGGCGCCCTTTCCGCCCAGTTCCGCGGTGAACGGCACGATGTTGGCCGCGGCAGCCGTCCCGATCGCCCGGGCGGTGGCCGGCGAACCGGTGAACGACAGGCGCCGCACCCGCCGATCCGACGTCAGGGGTGGACCGATCTGGGACCCGATGCCCTGCACGACGTTGAGTACGCCGGGCGGCAGTCCAGCCTCGTCAGCCAGGTCGGCCAGCAGGCTGGCCGACAGGGGCGACCACTCGGCAGGCTTGAGGACCACCGGGTTGCCGGCAGCCAGCGCGGGAGCCAGCTTCCAGGTGGCCAGCATGAACGGGGCGTTCCACGGCGTGATGACCACCGCTGGACCAGCAGGGAGTCGCTGCACACGGTTGGCGGTGCCGTTGGACGACCAGACCCGTTCCTCGTGCTGCTCGGCCAGTTCGGCGTAGGCCCGGAAGTTTCGGGCCCCCCGACCAATGACCCGGTTGCGGAGGCTCTCGTGGCGCATCCCCATGTCGACGCACTCGACCGCCGCGATATCGGCCACCCGCTCGTCGATCAGGTCGGCCAGACGACGAAGGTGGGGTGCCCGCCCGGTGGGACCCAGGGCGGCCCAGCCCTCGAAGGCCTCGGCGGCCGCGGTCAGGGCAGCATCCGCTGTGGCGGCGTCACCGGCCGATACCTCGGCCAACACCGTCGACCAGTCCGACGGGGAGCGGTTCTCGAAGGTGGTAGGCGACGACAGGCGACGCCCTCCGACGTAATGGTCGACCGAGACCGACACCCCAGCCACGGAGACCCGTGACCGCACTCCAGCGTCGTCGCCCATCATCGCCCTCATCCCAGGGCCCGGCGGGCCCACACCATCAGATTCATTTGGGTCCAAAGTATCTGTATCAGTGTAGGTTGTCCCGATCACACGCGCGTCCCCGGAGGTCTTCCCCGTGAGCGAACATCACCTGATGATCATCGGCGCCGAGCGCGTCGACGCCGACCAGGCCGACGAGGTCCGGTCGCCTTACGACGGTCGTGTCCTAGGCAGTGTCCCGGTGGGCACGACGAAACACCTCGACGCGGCCATCGCCACAGCAAAGGCCACCCTGGCCGCCGGAGCAATCCCCACCCACGAACGCGCCGCCATCTTGGACCGTCTGGCCGAGGCCCTCACGGCCCGACAGGAGGAGTTCGCCCAGAGCATCTCGGCTGAGGCAGCCAAGCCCATCAGCACCGCCCGCGTCGAGGCCTCCCGGGCCATCGACACGGCCAGGTTCTCAGCCGCCGTGGCCCGGACCATGACCAGCGAAGCCCTGACGCTGGACGCCAGCCCGGCTGGTGAAGGTAAGACCGGCTTCATCAAGAAGGTCCCGATCGGCGTGGTCGGGGCCATCTCGCCGTTCAACTTCCCGTTGAACCTGGTGTGTCACAAGATTGCCCCGGCCATCGCCGCGGGCTGCCCGGTGGTCCTCAAGCCGGCCTCGTCTACCCCGTTGACCGCCCTCCTACTGGCCGAGGTCCTCGTCGAGGACTGCGGCCTGCCGCCGGGCTGGTTGAACGTGGTCACCTGCCCGGGCCGCACTGCCGCACATATGGTCGAACACGATGACGTGGCCATGATCACCTTCACCGGATCGCCACCCGTGGGTTGGAACATCCGAGCCACCGCCCCCCGCAAAAAGGTGTCCCTCGAACTCGGCAACAACTCACCGATCGTCATCGAACCCGACGTCGACGTGGCTGCTGCAGCCGCCAAGTTGAAGATGGCGGCCTTCGGCTTCGCCGGTCAGACCTGCATCTCCACCCAGCGCATCTACGTGCACGAGGACATCGCCACTGCGTTCACCGAGGCCATGGCCGACCAGGCCCGCAGCCTCACCGTGGGCGATCCGGCCGATCCGGCCACCGAAGTGTCCTCGCTCATCGACAGCGGCGAGACCGAACGGGTCGCCGCCTGGGTCGACGAGGCCACAGCAGCCGGGGCCACGCTGATCTGCGGCGGCACCATGGCCGACGGCGTCCTGGCCCCCACCGTCCTGGCCGACGTCACCGATGACATGAAGGTCAGCTGCGTCGAGGTGTTCGGACCGGTGGTGGGCATCGCCACCTATACCGACTACGAGGACGCCCTGACCCGGGCTAACGCCAGTACCTACGGACTGCAGGCCGCTGTGTTCACCAACGACATCGGCAAGGCCCTGCGGGCCACCGAGGTCCTCGAGTACGGCGGTGTGCTCATCAACGAGTCGCCGTCGTGGCGGGCCGACCACATGCCGTACGGCGGCATCCGCGACTCGGGCAACACCCGTGAAGGCCCCGCCTACACGGTGCGCGAGATGACCGAGGACCGCCTCATCATCATCCAGCCCTGACCGCGTGTCGGCCCGTAGGCCGACAGGTACCAACCGAAAGGATCAGAGGGTCTCGGCCCGGGCAATCAGCGCACTGATCGGATCAAGGATCTGAGGCCAAGCCGCCTCGGGCATCTCGTGCCCCATGCCCTCGATCCACACCAGTTCGGCACCCGGGATTGCATCGGCCGTCTCCTGCCCACCCTGAGGCACGACGAGCGGATCCTCGGTGCCGTGGATGACCAACGTGGGAACCGTGACCTCTGCCAGACCGGGGCGACGATCGTCGTCGGCCAGTGCGGCGAAGGCCTGACGTACGCCACCGTCAGGGTGCCAGGCCCGCTTCAGGTTGGCCAGTGATTGCCGGCGGGCTCCCTCCTCGTCGAAGGTGAACCCCGTTCCGGCGTATAGGCGGGCCGCAGCGACCCCCGATGCCGCGACCGCTTCGTGGTCCGACGGGTCCACATCGGGAGCCTGCAGCGACAGGGCCACCTCCAGATCCATGGGGATGACCCTGGGCATCGACATGATCGAGGTCAGACTCCGGACCCGGTCGGGATGCCCGATGGCGATCCGCTGGGCGATCATCCCTCCGAACGAGGCGCCCACCACATGCACGGAATCGAGGCCGAGGGCGTCCACCAGACCGGCAGCATCATCGGCCATATCGGCCATGGCGTAAGGCGATTCGACGGTCCCGCCGCCCAGGAACGTGAGGAAGGCCTCGACCGGATCACCCACCGGGCACTGGTCGAACCACGTGCTGAGGCCGACGTCCCGGTTGTCGAATCGGATCACCCGGTGGCCCCGGTGGGCCAACTGCCGACAGAAGTCCTCCGGCCACACCGTCATCTGGGCACTCAGCCCCATGACGAGCAGGATCGGCGGATCGGCGGAATCGCCGAACTCCTCGTACTCCAGTGTCAGCCCATTGGACTCTGCCTGAGGCATGTCGCCTTCCTCCGCTCTCCGGGTGGTGGTTAGGTTGCCACGATGACTGATCCACTCTGGCAACGGACCGGCACCGAACTGGTCGCTCTGATGGCCAGTGTCGACGTGTCAGCCCGCGAGGTGATTGAGGCCCACCTGGAACGCATCGACGAGGTGAACGGCTGGCTGAACGCTGCCGTGCTGGTGGCGGCCGACGAAGCCCGGGCCGCCGCCGACGCCACTGACCGGGCCCGTGCCGCCGGCGAGACACTGGGGCCGCTGGCCGGCGTCCCCTTCACCGTCAAGGACGGGCTGGACTTGGCAGGCCACCCAACCACCTACGGCATCCCGGCCTTCGCCGGCAATGTCGCCCCGGTCGACGACCCCACCATCGGCCGGCTCCGGTCCGCTGGGGCCATCCCCATCGCCAAGACCAACCAGCCCGAGATGGCCATGCGGTTGGCCACCGACAACCCCTTGTTCGGCCTGACCCGCAACCCCTGGCACCCGGACCGTACGGCCAGCGGATCGTCCGGTGGTGACGCTTCGGCCATCGCCTCGGGCATGACCCCTATGGGCGTGGGCAGCGACCTCGGCGGGTCGGTCCGCAACCCGGCCTACGCGTGTGGTATCGCTGCGACCAAGACCTCCCTCGGACGCCTGCCCGTGCACGGCACGTCACCGCGCGCGTCCGAAGCCCTGCTGGGACGGCAACTCATGGCCGTCGCCGGCCCCATGGCCCGCTCGGTGGCGGACCTCGAGGCGATGTTGCGGGTCACCGTGGGGCGCCACCCGCGTGACCCCCGGTCGGTCGATGTGCCCCACGACGGCAGCAGCTTCGTCCGACGGGCCGCCGTGCCTACCGACCTGCCCGGCGGGCCGATCCACCCTGATGCCCGCGAAGCTGTGCGCCGGGCCGGCGAGGCCCTGGCCGCCGACGGCTGGGAGGTCGTCGACGCCACCCCGCCCGAGATGGAGCGGTGCTACGACGTGTGGGGTCGACTCCTCGGCGAAGACTTTCCGATGACCATGGAGGCCCTGTCCGCCGTGATATCCGACGACGGCGCCCACCTGATCCGCTCCTCGATGGTGTTCTGGCCGGCCGGTGAGGTAGCGCCCCAGGAGGTTCACATCGAACGCCACCGCCTGGCCCGCCAGTGGGCCTTGTTCCTGGACGAGTTCCCGGTGCTGGTGCTACCCACCTGGTACCAGCCGCCGTTCGGCCATCACGACGATCTCTCCGATGACCTGAGCGTCGTCCGGGCCCTCTACGACGGCGTCTTCACCCCCATCACCCCGGCCAACGTGCTCGGCCTTCCCGCCACCCAGATCCCGGTCGGATGTAATGCCGACGGCGTGCCCCTCGGCGTGCAGTTCATGGCCGACCGTCACCGAGAGGACCGCACCCTCGCGGCGGCGGCCGTCGTCGAGGCCGCCCACCCGCCGATTACTCCCATTGATCCCGTTCTGGGTTGACCTGCGTCAGTCCGGCTTGGTCGCCCGGACGACCTTGGCCGGGACGCCGGCCACCATCTCGTGGGTCCCGGCGGCATCCAGCCCCAGAGTCACCATGGCCACGGCGATGGCTTCTACGTCGACCGGCGTCAACTCGGCCTCGTGACCGGCGAACTCTCCATGGTCGGGATGGGTCGGGTCGTCATAGTCCTCGTCGACCAGCACCAGCCGGCCGCCTGGCGCCAACACCCGCGCGAACTCGGCGAACGCCGCCCCATGGTCGACCCAGTGGTGCATGGCGTTACCCGCCCAGAGCACCTCAGTGGATCTCCCGGCCACCGGCAGGTCCTCGGCCACCCCGGGTTCGACGGTGATCCTCTGCCGACTCCGGTTGAACAATCGTCGCACCCGGGCCACCAGGCGCATAGTGCCGCCCGGCTCCACGGCCACCACGTGGGCACCGCGCCTGGCTGCCAGAACCGTGGCTGCACCCATGCCTGCGCCCACGTCTAGACCACGCTCGCCGGGCTGAGGATCTGCCAGGTCGACGATGGCCCGGTTCAGGTCGGTCTGCCAGAAGGTGCGGATCTTTCGAAGCCATCGCAGCTCAGCCATGAGGCCCTTGTCGTGTTCATGTCGGTAACTCTCGTGGACCATGGTGCGGAGCCTGCCACGGCCCGGCCGCCACGACCGATTCGAGGCGACTTACTGGGGCCACCCGTGGAATACTCCCCCGGTGACCCAGCGATTCGAGACAGGGAACCCCCAGCCCCTCGGCGGCAACGAGATGCCCCGCTTCGGCGGCATTGCCACCTTCATGCGCCTTCCCGGCACCACCGAGCCGGCTGACCTGGACGTCGCCGTGGTGGGCGTCCCCATGGACATCGGCACCTCCAACCGGCCGGGCGCCCGCTTCGGCCCTCGCGACATCCGCTCCGAATCGGTGCTGCTTCGCCCCTACAACATGGCCACCCGGGCCGCCCCGTTCGACAGCCTCCGCATCGATGACACGGGCGACGTGGCAGCCAGCCCCTTCGACCTGGGGGCCGCCGTGGATGCCATCGAGGCCCACTACGTCGACCTGCTGGCCCACGACGTGATCACCGCGTCAATGGGCGGCGACCACACCATCGTGCTGCCCATCCTGCGAGCCATGGCCAGTAAGCACGGCCCAGTCGGACTGATCCACGTGGACGCCCACACCGACATCAACGACACCATGTTCGGCTCCAAGGTGGCACACGGCACCCCGTTCCGGAGGGCCGTCGAAGAAGGTCTGCTGGACGGCAACCGTGTCGTCCAGATCGGTGTTCGGGGCACCGGCTATGCGGCCGATGACTTCGACTGGTCGCGGGAGCAGGGCTTCCGGGTCGTTCAGGCCGAGGAATGCTGGCACCGCAGCCTCGAACCGCTCATGGCCGAGGTGCGCGAACAGGTGGACGGAGGCCCCGTCTACCTGAGCTTCGACATCGACGGCCTGGACCCCGCGTACGCACCCGGCACCGGCACGCCCGAGGTCGGTGGCCTCACCATGCCCCAGGGCCTCGAGGTGATCCGGGGTTGCCGTGGTCTGGACCTCGTGGGATGCGACCTCGTCGAGGTGGCCCCCATCTACGACACCACCGGCATGACCAGTCTGGTGGCCGCCAACCTGCTCTACGAGATGCTCTGTGTGCTCCCCGGCGTCGACGTCCGTGGCTGAGGATCTGACGAGTAACGGTGAGCCCTCCAAGACCGGGCCCAGCCTTGCTCCCTACTTCCTGATCCTGTTCGGGGCGTCAGCGGGGCTGGGGTCGATCATCGTGCTGCTGGCCGAGATCCGCAGTGAGCTCGGGTTCACCGATACCGGGATCGGCCTGGCCATCGCTGCGGGATTCGCGGCGGCCTTCGTGGCCAACATCAGCATGGCCCCCCAAGCCGACCGGGGCCGGGCCCCGGCCATGCTTCGCGGCGGCCTCGCCCTCGGCGTCGTCGGCATGGTGCTCCTGGCCGTCGGCCAGGATCTTTGGCACTACGTGCTCGGGCGGGCGGTCTTCGGCTTCGCCCTGGGCACTGCCGGCCCGGCGGCCCGACGCACAGTCATCGTGGCCGATCCGACGAACCTGGGACGCAACATGGGTCGCCTTGGAGCGTGGGACGTCGGCGGCTTCGTGGCCGGTCCGATGATCGCCTCCCTGCTGGCCGGTATCGGTGGCTTTCGGTTCACGTTCTGGGCCATGGCCGTCGCATTGGCCATGCTGCTGCCCGTCTCCTTCCGGGCCCAACCCGACACGGCGGCACGAGACGAGGAGGGCCTCGGCCTCAAGGGCCTGCTTCGCATCCGCCGCCTGGTGGGCGCCTTCTTCGTGGTGGCGGCCTACTTCGTGTTCATCGGTGCCTTCGAGGCCGTGTGGGTCCTCGAGATGGATACCCGCGGCGCCACCCAGACCACTCTGGCGGTCGGGATCACCCTGGCGGCTCTCCCCATCGCCCTGCTGTCCCCACTGGGTGGCTCGCTGGCCCAGCGGTACGGCGCCCGCCGGTGGGCCATCGGAGGCCTGGCCAGCATCACCCTGCTGACCACCTTCTACGGCGTCGTCCCCGGAGTGGCCGCCCTGGTGGCCATCACCATGGCCACCTCGGTCATGGAGGGCTTCACCTTCCCGTCGGCCCCCATGCTGGTGGCTGCCGCAGTGGCCGAGAACCGACAGGCCTCCGCGCAGGGCCTCATGGGTGCCGTCGAGGTGGCCACGGCCGCGGTGGCAGCCATGATCATTGCCATGATCTACGACAGCCACGGTGACCTCACGGCCTGGATTGTCACCGCCTCCACCATGGCGATCCTGTTGCTGATTGGTGCCATACTCACGCGACCCACCGACCGTCAGCTCGTCCAACCCGGCGTCCCCACCGACCCGATCAGGAGACCCTTTCAATGACCAACGCCCTGCTCCACCCGTTTTCCCCACCGGCCATGCCCGAGGGCGACTTCATCGACATCGTCCGCGGCGAGGGCTCGCTCGTCTACGACGCCTCCGGCAAGGACTATGTCGACGCCATGGCCAACCTCTGGCTCTGTCAGGTCGGCCACGGACGTACCGAGATCATCGACGCCGTCACCGCTCAGATGCACCAGATGGAGGCGTACAACACCTTCGCTCCGTTCACCAACGGTCCCGCCGCCCGGGTGGCTGAGATGATCGTGGAGCGGTCGCCGCACCCCGACGGACGGACCTTCCTGGGTTGCTCGGGATCTGAGGCTGTCGACACCGCGCTGAAGATTGCCCGACTGGTCCAGCAACGCCGGGGCACCGAGGGTCGCCAGGTCATCATCAAGCGCACCAACGGCTACCACGGAACCAACTTCGGAGGGACGTCAGCTCAGGGCATCGCCCCCAACCGTGAGGGCTGGGGCGACCTGGTCCCCCACTTCCTGGAGGTCCCCCACGACGACCTAGAAGCCATGGCGTCGATCTTCGCCGAGCAGGGTGACCGGATTGCCGCTGTCCTGACCGAGCCGCTACAGGGTGCTGGCGGTGTCTTCCCACCGGCCGACGGCTACCTCGAGGGCCTGCGTCGCCTGTGTGACGACAACGGGGCACTGCTCATCTTCGATGAGGTGATCTGCGGCTTCGGTCGGACCGGCGAATGGTTCGGCGCCCAGACCTTTGGCGTCACCCCTGACCTGATCACCTTCGCCAAGGGCGTCACGTCGGGCTACCTCCCGCTGTCCGGCGTCATCGTGTCCCGGGCCGTCTGCGAGGAGCTCGAAGAGCCCGGCTTCCTGCTCCGAACCGGCTACACGTACTCGGGACACCATGCCTCGTGCGCAGCGGGCATAGCCAACCTCCAGATCATGACCGACGAAGGCCTTGATCAGCGGGCCAACCACGTCGGCGAAAAGCTCCAGGAGGGCCTGCGTGCCCTGGCGGCCGACGGACACATCGAATCGTGGCGGGGCATGGGCGCGGTGTACGCCGCGGAACTGGGCCGCGACTCCATCCCGGTACGAAACGCCATCCTTGAGGAGGGGGTGATAGTGCGGCCCATCGGGACCTGCCTAGCCATCTGTCCGCCACTCGTCATCACCGACGACGAAATCGGCCGCGTCATCGACACCCTGGCCAACGCTCTGCGTTGACCAGGCCGGTGAGACCGGGAAGCAAGCGTTAGCCGGTGCCCCAGGAGAACGTCATCTTCTCCATCTTGAGTATGGAGAACACCTCGGTAGAGGCCACGCCGTCGATAGACCGGATTCGGTCGTTGACCAGCGACAGCAGAGCCTCGTTGTCCTCGCACAGGACCTCGGCCAGCACGTCGTAGCGACCAGCGGTGATCAGGACATACTCGGCCTCCCGATACTCAGAGACCGCAGCAGCCACCGCCCGGACGTCACCGGAGACGCTGATACCAACCATGGCCTGGGTGGACAGGCCGAGGCTGAGGGGATCGGTCACGGCCACCACCTGCATGACCCCACGCCCGATGAGCCGGTTGACCCGCTGACGCACCGCTGCCTGGGACAGGCCGACGCGTGGCGCCAGGTCGGAGTAGGACATGCGCCCGTCCACCTGGAGTTCAGTGATGATCGCCCGATCCTTTTCGTCGAGGGGGAAGACCTCGCTCGTCGCCCGTCCCGGGACCCCCGTCAGCTCGTTCACGATGCCGGTCCTACACGCCCAACTCAGCCATGGCTTCGGTTAGCGCCTGACGGAGTTTCGAGTTGATCTCCGCGAACTCATCTGGGCCGGCAATGAGCGGTGGCGAGAGCTGGATGACCGGTTCACCCCGATCATCGGCCCGACAGATCAGGCCTAGTTCCAGAAGGCGGTTGGACAGGAAACCTCGTAGTAGGTGCTCGCGCTCGTCGTCGCTGAACGAGGCCCGGGTGTCGCGGTCCCGGACTAGTTCGATGCCGTAGAAGTAGCCGACACCACGGATGTCGCCGACGATCGGCAGATCAGCCAGATCGTCTAGCGCGGCCCGGAAGGCCGACTCATTCGTCTGGACGTGGCCGATGATGCCTTCGTCCTGGAAGATCTGGAGGTTGGCCAGCGCCACGGCGCAGCTCACCGGATGGCCCGCGAAGGTAATGCCATGCAGGAACGAGTCGCCGGTGCCCACGAAGGGCTCGGCCACCCGGTCACTCACGATCATGGCGCCGAGCGGCGCGTAGCCCGAGGTGAGGCCCTTGGCCGAGGTGATCACGTCGGGTATGTAACCGAACCGTTCGCACCCGAACATGTGGCCGATGCGCCCGTAGGCGCAGATGACCTCGTCGGAAACCAGCAACACGTCGTGACGGTTGCAGATCTCACGGACCCGGTCGAAGTAGCCGGGCGGGGGCACAAAGCAGCCGCCGGCATTCTGCACCGGCTCAACGAACAGGGCGGCCACGGTGTCGGGGCCCTCCCTGATGATGGCCTCTTCGATGGCGTCTGCCGCGTGCAACGAGCAGTGCGGGTCGTCCTGACAGGTCGGGCACCGGTAGTGGTTGGTCTCGGGCACCTTGATCGCACCGGGCACTAGCGGCTCGAACACCGTCTTGATGGAATCAAGCCCGGTGATGGACAGTGCACCCATCGTGGTCCCGTGGTAGGCGAGGTTCCGACTGACGACCTTGACTTTGTCGGGCTTGCCCTTCAACTTGAAGTACTGGCGAGCTAGCTTCCAGGCCGACTCGACGGCCTCGGATCCACCGGTAGTGAAGAACACCCGGTTCAGGTCACCTGGCGCCAGTCCAGCCAGAATGGCCGACAGTTCAATGGCCGTCGGGTGCCCGTAGGTCCAGATGGGGAAGTACCCGAGCGTCGCTGCCTGGTCCCCGGCCGCCCGAGCCAGTTCGGGGCGACCGTGCCCCAGTTGGCTGACGAACAAACCGGCTAGGCCGTCGAGGTACCGGTTCCCCTCGGCGTCCCACACGTGGCAGCCCTGGCCGCGCTCGATGACCCGGGTCCCGTCAATGTCGTTCTTGAGGACAGAGAAGTGTCCCCACAGGTGCCGCTCGGCCAGTTCAGCCAGGCGCTGGTGCTCGCTCATCGTCGGGTTCCCATCATCGTTCGTTGGTTCATCTCGCCGTCCCGCCGACGGAAACCGGCGGTGGGCCCGCCCGGTCGGCGGGCCGGAAGTGCGTCTTGCACCCCGACCCGCCGACCGGAAGGGAGGAAGGATCAGCCGCGCGCCCTGGTCAGAGCGTCGGTGTACTCGATCTCGAACTCACCGGTGTCCTCGATGAACTCGAGGCGCTCCATCGTCGCCGCGGACGGGTAGATGATCTGGTTGTCGAGCACCTCCTGGTCGATGAACTCCTCAGCGGCGCCGTTGGGGCTGGCGTACCAGTTGAAGTTCGTCAGTTGCGCACCGTTGTGGGCGTCCAACAGGAAGTTGATGAAGGCGAAAGCCGTGCAGGGATGCGGCGCGTCAACAAGGACGGCCATGCCGTCCACCCAGACCGTGCCACCCTCGTCGGGCACGAAGTAGGTGTACTCGCTCTCGCCCTCCTCGAAGTCCCAGAGGAAGTTGCCGCTGTAACCGTGACCGGCGATGGTCTCGCCGGCTACCACCAGCTCGCTGTACTGGTCCGAATCGAAGGCGGCGACCCGGCTGACGGCGTCGGCGATGACCGCCTCGGCCTCGGCCAGCTCGTCGGCCGACGTGGAGTTCAGTGAGTAACCCAGGTACTTGAGCGCTGCGCCCATGGTCTCGCGTGGATCGTCCAGCAGGCTGATCTTGCCCGACAGGCCGTACTGCTCGGCGAGGTCGGCGTCGAAGAGCAGGCCCCAGGTCAGCGGGATGTCGTGCCCGGTCACGCCTAGGTCCACGCCCACCCCGGTGGTTCCCCACTGGTAGGGCTGCGTGTAGGTGTTCCCCGGATCGAACGGCGGATCGGCGAACTTGTCGGCGATGTTGACGTGGTTGGGTACCGCGTCCTTCTGGATGGGCTGGATCAGAGCTTCGGACCTCAGGATTGAGATCATGTAGTCCGACGGGACGATTACGTCGTAGCCCGTTCCTCCGGGCGAGATCTTGGCAAACATCTCTTCGTTGGACGGGTAGAAGTCCTCGGTCACGGCGACCCCGAACTCGTCCTGGAACGCCGCGATCAGGTCAGGGTCCATGTACTCCGACCAGTTGAAGAACGCCAGGTCACCGTCGGTCTCGCCGGCGTCGCACTGCTTGAAGTCGCCTGCAGCTTCCTCAGAATCGCTGCCGCAACTAGCGGCTACGACGCTGAGGATGCCCAACAGGGCGACGATTCGAATCCACTTCCTCATAGCACTCACCTTTCCTCCCTCTCCGAGCCCGTTGCCCGGGAGATCACGAGCGACGCCATGACGAATGCCATGGACGCCGCCAACATCACGACCGACACGGAGTTCACGAGGGGGGTGACCCCCTTGCGCAACATGCCGAACACGTACACCGACAGCGGGGTGCCTCCCACCGCGGAGACGAAGCTGGATACCACCACGTCGTCCAGCGAGATGGTCACCGCCAGCAGGGCCCCACCGATCACGCCCGGCATGATTTGGGGCAGGGTGACCCGGCGAAAGGCCTGCCAACGGTTGGCGTAAAGGTCGGCGGCCGCCTCCTCCATGGAGGCGTCCAGGTTGGCCAGACGGGCCCGTACCACCACCGACACGAACGAGATGTTGAACGCCACGTGGCTGAACACCAGCTTCTCGAGGCCGTTCTGGAGGTTGACGCCGGGAATCCAGTCGAACCATGACGCCGTCTCGCTGAAGAAGACCAGCATCATCACGGCCATGGTGACGTCGGGGATGATGATCGGCAGGTAGAGGACAGCGTCGAAGGCCTTCTGGCCCCACCACCGGAACCGTTCGAGGGCCAACGCTCCAGCTGTGCCCAGCACTACCGAGATCAGCGTCGACACCACGCACACCTTGACCGACACCCAAATCGAGGACTGGATGTTGTCGTTGGCGAACAGGTCTGAGTACCAGTCCAGCGTGAAGCCGTTCCAGTTTCCCACCGCGTTGCTGTCGTTGAACGAGAAGACGCAGAGCACGACGATCGGGGCGTAGAAGAAGGCGAACACGGCCGCCGAGTGGCCGCGAAGCAGCCAGCGACTAGCCCCCTGGGGTTCAGCGGTCGACTTGGCGACGCCCTTGCTCACAGGTTCTTCCCCCCGGCCCGGAAGTAGATGAGTGTGCTGACGAGCATCACGCCGAGGACCACCACCGACACTGCCGAACCCACCGGCCCGTTCCGGGCCGAGAGGAACTGCAGCACGATGTAACTGCCCAGCAGGCCCTCCTTGTTGCCGCCCAGGATGGCCGGGGTGACGTAGGCCCCGAAGCTGGGCACGAAGACCAGCATCGAACCAGCAATGACGCCAGGGCGCGACAGCGGCCACACCACCCGGCGAAAGGCCGCCCAGCCACTGGCGTAGAGGTCACGGGCACCTTCTACGAGGCTCCAGTCGACGCGCTCGATGGCCGCGTACAGAGGAAGCACCATGAACGGCAAGTAGCCGTAGACGAGGCCCAGGATCACCGCATTGGAGGTGAACAAGATGCGTCCATCCCCTAGACCGAGCAACTCCAGGCCCTGGGTCACGAGCCCGTCGCTGTCAAGCAGCACCCGCCAGGCGTAAGTCCGGATCAGGAAGTTTGACCAGAACGGGATCATCACCGCGACCAGGAGCATGTTGCGCACAGCCGGGCTGCGGGTCGAAATGAAGTAGGCCAGCGGGTAAGCCAGCACCAGGCAGATCAGCGTGGCCAGCACGGCCATCCACAGCGACCGCCAGGCAACCGTCATGATGATGTCGTCGCCGAGGCGGGCGTAGGCGTTCAGGTTGAAGTCGCGTAACTCGGTCCGGCCGGTGCTGGTGCGGGTGGCGAAGGAGTAGGCCACCACGAATCCCAGCGGGGCAACGAAGAAGATCAGCAAATAGACGATGGTGGGCAGCCCCAGCAGGAAGCCCTGACGCGCCTTGGCGCGTTCGGCCTGGTGCTCCAGACCCAGTGTGGCCACCTCGGTGGTGTCCTCCAGTTCCGGGGCGTCGCCCGGAGGTGCCTCGACGGGCATCAGCCGGTCACCACCGCGGCGTGGTCGGGCTCGAAGGACACCGTGACGTCGTCGCCCACGTCCCGACGGTCGCCGGCCAGGGTGGCTGGACAACGGACCTCGAGGTGCATCCAGTCCACGCCGATGCCGTAGACAACGGCGTTGCCCAGATAGGTCACGGTCTCCACCCGGCCCTCGACGCAATGACGATCCATAGGCGCCTCGCCCCGGCGGTGCACGGTGAGTCGCTCGGGTCGGACGGTGACGGCCACTGACGACCCGGACGGCTGGTCCGACGACAGGCGGAGGCGGTCGCCGTTCGCCAGCACAACCTCCTCGCCACTGGCCACCGTGGCCTCGAGGAAGTTGGTCTGTCCGATGAAGTCGGCCACGAATCGGGTGGTGGGCCGCTCGTAGATGGCCTCGGGCGTGTCGACCTGTAGGAGCCGACCCTCATGCATGACGCCGATGCGGTCACTCATGGTGACCGCCTCCTCTTGGTCGTGGGTGACGTAAACGAAGGTGATGCCGACCTCGCGTTGGAGGTTCTTAAGTTCGAACTGCATCTGCTGACGGAGCTTCAGGTCGAGAGCGCCCAGCGGCTCATCCAACAGGAGCACCTCGGGCCGGTTCACCAACGCCCGGGCCAAAGCCACCCGCTGCTGCTGGCCACCCGACAACTGGGTGGGCTTGCGGTGGGCCATGGAACCCATCTCAACCAGGTCGATGGCCCAGTCGATGAGGTCCTTGCGCTCGGAAGCGGGGACCTTGCGCATCTCGAGCCCGAAGCCGACGTTGGCGGCCACCGTCATGTGGGGGAATAGCGCGTAGCTCTGGAAGACGGTGTTGACGGGTCGCTTGTTTGGCGGCCGGAGGCCCATCTCCTCACCGTGGATACGGATGGACCCGGCGGTCGGCAGTTCGAGGCCGGCCACCATGCGCAGAGTGGTGGTCTTGCCACAGCCTGACGGGCCGAGCAGGGAGAAGAACTCGCCATCCATGACGGTGAGGTCAATGTGGTCCACCGCAGTCACCTCGGTGCCTGAGCGATCGCCGAAGCGCTTGACCACTCCAGCCAACTCGACGGCTGGGCCCTGCCCGTTCGTGGTTCCGTTCATCGATTCGGTCCTCCCCGTCCCTCGTCTGAACCCGCCAGACCCCTTCTGGAGTACCGGCCGGGCCACTCGAACCCGGGCACGGAGGGACTACTCTCCATGCCATGCGGCACACTACTGAATTCGTCGTCCAGCTGCCAGTTATACAATGGATTTCGTCGTTCAATAGCATTTCTGCTACCTGTTCCGTTGGAATGACCGAGACCGGCAAGGACAGCCGATGAGGGCGGATTCCTTCCTGATAGCCGCCGAAGGAGGCCCACGCAGCGACGTGGTGGATGCGGCGCTGGCCGACTCGGCCCCCACGGTGCTCTGGCTGGACCAACCCGCCCGACCGGTTGCCGCTCCAGCGCTAGACGGTCCGACCACCGCCGACCTCGTGGTCGTGGGCGGAGGTTTCACCGGATTGTGGACCGCGTTGTGCGCGGTCGAGGCCGACCCAGGGCGGACGGTCGTGGTGCTGGAAGCCAACGAGACGGCAGCGGGCGCAACGGGGCGCAACGGTGGGTTTTGCGACGCCTCACTCACCCACGGCCTGGAGAACGGGGTGGCCCACTGGCCCGAGGAGATCGCCGACCTGGTCCGACTCGGCGATGAGAACCTGGGCGAGATCGTGGCCACCATCGACCGCCACGACATCGACTGCGGAGCTGAACGGACCGGTGAGTTGAACGTCGCAGTCGCCGACTGGCAGGCCGTCGAGTTGGCCGATGCCGTGGACGTTCACCTCGCCCACGGCATCGAGGCCACCCTGCTTGACGCCCCGACGACCCGGTCCCGGGTCGACTCTCCGCTGTACCGGGCCGGACTGCTGATACCCAACCGCACGGTGATGCTGGACCCGGCCCGCCTGGCTTGGGGCCTGCGGACCGCTGCCGAGAGCCTGGGCGTCCGGTTCTACGACCACAGCGCCGTCCGGTCTTTGGAGGCCACCCTGAGCAGCATTCGGGTCGGCACCGACCACGGCACGGTCACAACGGACCGTGCGGTGGTGGCCACCAACGCCTACCAATCGCCGATTCGGGCCATCCGAAAGAGGGTGGCACCGGTCTACGACCACGTACTGGCTACCGAGCCCCTGTCGTCGACGCAGTTGGCGTCCCTGGGCTGGATGGGCCGGGAGGGACTGTCCGACGTGGGCAACCAGTTCCACTACTACCGCCTCACCCCCGACGACCGGATCCTGTGGGGTGGGTGGGACGCGCTGTACCACTTCGGCAACCGGGTGGGCCCGGACCACGAACAAAGCGAGTCGACCACCCGTACCCTGGCCCGACACTTCCTGGCGACCTTCCCCCAACTGGAGGGCATCCGGTTCACTCACCGATGGGGCGGCCCGATCGCCACCACCAGCCGCTTCACCTGCACGTGGGGCACAAGCCACCGGGGGCGGGCCGCATGGGTCGCCGGGTACACCGGGCTCGGGGTGGGGGCCAGCCGGTTCGGTGCCCGGGTGGCCCTGGATCTGGTCGACGGAATCACCTCGGAACGAACTTCGCTGGAGATGGTTCAACGGGCCCCGTTTCCGTTCCCCCCAGAACCGCTGCGCTGGCCGGCCATCCAGCTCACCCGCCGGGCGATCAAGAACTGCGACCGTCGGGATGGACGACGCGGGCCCTGGCTGTCGCTACTGGACCGCTTCGGAATCGGCTTCGACAGCTGACCGCCTGGTGGTCATACCCGAACCGCCCGCCACCTAGGTTCGACCCGATGGATAACCTTGAGGAACCCCGCGACGACCGTGCCGTCTCGTTCTGGCACGACACCGTGCCCGGGTCTCTCGACCCCCGCCCGGCCCTTCAAGGCGACCGGGATGCCGACGTGGCCATCGTGGGCGCCGGTTTCACAGGCCTCTGGACCGCCTACCACCTACTGCGAATCGACCCCGGCCTTCGCGTCGTGGTCGTGGAACGCGAGATCGCCGGATTTGGTGCCTCGGGACGAAACGGAGGCTGGGCCCTCGGCGAGTACAGCATCAGCCCTATGGACTGGGCCGCCCGATCCACCCCGGAGGCCGCTGTCCGCCAGATGCGTGGACTGTACGACGCCATCGACGACATTGGCCGAGTGGCCGAGGTCGAGGGCATTGACTGCCACTACGCCAAGGGCGGCTGGATCGACATGGCCCGCAGCGGCCCCCAGGCCGAACGGATCGGCGCCGGCGTGCGGGCCCGGCACGCCCTCGGGCTGACCGACGACGACGTTCATTGGGTGGACGGCGACGAGGCCCGTTCGTTATGCAACGCCACCGACGTGGTCGGCGGCTGGTTCAACCGACACGTAGCGGCCATCCACCCGAGCCGGCTGGTGCGAGGTCTGGCCGAAGCCGTAGAACGCCTGGGTGGCACCATCCACGAACGGACCGCGGTGTCGGCCATCCACCCTGCCGACCCGACCAGTTCAGCCCGGCTGGACACCGACCGGGGCACGGTGCGGGCGGACGTCGTGGTGCGGGCCACCGAGGGCTACACCCGGGACCTGGCCGGCCACCGCCGCACCCTCGTCCCTCTGTACTCGATGATGGTGGCCACTGAACCACTGTCGAACGCCGTGTGGGACGAGATCGGCCTGACCGACCGGCCCACGTTCGGCGATGGCCGCAATCTCATCATCTACGGCCAACGCACAGCCGACGGCCGCATCGCCATGGGGGGAAGGGGAGCGCCCTACCAGTTCGGGTCGAAGGTCTCGTCGACCACCGGGGTTCACCACGAGGTGCATGACAAGGTCGAAGCCTCGCTGCGGCAACTGTTCCCGGTGTTGGGTGAAGCGGCGATTACCCACCGGTGGGGTGGCGTCATGGGCCTGGCCCGCGACTGGGTCCCATCGTGTGGCTTCGACCGGCCCTCGGGCATGGCGTGGGCTGGCGGCTACGTGGGCGACGGAGTAGCCACCGCCAAACTGGCCGGGCACACCATCGCTGAACTGATCACTGGGACGGCGAGTGGCCGCATTGACCTCCCATGGATCGGCCACCAGGCCCGGAGGTGGGAACCCGAGCCACTGCGCTGGGTGGGTGTCACCGCTGGCCTTTGGATGGCCGCAGGTGCCGACCGGGCAGAGGCCCGCACCGGCCAACCGTCTCGTCGGGTGGAATGGCTGAACCGGCTCCTGCGGTAGCAGCCACAGCCACTCTTGACCCCACTTGGGAGCCATCGGCCTTCGCACGATCAGCCTCGGCGAGCCCATCGAGCTCGGTTCGACCGACGACAAGCGATAGGCCACCGGGTCGGATCCCACCGGCAGCGCGACTTAGGAACCCGCCGTCAGGTGTGCAATTAGTGCATCGGGTGACGGGTTGGTGACCGCCCGGCCGTCGGGCAGGACGACCGTGGGCACCGTCTCGGCTCCGTCGTTCACCGAGCGGACGAAAGCTGCTGCCTCCGGGTCCTCCCAGATGTCCCGCAGTTCGACGTCGACACCCGCGCCCTCAAGCGCGCCCAGTAGACGGGTGCAGAACCCGCACATCCGACGCCAATAGACGACCGTGGTACCTGTCTCGTCAGTCATGGCTTCTCGGTTCCAGGATCAAGGACGGCCACCAGTGCGTCAGCCAGTCGGGCACAGAGTCGACCACGGTCGGTAGCGCCCAACAGCACCGGGTTGTTGATCCCCTGACCCAGCACGACCAGCAGGTCGGCAAGTTCATCCGGATCGCCGTCGGCGATTCGCCCCGCCGCTTGGCCCAACTCCACGAACCGCCGATTGGCAACTCGAGCCGTAGCCTCGTGACGGCGGTAGGCGTCGCGTAGTGAGCGACTCTCGGGCAGCCGGGCCAGGGCGGCCCGCATGACCAGTGCGTCGGCAGAAAAGGCTTCGCACAGGCCGTCGACCAAAGCGGTCATCGTCCCGGCCAACCCGTGGTCCAGTAGGTGCTCCGCCGTCAGCGGGCGGGTACTGGCCTCCACCACCCCGTCTAGCGCCCGGTCGAAGGCGGCGGCCAGCAGGCCGTCACGCCCATCGGGAAACCGGTTGTAGATGGTGGCCACGCTCACCCCGGCGTCGGTCGCCACCTGCTCAGCGGTGAACGAGCCGTCACTCCGTAACCGGGCCAGCGTGGCCTCCACCAGGGCGGCACGGGTCCGGGCGGCCCGTCCGTCAGGGGTCCGTTCCGGCCCGACGATCTCGAAGGCGGCCTCCTGACTGGACATACTCAAACTGTAGATCACTTCTATCTAAATTTGACGTTTCTAGAAGGATATTCTATATTTCTGCCCATGTCCTCCCTCCCCAGGGTGACCGCGTCCGATCTACTCCCCGCCGCCCGGACACTCGGACCGTCGCTAGCCGAACGCGCCGAACGCGCCGAGGCTGAACGCACCCTGCCCGACGACGTGGTGGCAGACCTACGCGATGCAGGGCTATTTCGCCTCCTCACCCCCGCCGACCTAGGCGGGCCGGAGGCCGACGTGGCCACCGCATCGCAGGTGATCGCCGAGGTGGCCCGCCATGACGGCGGCGCGGCGTGGTGTGTGATGATCGCCGGGACCACCTCCCTCATGGCCGGGTTCCTGCCCGAGGACGTGGCCTTTCTGGTCTTCGGCTCCCCTGACTCCTGTGCCGGCGGATACGCCGCCCCGGTGGGCACCGCCACCCCAGTCGACGGAGGCCTACGCGTCTCGGGCACCTGGGCATGGGGCTCAGGTACTCGCCACTGCACCTGGATCGGCGGGGGTGCCCGCATCGTCGACCCCGATGGAAAACCGGCCCGCCGGGCTGACGGCCTGGTAGCTCCGTTCGTGTTCTTCGACCGCGACGACGTCGAGCACCTTGACACCTGGCACGTCACCGGACTCTCTGGCAGTGGGTCGACTGACTACCGCGTCGAGGACACCTTCGTCCCCGAGGGCCGGTGGCTCCAGATGATGGACGCCACGCCTCGCCTCGACGGCCCCACCTGGCGCTTCCCCTTCTACGGAATGCTGGCCATCGGCATCGCCTCGGTGTCCATCGGCCTCTTGGATGGCGCCGTCGACCGATTTGGAGAGTTGGCCACAGCCAAGAAGCCCGAGGGCTCAAAGCGAACGCTGGCTGAACGAGCCTCCGGGCAGGCGGCTCTCTCCACCGCTGAGGCCACCGCCCGATCCAGCCGGGCCTTCCTGCACGACGCCATCGGCGAGGCGTGGACCACCGCAGCAGCCGGCGACCCCCTCACCCTCGAGCACCGACGCAGCCTCAGGCTGGCGGCCTGCGATGCTGCCCAGCGCTGCGCCGACGCCTTAATCACACTCGGACGTGAGGCGGGTGGAGCAGCGGTGTACCTCCGAGAACCGCTTCAGCGAAAGATCCGCGACGGCCAGGTCGCCGCCACTCACGCAATGGTGGCTCCCCGCATTCACGAGCTCACCGGCCGGCTGGCCCTCGGTCTCGAGACCGACACCACCCTTCTCTAGGGACTGGTCTCTAGGGTCTCCGGAACACCACTCCCCAACCGGCAGACACCCGTGGACTTCACTCTTCCTCCCGACAACGATCCGAGACGCCTCGAGATACGCGTCTGGCTGGACACCCATCCACACCCCGATAGGACCACGCTGGCCACCGGTGGATTCATTGCCCCACACTGGCCCGGTCCATGGGGACGCGATGCCGATGCCGTCACCCAACTCATCATCGATGACGAATTCCAGCGGGCTGGGATTCGTATCCCCGGTGCCTCCATCGGTGTCGGCTGGGCTGGGCCGACCATCATCGCCGGAGGCACCCAGGCCCAAAAGGAGCGCTTCCTCCCACCG
>Ga0208948_1000205_pt1 | contig 29360 bp, 23 predicted proteins | sample AOAMet11_17_M020_2_FD_188228 | JGI IMG/M metagenome (GOLD analysis project Ga0208948, IMG submission 188228) | Ammonia-oxidizing marine microbial communities from Monterey Bay, California, USA - CAN11_17_M020 (SPAdes) | ecosystem: Environmental > Aquatic > Marine > Intertidal zone | place...
ATAAGCGGGAAGCCTCTCCCAAGATTAAATCTCCCAGAGACTTTATGTCTCCTAAAGAGTCGTCATAGACTATGACGTTGATAGGCAAGATGTGTAAGCACTGCGAAGTGTTGAGCTAACTTGTACTAATAACTCGTGAGGCTTGATCATGTAACCTTAAGCAAGGTTTATGATTTGAGTAACATTGTAGTGAAATCAAAAAATAAGAAAATTCATACCAGTTTGCCTGATGACAATAGCAACTTGGCACCACCTGATCCCATCTCGAACTCAGAAGTGAAACGAGTTAACGCCAATGGTAGTGCAGGGTCTCCCTGTGTGAGAGTAGGAAATCGTCAGGCTTTTTAACTTTAAAAGGCTCTCATTTATGAGGGCCTTTTTTTTATGTTTTTTTCTGTGATAATGCTTATATGATTATCGGATTAACAGGCGGAATAGGCTCAGGAAAATCAGCTGTAGCTAATTTATTCAAGACTCATGGCATTGATGTGATAGAGGCTGATGCAATAGCTAATAAGGCTCTAGATACAGGCAGTCAAGGTTACACGGCTTTTATAAAGATTTTTGGTAACGACTACCTTCACAAAGATTTAAGTGTAAATAAATCCTATTTAAGAAAGAAAATTTTCACTAATCCAAGGTTAAAAAAGACTTTAGAAAATATCATTCATCCTATTGTAGGTGAAACTGTTTCTAAATTAATTAGTCTATCTACTTCCCCATATCAAATTATAGAAGTCCCATTAATATACGAAACTGGCTCAAAAGATAATTATGACAGAATACTTGTGGTTGATTGCAATGAAACACTTCAAGTTCAAAGAGCTTCTTCAAGAGATTCTGTGGACCAGGCAAGTATTAAAAAAATTTTATCAAATCAAGCCTCCAGAGACCAAAGGCTTAGTATTGCAGACGATGTGATTACAAATAATAAAGATATAGAGAATTTAAAAATCGAAGTTAAAAAATTTCACAAACTTTACTTGAATCTACTTAAGGATTGAATATGAATAAATGCCCGCGTTGCGAAAAGGCTGCAAGCCTTAGTAGCGAAAATAAACATAGACCTTTTTGTTCTGAGGTATGTAAGTTAATAGATTTTGGTGATTGGGCTAATGAAGACAACAGGATTTCTAGGCCCGTTGATTCAGAAGATTTCTACGAAGATTAGCTATTTATCTTATACTTTATAAAACCTTCCACTCACCGCTATTAATTAGAGCTTGAGCTTTTTTATATTTTATTTCCTTTGTTTCTTTGCCGTTGGAAATTTTTACCAATTCATTTCTTCCAATTTTTGGATCCTCTCTTTTTATAGAAGCTTGAGCATTATTGGTTCCTGAGAAATTCGCTTGATCAGTATTATTTGTATTGTTTTCTTTATTTAAGATTAATTCATTTTCATCATTTGTACTTTTCCTTCCAGCATTCTTTAAATCTTCTTCTGATGAAATTTTTAATGAAAATAATACTCTTATAGTCTCAAAATCTATCTCATCAAGCATGCCTTGAAACATATGGAATGCCTCTTTTTTAAATTCATTTTTTGGATTTTTTTGAGCATATGCCCTTAAGCCCACACTGCCTCTTAGATGGTCTATTTCAGCTAAGTGCTCCTTCCAATGTACATCAAGAACCTGCAGCATAATCTGTCTCTCAAGATCTTTTAGATTCTCCCCTAACAAAGTGTACTTATCCTTATAATGATTTTTAGCAAAATCGATTATGTTTTCTGCAATCGAGGTTGGGAGTAATTTTTTATCCTCTTTTGCCTTTAAACTTATGCTAGTCTCTAAGTTAAATGTTTCCTGAAGATATAAATCTAACTCATCCAGCCTCCACTGTGATTCAATCGATTCTAATGGAACATACTGATGTGTAATGGATCTAAATTGCTGCTCTATAAGAATTTGAATAGTATCGTTTATTGATTCTTCTTCAAGTAACTGGTCTCTTAATGAGTAAGTGGCCTTTCTTTGATCATTTGAAACATCATCATATTCCAATAAGTTTTTTCGAGCATCAAAATTTCTAGCTTCAATCCTTCTCTGTGAATTTTCAATACTTCTCGATAGCAGTCCATGCTCTATTGCTTCATCCTTCATTCCCATTTTTTCAAATAGATCTTTCCTTGAATCCGTTATGAATAGACGCAATAAATCATCATTCATTGATAAGAAAAATCTTGAGTATCCAGGATCGCCTTGCCTGCCAGATCTTCCTCTAAGTTGATTATCTATCCGTCGAGATTCATGCCTTTCTGTTCCTAATATATGCAATCCTCCAGCCTCCAAAACAGTTTTATTATTTTTTTCCCAACTAATTGGATCTTGATCTTCTTTATTTCCACCTAGAACTATATCAGTTCCTCTTCCTGCCATATTAGTTGCAATTGTGACAACTCCAGGTCGACCTGCATTAGCTATAATTTCAGCTTCTTTCTCATGGTGCTTTGCATTTAGGACTTGATGAGGAATTTTTGCTTTTGTTAAATAGTCAGATACTACTTCAGACGATTCTACCGATGCAGTCCCTACTAAGACCGGTGCGCTCTTTTCTCTGATTTCAACAATTTCATTAACAAGCGCTTTAAATTTAGCATTTGTATTTTGAAATACTAAATCATTCATATCGCTTCTAGCCATTGGAACATTTGTAGGTATTATTACCACATTAAGGTTATAAATTTCCCTAAACTCTGGAGCCTCAGTGTCAGCAGTCCCTGTCATTCCAGACAGTGTTTTGAACAACCTAAAGAAATTTTGAAATGTGGTTGATGCTAATGTTTGGGACTCTCTTTGAATGGTCACATTTTCTTTGCACTCTAAAGCTTGATGCACCCCCTCACTAATCCTTCTGCCAGGCATCGTTCGTCCGGTATGCTCATCAATTAGTAATACTTCATTATTCCTTACCAAATAATGGACATTCTTTTTAAAAAGAAAGCTAGCTTTTAGACTTGCTTGAACAAACTTCATAATTTTTAAATTAGAAACAGAATACAAACCATCTTCTTGACCAATTATTCCAGCATCTTCAAGCATTGTTTCTACAATTAAATATCCATCATCAGTCAAATCAATAGTTCTATTTTTCTCATCAATAACAAAATGCCCCCTCTCATCATCTGAGAGAGGCTCCTCCTCAGTCTCTTCCCGATCTTGTTTTATAAGTTTTGGTATAAACCCTTTAATTTTTTTATACATTTCTGAGCTTTCAGCTGATGGACCAGAAATAATTAGGGGCGTTCTAGCCTCATCAATCAAAATTGAATCAACTTCATCGATAATTGCAAAGTCTAAAGAACATTGAACCTTATCTTCAGCTCTATGAGCCATATTGTCTCTTAAATAATCAAAACCAAGTTCATTATTAGTCGCATAAATAATATCTGAAGCATATGCCTGCTTTTTTTCATCTGGATCTTGATTTGAGTAAACGACACCGACAGTTAACCCAAGATATTCGTATACCGGCTTCATCCATTCAGCATCTCTCTTGGCTAGATAATCATTAACTGTAACCAAAACAGTTTTATTCCCAATAGACGCATTTAAAAATGCTGGAAGGGTGGCTACAAGAGTTTTTCCCTCTCCCGTTTTCATCTCAGCTATATTACCTTCAGATAAGGCCATGCCTCCAAGTAGCTGAGAATCAAAATGCCTAAGGCCAAGAGTTCTCATACTTGCCTCTCTAGTTGCAGCGAAGGCGAGCGGTAAAATTGATTCTAGTTGCTTGTCATTGCTATTATAGGATGCAAGAAGCTCACTTTTAAGGTCTTTAAAATATTGTTCTGTTTGTTTTTGGACTGTGTTCTCAAGACTGTTGATCTCTTTGACAGACATCATCATTCTTTGAATAACTCTATCGTTACTTGTTTTAAATATTTTTTTTAATAACTTAAACATATCCTATCAATTAATCATGAGTCTCCAAAAGGAGGCCTTGAATAAGAAATGGGGGCGTTATCAAAATTTTCAAATTCTATTATTTCATATGCATCATCAGAGGCTATTATTTTTTTTAATAGTTCATTATTAAGGGCATGGCCAGACTTAAAACCTGAGAATTGGCCAATAAGGTTATGGCCTAATAGATATAAATCTCCGATTGCGTCCAACATTTTATGTTTAACTATTTCATCTTCAAATCTAAGCCCTTCTTCATTTAGAATTTCGTTATCACCAAAGGCAATAGCATTTGAAACGCTGGCTCCTAGAGCAAGGTTTTGAGATTTGAGTAACTCAAGGTCATTCATTGAGCCAAAAGTTCTAGCCCTGCAAACTTCTTTAACAAATGATGTAGATGAGAAATCAATTATAGATTCAGATGGGAGTTTCTCATGAACAGGGTGGTCAAATTCAACTTTAAAAGAAACTTTAAACCCGTCATATGGTTTTATCGTGGCAAAAGCATCATCTCTTCTAACAGTTACTTCCTTTGTTACTTTAATAAATTTCTTTAATGACTCTTGTTCTTGCAAACCTGCTGACTGAATTAAAAAAACAAAAGGACTTGAACTACCATCCATTATAGGAACCTCAGGTCCGTCTACTTTAATAATGCAATTATCTATTCCCAAACCAGCAATTGCAGATAATAAATGTTCTATTGTAGAAACCTTTACATCATCTTTTATCAATGCAGTTGAAAGGCTCGTATCTCCAACATTTTCTACACGAGCTGGTATTTTTATATTCTCGTCAATATCAGATCGTATAAAATTTATTCCAGTATTAGGACCAGATGGAATTAGTTCCATATTTACAACTTTACCAGTATGAAGACCTATACCTTTTGCCTTAATAGCATTTCGAAGTGTTCTTTGTTTTAACATGTTAGAAGTCTAATAGAAAAAAATATCATATCAAGCTAAACCTTATTTCTTTGTCTAGCGGCCTCGGAAAGTATTATGCCCGTAGCGACTGAAACATTGAAACTTTTAAACCTACTGTTTGAAGCCAGATTGATAACATTGTCACATTTTTCCAGTGTCTTCTTTCTAATACCCGCTTCTTCAGATCCCATAACCAATGCACAAGGATCTATAAAATTATAATCCGTATAACTTTCTTTTGCATGCTCGCTCAGACCGCTTATGTGAATTCCACCTTCTTTCAAATATTTAAAACAATTAACTAAGTTTGTTACATGGAATATATTCACAAACTCAAAACCCCCAGCAGCCACTTTGTGTGAAATTGAATTTGAAGGTGCACAGTGATGCTTGTTTATAATAACCGCATCCACACCAGTAACAGCCGCAGATCTTATGCATGCACCCAAATTTCTAGGATCTATTACGTTGTCTAGAATAAGCAATAATGGGCTGCCCTCAAATGCATTAATATAGCCCTTTAAATCCTTAAAGTTCTTTTCTTCCTGTTCTTTTATGTATGCTTCAGGCTCTTGCTTTAACTTAGAAGAGTTTTCGAAAGATATACCTGCCTTTTCCAGACTGGTCTTTAGATTGTTTAGCCTTTGATCATTACGTTTTGCAGGAAGAATAACTTTTTTAATAATTTCGGGAGTATTTTCAACAATGCTCTCAATGCTGTGAAAGCCTATCCTTAGATTACTATCTTTCTTGCTCATCTATTTTTTGTTACTTTTTGGAACAAGTGTTATTTTTCTCTCTTCTGGCAATACGTTGGCTATGGTAACTAACATAGATTGGCCTAATCTATATGATTTTCCAGTTTTTCTACCCCTTAAGGTATTTGATTCTTTGTCAAGAAAATACCTGTCCCCAGAAAGATCAGAAACATGTATTAGGCCAGAAACGTAAAAATCTTGAATTTCTGCAAATAAACCAAACTCGGCGACCCCGGTAACAATTGCACTAACCTCTTGCCCAATATACTTTTTTAAGAAGAAGCATATCATTTGTTGCGTCACTTGCCTCGATGACCTTTCAGCCACTCTTTCAAGATCAGACATATCAATACATATCTCTTCTATATTATCTTTATTAGTAGTATTTAATGAATTATTAAGAATATTCTTAATCATTCTGTGTGTCATAAGATCTGGGTATCTTCTTATTGGAGACGTGAAATGCGAATATCTTTGTAATTGCAACCCAAAATGGCCAAGCTCCTCAGTAGAATATTCTGCACGCTTTAAACTTTGAAGCACAACTGTTTGAAGGGCTTTATTTAATTTATTATCTTTAGAATGCAAAAGGCATTGCTTTATTAAACTGGCTGGATCTTTAGAGAAAGATCCAGAGAAACCCTTTAAGGAAAAAAATTTTTTCAAGCTCTCTAACTTTAATTCATCTGGTTCTTCATGAATTCTATAAACACCAAAGTTATAATGTTTATTCATAAAGTTTGCGGCACAAACATTTGCAGCCAGCATTGATTCTTCCACCATTTGATGTGAAAAAAGTCTTTTAGGTAATATAATTTTATTAACTTTACCTTCAAGATTTATATCTAATATAGGCTCTTGGCTTTCTATTTCTAGCGCGCCTCTTTTGCTCCTGATATTAAGCAATGCTTTAGTGAGTTTATGAAGAGACTTTATCGAGTTGCTAATATTGCTTTCAAGACCAGAGCCAGCAGCTAAGAATTTATCTACTTCGGCATATGTCATTCTTTTGTGCGATTTTATTCTTGCTTCAAAAAAATTATAGCCTTGGACTTCTCCTAGCTCAGAAAAAGCTATTTCACAGACCACAACATTTCTTATTTGATTTGGTACTAATGAGCAAAGATTATTAGAAATTTCTTCTGGAAGCATAGGTATAACTTTCGACGGGAAGTATATGGATGTTCCTCTATTTAAAGCCTCATCATCAAGAGCGGTGCCAAGCTGAACTAATTCTGCCACATCTGCAATAGCCACACTTAAGGTAAAGGATGATTTTGAGTAAATGCAATGAATTGCATCGTCAAAATCTTTTGCGTCTGAACCATCTATTGTTATAAATGGAACTTTGGTAAGATCTTTTCTTTTAGAATTTAAGTCTAGTTCTGTGTGCTTAAGTTCATTAAGCACTTCTTTACCCCATTCAAATGAAATATTATTTTCATCTATAACTTGAGATATGGTTGCTTCGAGTTCATTCATAAGAAGAGTTTAGTTTAATTAAGATAAAAAGGGGTTTATATTAGATTTATAGTTTATTAATTTTTTACTTTCTATATTCAAAATTCAGCCCAATAATTCTTCCTCTAGGATCATGCGCTCTTGAATCAAAGCTAAAGTCTGGAGCATCGTAAACTCTTGGAGAAGACTCATCAAATATATTCGATGCAGATAATTTATAATTTAATACTCCACCTTTAAAACTAATATAGCTTTGTATTGATAAATCAATAACTAGAAAAGATTCAACTTTATTTTTATACCCTAGCTGCAAGCCGCGTGTTGAAATAACTCTACTATTGTCGTATCCATCTATATACCTTGCAGCAATCCTATAGTTGTAATTTTTTACATTTAATCCCAATGATGTATTTATTCTTATTTTTGGCAATGAATACAGGTGAGTATCATAATTGAATTTACCTATTCTATTAATCAATTCATTGGTTCCTACTCCAGATGGCGTAAGAAACTTTTCAAGTGAACTAGCCTCTAGATTAGCACTCAAAACTCCATGATCTGGTGATTCAAATATTGTAATTTTGTAACTTACATCAACTCCCGAGATTTTAGTATTTTCTTCATTAAAATATGATGTTGTTACACCAATAAGATCGCCATTTTCATTTCTGGTTACGCTTTCTCCAAAAGGGTTTTGGTCTAGAAGAGCTTGCGCACTTTCACCAGTGACCCTGTCAGTGAAGTCTAAACTCCAATAATCTATAGCGATTTGCTGTGAGGAGTTTGTAAAAAGAAAACCTACATTCTTATTAACCGAAGAAGCAGGCTTTAATTCTGGATTTCCAATTTTAGCTTGCCTAATAAAGGGGTTATTGTCATTAATATCTCTTATGCTTCCAAGGTTGATATCACTTGAGTACATTTGGGCCATTGACGGCATTGAAAATGAAGAACCTCTTGAGGCTCTAAAATAAAAACCATCTATCAACTTGTACTTGAAAGATAACTTAGGGTCGAATGAAGAAACATTGTTAAATTTTTCAAATCTTCCAGAAAATCTCCCACTAAAATTTTTTAAGCTTTTTCCAGCTTCAAAAAAAGCAGCATATTTTTTTCTACTTTTAGAAACATTTATACCGCCTCCTAAAAAAAATAGATCCGCAGTCTTCAAGATTTGACCTTTGTCATCAAATTTTGCTTCGCTTATCTCGTCATAATATATTTGTAAATTTTCTTTGTTTATTTGAAGTCCATAAGCAAAGTTAATATCTCCAATATTAGTTCTAATAATCGCTTCTAAACTTTTCAGATACGATTTTTTATTAGAAACTTCAGCTCCAGTAACATAATCAATAAGCTCGTTAGAATTATTAGCCGGAGTGAATATATCCCAAAAAAAATCTTCACCAGTTGAAGAGTTTAATTTGACCCCATCAAGGGCATCAACAAATCTTGAATCAATAATGTCTGGTCTAAAATGCATATTTGCATGTTTGCTTGATGTGAAAGAAATTTCTAATTCAGCATTGTCATCTATCTGACCAGATATCATTTGGTTAAAATTATATTGCTTGATATCTTTTGGAGATTTCGGTGATGTAAATTCTGGTCCTAAAGGGCGCCCATACCAAGTAACTGGAACATTGAATGGGCTTCCGCCCTGACCAGGTAATATTTTTCTTGAAAGAAATGGAAGTGCTGGGTATGAGGGTGACTGAGGATTATCATTAACCTTGATGTTTGAAAACATAAAAGTTGCTTCATAATCAAACAGCCCTAGATCATAGTTTATATATGTATAAATTTTTTCATGATTCTCATCATTTACTAGATTAAACCTTTCACCATAATTAAAACCACAGGTTTCATTATTTACTAGAGTACCCCCATTGGATTCACACTCTGGGTCAGGTATTTTCTGGCCGGCATCATAAACTCCCACCCATAATCCATCTTCAACAATATCATCTTCAACAACTCTAAACGATCTTCCTAGGCCACTTACTGCCAGCTCTGAAATTCCATCTATTTCTGAAGCAGACAGAGGTTTTCTATCCATCACACCAATACCAAAAACATAATTCAATTTTTTTAATGAGGATCCATATAAGACACCAAATGATGAGTCGCTCTGGTTATAATTTGAGGTCTTTTTATGATCTGCTTGAATCTTGATTCCTGAGAAATCAGTTTCAGTTTTTATATTAACCACTCCTGCAACTGCATCTGATCCATATATTGAAGTTGCACCTTCTTTCAATAAATCAATCTGCTTTAGTGCAATCTCTGGGATAATATTTAAATCTATATAACTACTTCCATCTGATGATGGCGTTCCCGCAAAAGTATGCCTCTTTGAGTTCAGTAAAATTAGCGTGGAAGAATGACCCAGCCCTCTCATATTAAAAGATGACATGCCTTGATCAAAACCATCTAGATTGTTTGATTGAAAATGTGAACCTGAGGCAGAGGGCAGATGTTTAGCAATTTCTCCGATATTAGAAACATTAAAGTTCTTATAGTCTTTCTGAGTAATGACCTGAAGAGGGTTAGAATCTTGCTCAGATTTTTTAGTGAGAGATCCTGTTATTATAACTTCCTCAACATTTTGATTACCCAATATTGGTAAAGAAGCTAATACTAAAAATAGTTTAGAAAGTCTTGAAAATTGAGCCATCAAATTTTTGAATAAAAAGATGGATTTTACAGGATTAAAAGTATTCTTGAAACTTGAATTTAACTAGATACTACTTTCAGGTTCGTGGCAGTCACAGTTAGTCTTTTTGCATATTTGATAGTTTTTATAGTGAGATAGCACAACTAAAGCAGAACCAAGCATTGTTAAAGATAGCTCGCCATTTTCACCTAAAATACCTTCGCCCATTACCACAGCAAGAACAAGGGTAAGCAACCCAATCACACCCAACGCAATGAAATTTATAGTTTTATGATTTTTATACCCAAGACTTAAGGCAAATATACTCACAGGAACTGTAATAAGTAGGATTAATTTATGAATAAGCTCGCTCTCAACTGACGTTGCCATAAAACTATATGTAAGAACAATTAACGACGGCGCAAATAAACAATGCACTAGACAGACCATAGACAAAGTCATTGCAAATTTATCAGATAGTAATTGTGTTTTCATTGTTGCCCTAAAGTTTCCCCAAATTCATTATACATATGAACTTGGGGAGACATAATATACAGAATTTATTTAATTAGAAAGTTAAATTAAATTTCATTCCATAGTTTTTTCCAGGCAATGGAACCTCATCTTTTACAAAAGATGAATGGTTTCTAGCAGCTTCATCAAGCAAATTATTGCCAAATAATGATATTTTAAGAACTCCCTTACCACTTATTTCATATGTTTTGGTAAGTCTAGAATTCAGCATTTGATACCCATCAGTTGCAGTTTCACCCTCTCCAAATGAGCTTTGCTTTTCAACATCTTTTAAATTTAATTTAAAAGTTAAATCATTTTGTGCATAAGACAAAGAGTATATATTTCTAGCCGGATTGATTCTTGGAACATTATGGCCGTCTGAGAATTGAGCATTAGTAACATCTCTACCAAATGATAAAGTTAGTTCGCCAGCTCCCAAATCAACAGTTCTTCCAAACTCTATCTCATACCCATCAAACTCAGCATTCTCCTGGATATAGTTCGCATGAATAAGATTTCCATGACCGTGATCATCATGATCTTCATCACCATGATCTTCATCACCATGATCTTCATCACCATGATCTTCATCACCATGATCTTCATCACCTTCATCCATCAGAGTAATATAATTATCAACATCATTTATGAAGAAGCTAGCAAATGCATAGTAATCTCCATTCTCATAATTAAATGTTATATCTATGTTATTTGAGGTTTCACTATTAAGGTTAGGGTTTCCAACTTCAAACCTTCCTGTAGCTAAGTGAGGCCCATTCATAAACAACTCAATCACTGAAGGCAATCTCTCAACACTTGCAAAGCCAAGATTTACATTTAAGTTACTATTTAGATCCTTGCCAATGTTAAATGCATAGCTAGATGTGCGATTATCAATCTCATATTTATCAACATCGCCATCTTCATGTGAAACACTTCCTGTTCTAACAACGTCATCAAGCCTAGCCCCAAAATCAATATTATAAGATTCAAAATCTTTACTCATAAAGTAACCCAAGGTTAGTTCTCTATTATTTGCAGGGTTCATAAAAGCTTCTTCACCAAATATAGATGTATCCTCATCTACAAAATTAAAAGATATTTTTTGACTAATCCCGCTTTTAGATACATCAAAAATTGCACCATATTCAGACGAGTTATTTAGGAATAGAGTAGGGGCATGCTCTTCATGCTCTTCACCTTCATGCTCTTCACCCTCATGTTCCTCATGCTCTTCTTCAGCATGCTGTTCTGTTAATGAATAATCTGATTTTCTATATGTGTAATCCACTTTATTAAATAATGAGCCATTAGCATTATAGGATCCTTTTAAAGTAATGCTTTCTGAGTCAGTAGTTGAGAATATTCTTTCGTCCTCATGCTCTTCACCTTCATGCTCTTCACCTTCATGCTCTTCACCTTCATGCTCTTCACCTTCATGCTCTTCACCATGGAAGGGAATGCCATACATGCTCTCAATATTATCAACAGAAAGACCAATATAGCCCCAGTCACCAGTTTTGGATATACCAAACTTAGTTGCCTCAGACATATAATCTGAATTATTTATATAACCCATATTTTCTTCATGTTCCTCATGCTCTTCACCTTCATGCTCTTCACCTTCATGCTCTTCGTCATGATGCTCCTCATGCATAACTGCTCCGTTAGGGATATCGTAATTACCAAATTCTGAGCTTTTATACCCAAAATTTACATTAAAGCCATTTAGATTATTTTTATAATTAAAATATTCAGTACTACCATCATTAACTGACTGTGTTTCATAGCCTGCTGCAAACTCAGCGCCATCAAAATCCATTTGTGCTATGCAATCATCAACCACATTAATAATTCCTCCGATAGATCCATTTGCATATAGTAATGATGAAGGCCCCTTAACAATTTCTATTTGAGATATATCATTTAAATCTAAATCATTTAAATGATCTGCACCTAGAAATGAAACATCTCTATTAACCATTCCATTTTTAAGGATTTTGACCCTAGAGCCTGACATTCCTCTTATTATTGGCTGCCCAACAGCTGAACCGTAATCAGCAATTGAAATTCCTAAATACCCGTCAATTGCAGCACCTAGACTTGATGTTGGACCATCTAATATTTCATCACCATCAATAACATATAAAGGTTTATCAATAGTATTTATATCCACCAAAGCAGATGTGACCACGACTGTTTCTTCCACAACTTGTTGAGAAAAAACATCGCTCGATTGAATCGCTATTAAAACTATAAAAGCGTTAAAAATTTTGTTCATACGAACTCCTTAAAAAAATTAAAATTAAAATTAAATTAAAATTAAATTTTTGGCGGAGCCCTTGAGTTAAAAATACGAAGGAAAGATAGAGCAAGACTTTTACCAGGCTCTATAGAAATTTTTATAGAAAAAAATCTTTGTAATTGGACTGAGATTAAATTTGGGACATCAACGGTCTTATTTTCAAAGTAATCACAGCTGATTAATTTATCACTTTCATGAAAATGATCGTGGATTAGAGAGTCTGCAGAGATAGATGTAACAAACAGAAAGCCTGCCAGTAAGATCAATACATTGTTTTTACATCTCTTCATTTAATAATTGTAACCATTAATGCTTAAGGCAAACCATTCCAGGTATGTCACCATTTTTAAGGTCACGTAGTGTATCAGTTGCTTGAGAGATATGTCTAGACTCAACTTGTACAGGGTCAATTTTTCCAGATCTTACCAATTCCATCAACTCTCCCATCTCTTTCAAACTTCCCACATATGTGCCGGAAATTGTTCTTGCAGTAAATGTATGTAATGGGAGTTGGAGATTAAACTGACCACCAAGAAGACCCACAAGAATATATTGCCCACCTTTAGTAAATCCAAAAAGTTTGTAACCAAAATTTACTGATGACTCAGACCCAACAAAATCTATAACAGCACCAGCTGACCCATTTGTAAGCTCCAAGATTTTTTCTGAGGCTCCCTCATTTTTTGAATTTATAACCTCTCTAGCACCAGCTTTTTTCGCTTCTTGAAGTTTTTGATCATCGATATCAACTACTATAGGTTTAATATTAAAAGCAGCTTTAGCTATTTTGAGAGCTAAAAGACCAAGTCCTCCAGCGCCAATAATCACAAGATTTTTTTGCCCTGATTTCAAATTAGCTTTTTTAAGAGCACTATATGCAGTGAGCCCTCTGCAGGCATAACTTCCAGCTAATTCTTCAGGAGTGTCGCCAGCATCAAAAAGATATCTTGCATCCTTTACCAAAACATATTCTGCATGACCTCCATTCACAGAGACGCCTAAATTCTGTGCTGTAAATGGACCACAATAATGCTCCATATCATTTTTACACTCTTTGCAGTCGCCGCAACCAATCCATGGGTATACAACATATTTTTTACCTACTTCAACGCCACGAACATCTTCGCCAGTTTCAACAAGCTCACCATATATTTCATGACCCATTGCCAGAGGTTGAACAAGGCGAGATGTCATCTTTTTATCATTTCCAATATCAAAATAACCATCATGAATGTGAACATCAGAGTGGCATACTCCACAAGCGATAGTTTTAATTAAGACTTGTTTGCCCTTGGGAGTTGGCTTATCAGAAATTACTTCTTCAAGAGGTAAACCATTTCCTGTGACTTGATATGATTTCATTTACATTTAATACATTATTTAAAACTTATTATAGTTTTTCTATTAATGTCTTCCCATCTTTTTTGATCAACCAAATAACAAAGAATTGAATCAGAATCATTGCTTTGCTTAACTGAAAAATTATTTGGTATTTCTGAAGGCAACAAGGTGCATTTTTCAGTTATTTCTCTTTGGCTCTTAAGTGATTTAAAAGTTATTTCAACTATGTCAGTTTTCAGTTTTTTTATTATTTTATCCATATTGCTTAAACGATAAATAAGTAAATTCTATCTAGATTATATGGTATTTAATTTAAAGATCTAACAACATATACTATTTATATGAAAATTATATATATGAATAATACTTTTAGCTTTTTTTTAGCTTTCTTTGTTTCAGTCTATGCGGTATCTCAGAACGTTCCCTTTGAATCAACTTATACTCCAATGCCACATTCCAACGTACTCCTTAAAAATGGAAATATTTTTGATGGCGATGGCAACAAGTTTCTAAATACAGATATTATTTTACAAGATGGAAAAATTGTAGCTATCGGAAAAGACTTGCCGCGATCTATGGATTTAGAGGTTGTAGATGCAACTAATAAGTGGATAACACCAGGCATAATTGATATTCACTCTCATATGGGCGTTTATCCTGCACCATCTGTAACAACCAGTTCTGATGGTAATGAATCCACAAGTCCTGTAACTGCTGATGTTTGGGCAGAACATTCAATATGGGTCCAAGACCCACAATTTGCTCTTGCACTAAAAGGTGGAGTCACTTCATTTCACGTTTTACCAGGCTCAGCAAACTTAATTGGTGGCAGGGGTGTGACAGCAAAAAATGTCCAGCGTAATACAATTAATTCAATGAAGTTTCCAGGAGCACCACACTCATTAAAAATGGCTTGCGGCGAAAATCCAAAAAGAGTTTACGGAAATAGAGGTCAGGCACCCTCAACAAGAATGGGCAATATTGCAGGGTATAGAAAATCTTGGATTAAAGCATCGGGGTATTTGAGCAGGTTAGACGAGTATGAAAATAAATCTGAAGATGCCAAAGAAATGGGCTACAGACCGCAAAGAGATTTAGAACTTGAAACGCTGGCAGGAGTTTTAAGGGGGGAAATATTAGTTCATAATCATTGCTATAGAGCTGAAGAGATGGCAATGATGATTGATATAGCCAATGAATTTGATTATAAAATTACAGCCTTTCATCATGCAGTTGAGGCATATAAAATAGCAGATTTATTAGCTGACAATAATATATGCGCAGCATTATGGGCAGACTGGTGGGGTTTCAAACATGAAGCTTATGACATGGTTCAATCAAATGTTGCAATTGTAGATCAGGCTAGAAATGGAACTGGTTGCGCTATAGTTCACTCTGATAGCGAGATTGGAATTCAGCATTTAAATCAAGAGGCCTCGAAAGCTTTAGCTGCAGGAGTTAGAGCAGGATTTAACATAACTCAGGCTAGAGCAATGAAATGGATAACAAGTAATCCTGCTAGAGCAGCAGGCATTTACGATGTAACAGGATCTATTAAAGTTGGAAAGAATGCAGACGTAGTTTTGTGGAGTGAAAATCCATTTAGCGTCTATTCTCTTGCTGAAAAAGTTTATATAGATGGCGCCCTTGCTTATGACAGAGAATTGGGTCTCGAGCCTGCTTCGGATTTTGATATTGGCATATTAAACCCAGTAAAAAATAGGATAGACGAATAATGAATATTTCTAAGTTTCTTAAAATATATGCTGGTTTTTGTTTAATTCTCTTCAACCAAATGGCATATGCAGATGAAGTTCTTATTACGAATGCTAATATTTATGATGGCCAATCAGATAAACCATATTTTGGAAACATTTTAATAAAAAGTGGAAAAATAATAAGCATTTCTGATGATATATCTAACGCCAAGAAAGTTATTAATGCAGATGGCAAAATAGTTACACCTGGTTTTATTGCACCAGATACAGAAATAGGGATTGTTGAAATTGGTTCACTTAGCGTAACAAGAGATGACTCACCTAAAATTTATAATATTGGGTTTTCCATATTTGATGCTTTTAACCCAAATTCGACATTAATTCCATGGAATAGAGCAAATGGAATAACTTCTGCATTGTCACTTCCAAAAGCCTCATCTAGCCCAATTGGTGGCTTGGGATCATTCTTTGATCTAAATAGCGACCTCAATATATCTGGAGAAAAAGATATGGTAATGATCGGGAGAGTTGGAGGAAGCTCTTCCAAGTCTAGAGCTGAGACATTTGCATTAATGGAAGATATATTAGATTTAGCATTCTCCATTGATTCAAAAGTCATTAAATCAGACATAGAAATAATAAGTTTTATGAACGATATGCCTATAGCCAACCATCTAAATCTCCAGGTGCGTGATATAAAAGCGCTTTATAAGCTTGCCAATAAAAGGCTTCCACTCATAATAGAATCCAATAGAGCATCTGATATTCTTAAATTGATCAAATTGAAGAAAAAATATAACCTAAACCTAATTATTATGGGTGCGCAAGAAGCTACCTTGGTTTCAACTCAAATTGCTGAAAGTAAAATACCTTTAATTGTTAATCCAATTAACAATATTCCAAATTCATTTGATGAGCTTGCATCAAATATAAATGCGTCTGCGAGGCTTGAGCAGGCTGGAATATCTTTAATGTTTAATGCACCGCGAGATCATAATTATCATCTCATTAGACAAGGGGCAGGTGTTGCAGTTGCAAATGGTATGTCATATGGCGGAGCAATCAAGGCATTAACAAGTAACTTTTCTAAGGCTTTTGGTATTAGTTCAAAAGGAGTATTGAAGAAAGGAGCGTCTGCTGATCTTATAATATGGTCTAGTGATCCTCTTGAACCTTCAAGCATGCCGGAGAAAGTTTTTATTAATGGAGTCGACTCAAGCTTAATGACAAGATCACTTAGATTGCAAGAAAGATACATAAAAAATTTAGATAAACCAAATACATATAGATAAAAAAACCCATCTAAGAGATGGGTTTTGATGTTTGGAGCCACCTGTCAGAGTCGAACTGACGACCTGATGATTACAAATCAACTGCTCTAGCCAACTGAGCTAAGGTGGCGAAGTTGATTATTATATACAAATATTTATTTTGGGAAAGGGCAATTTGTACCACCAATACCACAATAGCCATTTGGATTTTTAGCTAGGTATTGCTGATGATATTCTTCAGCTAGATAATATTTTTGATTTTCAATTATTTGGGTAGTTATTTTACTGAAACCATTTTTTATTAAAGCTGACTGATACTTGTTTTTAGACTCATGCAAAATCGTAAGATCCTCATCATGACAACAGTTAATAATAGATCTATATTGAGTTCCAATATCATTACCTTGTCTCATTCCTTGAGTAGGGTCATGACACTCCCAAAACACAACCATCAAAGCTGATAATTTGATTACATCTGGGTTGTAACAAATTTTAACAACTTCAGCATGATTTGATTCTCCACTACAAACATCTTCATAAGATGGATTATTCAATTCACCTCCACAATATCCAACCGAAGTTAAATAAACGCCATCCAGATCCCAAAATTTTCTTTCCACTCCCCAAAAACAACCTGCTCCTAAAATTATTTCTCTATGTCCATCAGGAATAGGCTTGTCTAAATTTATTTTTTTTAAAAAATGAATCATTAGTAAATCCCCATTATTGATATTTCACCAAAATGGTATGTTTTTAAATTATTCTTGCTATCTAGAAGCAAGCTACCATCACTATTGATACCCTTGAAAACCCCTTCATCTATAATGCGCCCATCTTGAATGATTTTTATTTTTTTTTGTAAATGCATACAAGCGCTTCCCCACTTCTTTTTCATAACAGCATTATCATTTTTAAAATTTAAGAATCCTAGTATTATTTTATTAATTATTACTTCTCTTTTTATCTCAACACCAAGCTCCGAAAGGTCACCCCACCAAGCTTCTTTATCTTGCAGATTTATATTGATGCCAATTCCAGTAATGCTTAAAATATCCTTTCCAAGTATTTCTTGCTCAACCAAGATCCCTCCAACTTTCTTGTTATCAAAAATAATATCATTTGGCCACTTTAGCCCAAGCTTATCATTTTGTGTAATTGAGCTAATGGCATCATAAGAAATAACACCTGCAGATAAGCTTAATGGAAAGTCAGTCTCAACATTTTTTTGTGCAATTGACATATATATATTGCCTAAACTTGGACTCGACCAATTCTTGCCTCGCCTACCTCTACCCTTAGTTTGCCTATTAGCAATCTTAACTGATAGCATTTTGGAGCTTAAGCTTCTTTTACATTCCTCGTTTGTAGAATCTATCTCATCAAATATATCTATGTCCACCAAATTTGATGGAACATTCTTTTTTATAATACTTAGATCTAATTTACTCAATTTAAAAAAATTAGTTGACTTAAATGCATTCTAGAACAAAAATAGTCACCTTGATATGGAGAGGTGGGTGAGTGGTTAATACCAGCAGACTGTAAATCTGCCGCTTCGGCTACGTAGGTTCGAATCCTACCCTCTCCACCAATATAATTTCTATAAACCTTAGCCTAAAAAAAATCTATAAATTTATCTTGTAAAAAGGTTGAGTTTATCAATTTTTAAAGGGATAATACGCCACCTTAAAAATAGGATGCTTATGTCGGGCTCATATAGCTCAGCGGTAGAGCACTTGCTTGGTAAGTAAGAGGTCACCGGTTCAAGTCCGGTTATGAGCTCCAGTTTTTATAAAAAAAATATTAATTTCAGAGAGGCGTAAAAAAATGGCTAGAGAAAAATTCGAAAGAACCTTACCCCACGTTAACGTTGGGACAGTTGGTCACGTTGACCATGGTAAAACAACATTAACAGCTGCTTTAACAAAAGTTGCTGCAGAAGTATTTGGCGGAGATGCTGTAGACTTTGCTAATATTGATAATGCTCCAGAAGAAAGAGAAAGAGGTATAACAATTGCTACTTCTCACGTTGAGTATGTTTCAACAGCACGTCACTATGCTCACGTTGATTGTCCAGGTCACGCAGATTACGTAAAAAATATGATTACTGGTGCTGCTCAAATGGATGGAGCTATTTTGGTGGTTAGTGCAGCTGACGGCCCAATGCCTCAAACAAGAGAACACATCTTACTTGCAAGACAAGTTGGTGTTCCATATATAGTTGTATTCATGAACAAAGCGGACCAAGTGGATGATCCTGAGCTTCAAGAGTTAGTTGAGCTAGAAATTAGAGAGCTTCTTAATGAATATGATTTCCCAGGTGACGATACGCCAATCATTGTTGGAAGTGCATTAAAAGCATTAGAAGGCGATACTTCAGAAATAGGTATACCTGCTGTAACTAAATTGATTGAAACTTTAGACACATATGTACCTGAGCCTGAAAGACCAGTAGATGGAGCTTTCTTAATGCCTATCGAAGATGTTTTCACTATTTCAGGAAGAGGAACTGTTGTTACAGGTAGAATTGAGACAGGAATCGTGAATACAGGTGATCCATTAGAGATTGTTGGTATTAAAGATACAACACAAACAACATGTACAGGTGTTGAGATGTTTAGAAAATCTCTTGACGAAGGTAGAGCAGGTGAAAACTGCGGTATCCTTTTAAGAGGTATTGATAGAGAGGCTGTTGAAAGAGGGCAGGTATTGTCTAAACCGGGAGCAATTCTTCCTCACACTAAATTTGAAGCTGAAATATATGTATTGAGTAAAGAAGAGGGTGGAAGACACACTCCATTCTTCAGTAATTATAGACCTCAGTTCTATTTCAGAACAACTGACGTAACTGGCGCATGCGAACTTCCTGATGGAGTTGAAATGGTTATGCCAGGCGACAATATTAAAATGGTAGTGACACTTATTGCTCCTATCGCTATGGACGAAGGTCTTAAATTTGCGATTAGAGAAGGTGGAAGAACTGTTGGTGCTGGCGTAGTAGCAAAAATTATTGAGTAGAAAAATTGACGAATAAAGCCGAGGCCTAGTGTCTCGGCTTACTTGTCTTTAATAATATGAAAATATGTTTTAGGCCAGTAGCTCAATTGGTAGAGTACCGGTCTCCAAAACCGGGGGTTGTGGGTTCGAGACCCTCCTGGCCTGCCAATTAATTATTACTGGTGAATAAGGAATTTTATGAGTAAAGGAACAGCTTCAAAAACACTAGATACTGTTAAGTGGCTATTATCAATAGCTATATTTGCATCTGCTGTTATTGCTAATAGCTATTTTGTAGAGGTTGCTTTTTTATATAGAGTATTGGGAGTAGTTTTCCTATTTATACTTGGTCTAATATCCTTAGCAACAACAACTTTTGGGTCTAACTCCATTAAATTAATGAGAGAATCTAGAACTGAAATTAGGAAAGTTGTATGGCCTACAAGACTGGAAACAACACAAACATTTCTTGTTGTACTTATATCTATAATAGTTCTTGTTATATTTTTCTGGGGCTTAGAAAGCCTTTTAAGTTATTTAACTAAATTGGTGCTAGGTTAATATTATGGAATGGTATGTAATACAGGCCTACTCAGGCTACGAACAAAAAGTTAAATTAGCTTTAGAAGAAAAAATTGAGCTTAATAATTTATCTGAGAAATTCGGTGAAATTTTAATACCAACTGAACAGATTGTTGAGCTAAAGGGCGGCGCTAAAAAAACAACAGAAAGAAAATTTTTCCCTGGCTACATATTAATACAAATGATATTAGAAGATGATTCATGGCAGCTAGTCCAGTCCACACCAAGAGTATCAGGTTTCGTAGGAGGTACCAAAGATAGGCCACTTCCTATATCTGAAGATGACGTGAACAACATAATCAATAGAATTGAAGTTGGTGAAGACGCACCAGCGCCGAAAACATTATATGAACCAGGTGAAGTGGTAAGAGTTTGCGATGGTCCATTTAATGACTTTAATGGAGTCGTTGAATTTGTGGATTATGAAAGAAATGTTGTCAAAGTATCAGTTCAAATTTTAGGTAGAGCAACCCCAGTGGAGCTAGGCTTCATTCAAATAGAGAAAACATAATGGCAAAAAAAGTAGCAAATATTTTAAAATTACAGATTCCGGCAGGAGCAGCTAATCCAAGCCCTCCAGTTGGCCCAGCACTTGGTCAAGTTGGTGTTAATATTATGGATTTTTGTAATGCATTTAATGCAGAAACACAAAGTGCAGAAAAGGGATTACCACTTCCAGTGGTAATATCAGTGTATGAAGATAAGTCCTTCACATTTATTGTTAAATCACCACCAGCTGCAGTTTTGATTCGTAAAGCCTTAGGTATACCCAAAGGCAGTGGAGAGCCAAATAGAGAAAAAGTTGGAAAATTAACCAGATCACAATTAGAAGATATAGCTAACGCTAAAGAGCCTGATCTAAATTCAAATGATATGGATGCTGCAGTATTAATTATTGCTGGCACCGCTAGAAGTATGGGAGTTGATGTAGAACTGTGAGTAAATTAACTAAAAAACAAAAAGTCTTAGCCGAGAGTCTCGATACTGAAAAAACATATTCAGTTTCTGAAGCTATGGACATATTTAAATCAGTGAAATCAGATAAGTTTGAAGAGTCTATAGATATTTCAATAAGACTAGGTGTAGATCCAAATAAATCAGATCAAAATGTGAGAGGTGCAGTAACGCTTCCTAACAGTTTAGGCAAGCAAGTTTCCGTTGCGGTATTTGCTGACGGTGATCAAGCCGAAGCAGCAAAGAAAGCTGGAGCTGAGCATATAGGAATGGATGACCTTGCTGAAAAATTTACAAAAGAAGAGATATCAGTTGACGTTGTTGTATCTGCAAGTAGTGCTATGAGGGTTGTGGGTAAACTAGGTCAAATACTCGGGCCAAAAGGATTAATGCCTAATCCAAAAACAGGAACAGTGACAGATGATGTTGCGACCGCTGTTAACAATGCTAAAGCCGGACAAGTAAGATTTAGAACAGATAAAAATGGGATCATTCATGGGAGCATTGGTAAAGTATCGTTTGATAATGACAAGATCATTTCAAATGCAGGTGCTCTTATAAGTGAACTTACAAAATTAAAACCAGCATCTGCTAAAGGTGTTTATATTGGGAATATTGCTTTAAGTAGCACTATGGGCCCAGGTGTAAAAGTAAACTCGTCAGAGTTTATATAAGTTTTAAAGCTGTAAGAAATTATAGCTTTAGATAGTTGCGTTTTACGCAGCCGTCAAAGACCGTAGGTGTCGAAAGACTTAATTTCCTACGTAGGTGGTGTTCAAATTGTAATTATGCAGTTTGTCGCCGAATAGCCGAAAGGCTTAAACAGGAGAAATTGCTGTGGCGTTAACAAAAATTGAAAAAGAAAAAATTGTTTTAGAAGTTAAAGAGGTTGCATCAAAAGCATCATCTTTGGTTATTTCTGATGCAAGAGGAATGAAAGTTACTGAACTCTCAGAGGTCAGAAAAAATGCTACCGAAGCCGGTATTCATATACAAATAATCAAGAATTCATTAGCTAAATTAGCTTTTGAAGGAACTGATTTTGGTTGTTCTGATGAGGCATTGGTTGGTCCTTCATTATTTGCTTTTTCATTTGATGAGCCAGGTGCAGCAGCTAAGCTACTTAAGACTTATGCCAAAAACTTCGAGTCACTTGAAGTAAAAGCGTTGGTTGTTGAGGGTCAATTACTTGATGGAGCTCAGATAGATATTCTAGCTAAACTTCCATCAAGAGATGAGGCTTACGGTTTGGTGGCATCTGTATTGCAAGCACCAGTTGGTAAATTTGCAACCTTATTAAATGAGGTTCCAAGTAAGCTAGCTAGAGTTTTAGCAGCAGTTCAAGACAAAAAACAGGCGTCAGCCTAATTATAAGGAGAAGAAGAGATGGCAACTACTAAAGAGGATATCTTAAAAGCAATCGAAGAAATGTCAGTTATGGATCTTGTTGATCTAATTTCTGATATAGAAGAAAAATTTGGTGTAACTGCAGCAGCAGCTGTAGCAGCAGCACCAGCAGCAGCAGGCGGCGGCGAAGCTGAGGCAGCAGAAGAAAAGGATGAGTTTGATGTTGTATTAAGTGCAACTGGTGATCAAAAAGTTCAAGTTATTAAAGCTGTAAGGGCTATTACTGGTCTTGGTCTTAAAGAGGCTAAAGATATGGTAGATGGCGCACCAACAACTGTTAAAGAAGGTGCTAAAAAAGAAGACGCTGAAGCAATTGTTAAGCAATTAACAGAAGCTGGAGCTACTGCAGAACTTAAGTAACAACATTTAACTAACATATTTAATAGGGCGCATTTATGTCATATAGCTATACAGAAAAGAAAAGAATAAGAAAGAATTTTGGAACATTTGCCAAGGTTATGGACTTACCAAATCTTGTTGAAACCCAAACAAAATCTTATTCTGAATTTTTACAAGCTGATTTGGCTCCTGATTCACGAAAGAATCAAGGATTAGAGGATGTATTTCATTCTCTATTCCCAATCAAGAGTGTTTCAGGTAATGCGGCTCTAGAATATGTTTCATATGAGCTTGGCAAGCCAGCTTATAATGTACAAGAATGTTTGGTGCAAGGTTTATCTTACTCTGCCCCACTTAGAATAAAAGTAAAGCTAGTAATCTACGATAGAGAGACTAACTTTAAAGAAGTTAAAGATATTAAAGAGGGCGAAGTATTTATGGGCGAAGTTCCATTGATGACTCCTGACGCCTCTTTTGTTGTTAATGGAACTGAGAGGGTTGTTGTCTCTCAGCTTCATAGATCACCAGGGGTTTTTTATGATCATGATAAAGGTAAGACCCATTCATCTGGAAAAGTTTTATATTCTGCAAGGGTAATACCATACAGAGGTTCTTGGCTGGATTTTGAATTCGATCCTAAAGATATTTTATTTTCAAGAATTGATAGAAGACGAAAAATACCAGCAACAATTATGTTAAGAGCTCTTGATATGAGCACACAGGAAATACTTTCTGAGTTTTATGAAGAAGACTTGTACACATTAGAAAAAGATAGCGTTAAGTTGGCTTTAATACCTGAAAGACTAAGAGGTGAAACGCTTTCAGTAGACATCAAAGTAAAGAGCAAGGTGTATGTTGCAGCTGGTAGAAGAATTACAGCTAGACATATTAAAGACTTATCTGCAGCAAAAGTTAGCGAGATTAAACTGAGCGATGAGTATTTAATTGGTAAAACTGTTTCCAAAGACATAATAAATCAAGAAACAGGAGAAGTTTTAGTTGAGGCTAACACAGAGATTTCAAATGAAATTTTAGAACTACTAAGAGAAAATAATATCTCTCAAGTCCATTGTTTATTTATAAATGAGCTAGACAAAGGCTCATATATTTCAGATACATTAAGAGTTGACCCTACATCAAATAGACTCGAGGCATTAGTTGAGATATATAGAATGATGAGACCTGGCGAGCCACCTACAAAAGATTCCGCTGAAACCTTATTTGAGAATCTATTCTTTAACCAAGAAAGATACGATTTATCTGAAGTTGGAAGAATGAAGTTTAATAGAAGACTTAAACTAGATTCTGAAAAAGACAATCCTAATATTTTAGATAAAGAAGACATTATCGAAGTCATGAAAGGCATAGTTAACATTAGAGATGGCCATGATATTGTTGACGATATTGATCATTTGGGTAACAGAAGAGTTAGATCTGTTGGTGAGATGACCGCTAACCAATTTAGAGTTGGCCTTATAAGAGTTGAAAGAGCTGTTCGAGAAAGGTTAAGCATGGCAGAAGCTGATGAGCTTGGGCCTCAAGACCTAATTAATGCCAAGCCGGTAACTGCAGCAATAAAAGAGTTTTTTGGTTCTAGTCAGTTATCTCAGTTTATGGATCAAAACAATCCACTTTCAGAGATTACACACAAAAGAAGAGTTTCAGCTTTAGGACCGGGAGGTCTTACTAGAGAAAGGGCTGGTTTTGAGGTTAGAGATGTTCATCCAACTCATTATGGAAGAGTTTGCCCAATTGAGACGCCTGAAGGACCAAATATTGGTTTAATAAATTCTTTTGCCTCATATTCAAGAACTAATCAATATGGCTTTATTGAAACCCCTTATAGAAAAGTATCTAATGGAAAAGTTTCTAATGAAATAGTTTATCTCTCTGCTATTGATGAGGGCGAACATGTTATTGCTCAAGCAAACGTAACTCTAGATAAAAATAATAAATTTGTTGATGACTTAGTTGCTGTTAGGCATGCAAGTGAATTCGAGTTGATGTCACCAGATAGAGTTGATCTTATGGATGTTTCTCCTCAACAGGTTGTATCTATTGCCGCATCTCTAATTCCATTTTTAGAACATGATGATGCCAACAGAGCGCTAATGGGTTCTAATATGCAGAGGCAAGCAGTTCCAGTTCTTCGTGCTGAAAAACCACTTGTGGGTACCGGTCTTGAGTCTGTTGTGGCTAGAGACTCAGGTGTTTGTGTGGTTGCTAAAAATAATGGTGTTGTTGAGAGTGTTGATGCTTCAAGAGTAGTTGTTAGAGTTACTGATAAAAAAGCTGATTCAGCTGCTGATATTTATAACTTAATAAAATATACAAGATCAAATCAAAACACATGTATTAACCAAAGGCCTATCGTTAGAGTGGGTGATTCTGTAAAGCGTGGTGATGTGCTCGCTGACGGCCCATCTATTGATAATGGAGAGCTTGCTCTCGGTCAAAATATCAGAATCGCATTTATGCCGTGGAACGGTTATAACTTTGAAGATTCTATTTTAATATCTGAAAAGGTAGCCAGAGAAGACAGGTTCACATCTATTCATATACAAGAAATTGTTTGTGTTGCTAGAGATACAAAACTTGGATCAGAAGAAATTACGGCTGATATCCCAAATGTAGGCGAAGGCTCTCTCAATAAACTGGACGAATGTGGGATTGTCTATGTAGGTGCTGAAGTTGCTCCAGGTGACATTTTAGTTGGAAAAATAACACCAAAAGGCGAAACTCAATTATCACCTGAAGAAAAACTTTTAAGAGCAATATTTGGCGAGAAAGCATCTGATGTGAAAGATACTTCTCAAAGATCAAGTTCCAAAGGTACAGTAATAGGCGTTGAAGTATTTACCAGAGATGGTGTTGAAAAGGATGAAAGAACTCAAGCAATAGAGCAGGATCATTTGGATCAATCTAAGAAAGATGCTGATGATGAAGCTGCTGTTGTTGAAGAGGCAACAAGGACAAGAGTATGCGACCTTTTAAAAGGCTCCAAGGCTGTAAAAGGCAATGGAATCAAAAAAGGCTCTACTATAACAATAGATATGCTCTCTGAGCTTTCTCTAAATGATGTCTTTGCCATAAGAACAGATGATGAGACATTAAACTCTGCTATCGAGCAAACAGAGAAAACTTTTAAAAAATACATTAAAGGTATTAAAGAAAGATTTGAAGAAAAAAGAGCAAAAATTATAAGAGGCCATGACTTAGCTCCTGGTGTTATAAAAATTGTTAAAGTCTACTTAGCCATCAAAAGAAGAATACAGCCTGGTGATAAAATGGCTGGGCGTCATGGTAATAAAGGAGTTATATCTGAAATAATGCCTGTAGAAGATATGCCTTATGATGAAAATGGTGATCCTGTAGACATATGTCTAAATCCACTTGGTGTTCCATCAAGAATGAATGTTGGCCAGATTCTTGAAACACATATGGGCTCTGCAGCTAAGGGTATAGGAAAGCAAATAGATTTAATGCTTAAAGATAACGCTAAGCCAGCTGAACTTAAGGACTATCTAGAGAAGCTTTATAATAAAAATGCAGCTAATAAAGAAGATATCAGCTCATTTAATAACAAGGAAATATTAGAGCTTGCAAATAACTTAAGAGATGGGCTACCAATAGCCACGCCTGTATTTGATGGCGCTAAGGAGTCTGAAGTTAAAGATTTACTAAAACTTGCTAAACTTCCAGAGACTGGCCAATTTACTCTATTTGATGGCAGGACAGGTAACAAATTTGAAAGACCTGTAACCGTTGGCTATATGTATATGATTAAGTTAAACCACTTAGTTGATGACAAAATGCATGCTAGATCAACTGGTTCCTACAGTCTTGTAACTCAGCAACCACTTGGTGGTAAAGCTCAGTTCGGAGGCCAAAGATTTGGTGAGATGGAAGTATGGGCGCTTGAAGCCTATGGAGCATCTTATACACTTCAAGAAATGCTCACCGTTAAATCAGATGATGTTTCTGGAAGAACTAAAATGTATAAAAATATTGTTGATGGTTCATTTGAAATGGACGCAAATATACCTGAATCCTTCAATGTACTTAGCAAAGAAATAAAATCGCTAGGTATTAACATTGAATTAGACTCAGAAAACTAGGAGATAAAATTGAGAGACTTATTAAATTTACTGAAAACTGGTCAAGAAGATTTTACTACTATATCTGCAGGGCTTGCTTCGCCTCAAGTTATCAAGTCTTGGTCGTTTGGAGAAGTTAAAAAACCCGAAACAATTAACTACAGGACTTTTAAGCCAGAAAGAGATGGCTTATTTTGTTCTAAGATATTTGGACCAATAAAAGACTACGAATGTATATGTGGAAAATACAAAAGGATGAAACACAGAGGTGTAGTCTGTGAAAAGTGCGGAGTTGAGGTTACATTAGCAAAAGTTAGAAGAGAGAGAATGGGGCACATAGACCTTGCTGCTCCAGTCGCGCACATCTGGTTTTTAAAATCTCTTCCATCTAGGATTGGATTACTTCTTAATGTTACATTACGTGAAATTGAAAGAGTATTGTACTTTGAGAGCTATATAGTAACTGATCCCGGCCTTACTGATCTTGAAAAAGGTCAAATCCTTACTGAAGAAGAGTGGGTAGAAAGGTATGAGGAGTTTGGTGATGAGTTTTCTGCGGGTATGGGTGCTGAAGCTGTTCAAATCCTGCTTGAAGAATTGGACGTTAATGATGAGATTAGAATTATTAGAGAAGAAATTCCACAAACTAACTCAGAAACAAAATTAAAGAAATTATCAAAAAGATTAAAACTATTAGAAGCATTTAATGATTCAGGTAATAGACCTGAATGGATGATAATGAATGTGCTGCCTGTTTTACCACCAGATCTAAGGCCTTTAGTGCCGCTTGAAGGAGGAAGGTTTGCTACATCTGATCTAAATGATTTATATAGAAGGGTAATTAATAGAAATAATAGATTGAAAAGACTTTTAGAGTTAAGCGCTCCTGAAATCATTGTTAGAAATGAAAAAAGAATGCTTCAAGAGTCTGTTGATGCTTTGCTGGATAATGGAAGGCGTGGAAGAGTTATAACTGGAACTAACAAAAGACCTCTTAAATCACTTGCTGATATGATCAAGGGTAAAGGCGGAAGATTTAGACAAAACTTACTTGGTAAGCGTGTTGATTATTCAGGAAGATCAGTTATTGTTTCTGGCCCAAACCTTAAGCTTCATCAATGCGGTCTACCAAAAAAAATGGCCTTGGAATTATTCAAGCCATTTGTTTATGGTGAGCTTGAAAGAAGAGAGTTAGCTACAACAATTAAAGCAGCGAAAAAGCTTGTAGAAAGAGAGACACCTGAAGTTTGGGAAGTTCTTGAGGATGTTATTAGAGAGCATCCGGTAATGCTTAATAGGGCTCCAACACTTCACAGGCTTGGCCTTCAAGCATTTGAACCAAAGCTGATTGAGGGTAAAGCAATTCAGCTTCATCCACTAGTTTGTGTTGCATTTAATGCAGATTTTGATGGTGACCAAATGGCAGTTCATGTTCCATTGACGCTTGAAGCCCAACTAGAAGCTAGGGCATTAATGATGTCAACAAATAATATTCTATCTCCTGCAGATGGCTCACCTATTATTAATCCTACACAAGATGTTGTGCTTGGTTTGTATTATATGACTAGAGAGAATGCTAGTGCTGTCGGTAATGGAAGAGTTTTTAGTAACCCAGATGAGGTTTTAAGAGCTTATGAAACTGAAACAATTTCTATTCATTCAGCAATTAAAGTAAGAGTAAAAGATGCTGAGGGTAATACTTCTATCGAAGATACAACTGTTGGTAGAATAATTGTCTGGAGAGTCACACCAAAAGAAGTTGGATTTGAGAATATTAATAAGGTTCTTAATAAAAAACTTATATCTAAGCTCGTTGACATTTCTTACCGTAAAGCCGGCTTAAAAAGCACTGTAATATTTGCAGATCAGTTAATGTATTTAGGCTTTGATTTTTCAACAAGATCTGGCTCATCTATAGGTGTTAATGACTTTGTAATACCTGAAGAAAAAGCAGGAATAATCGATGCTTCAGAAAAAGAAGTTAAAGCTATTGAGAAGCAGTTTGACTCTGGTTTAGTTACTCGTGGTGAGAGATATAACAAGGTTATTGACATATGGTCTAGGGCTAATGAACAAGTAGCAAAAGCCATGATGGAAAAAATTAGCACAGAAACAACAGTT
>Ga0208948_1000206_pt1 | contig 29352 bp, 37 predicted proteins | sample AOAMet11_17_M020_2_FD_188228 | JGI IMG/M metagenome (GOLD analysis project Ga0208948, IMG submission 188228) | Ammonia-oxidizing marine microbial communities from Monterey Bay, California, USA - CAN11_17_M020 (SPAdes) | ecosystem: Environmental > Aquatic > Marine > Intertidal zone | place...
TGTAGTAATGTATGGTCAACCTAATGAAGGGCTAGTAATAGCTGAAATTACTGATGAATTAAGAGACAAGGTTCAAAAAATAGTAAATCAAATGAAATAAGGGATGATGAGACGGTGGCTGTATGATTTATGATTACAACACTAAACTCTGACCATCTTTTACAATTTACCAAGTAAGATTTGACATTCTTCAATAAAGAACAAAATTTGAAAAATAACTATGAAATTAGATGATGAACTTCGATTAGTAATATTGGAAAAAGTAGGAATATATTCAAAAAGATTCTCAATTGGTGAGCCACAGGTATTTCTTACAAATAAGGAGGTACTTGCAGCTCCAAAGGAAATAACTGAAGGCCGTAGAACTACTGCTTACAAGTATTATGGGGTATCATACTTGGAACAAAATTCGATTTTCATAAATGTAAAAAGAATCCCTGATGACAAGACTTTGGAAAATACAATTGTTCATGAGCTGATCCACCAGCGTTTCCCATATCTGAGTCATGGTAAAAGATTCAACAAATTAGTTCGTCAGGGTTTGCGTGGAAAGGCATTTGATCCATATCAGAAAAGAAAATCTTCTAAATTCTCTTGTTGATTTATATTCTCAAAACATTCGTTTTTCAAATATAAGATGGCTATTCAAGATACATTTCCTTTGCCTTTAGAGGTCATTTTACCTGTTATCGCAGCAATTGCTTCATTTACAGTTGCTGGACTATACACTGCCTGGGTTGCAAAACAAAAACCTGGCACAAAAGAAATGCTTGAAATTTCAGAAGCTGTAAGACAAGGAGCCGCAGCATTTTTGAGACGTGAAATGAGAATTATTGTTCCAATAGCTATTGGATTATCTGTTATTATTGGATTCTTTATTGGTGCATCAAACGGAATTGCATTTGCAGTTGGCGCAACACTTTCTGCAGTTGCAGGATTTATTTCACTAAAAGTTACTGTAAAAGCTGCTGTTAGAGCAGCTAACGCAACAGGTTCTGGTTTAGGTAAAACATTTGCAATTGCCTTTAGAGGTGGTGCAACTGTTGGTCTAGCAGTTCCTGCCATGGCACTAGTTGCAACAGCACTCTTGTACATGATATTCCCAAACCCAATTACCATTGCAGGTGTTGGTATTGGTGCAAGTTTGATAGCATTATTCATTAGAATCGGTGGTGGAATTTTCACAAAGGCTGCAGATATGGGTGCAGACTTGGTAGGAAAAGTCGAAGCGAATATCCCTGAAGATGACCCACGAAATCCTGCAACAATCGCAGATAACGTAGGTGATAACGTAGGAGATGCCGCAGGTATGGGTTCAGATGTCTATGAATCTTACATTGTAACAATTTTGGCATCCTTACTAATTGCAGCACTAATTGGTTCACCTGAAAACTTCGCATATCCAATCTTAATCGGCGCATCAGGATTAATTGCATCAATAATTGGTACAGCTACAATTGGTACTAGAAAGATTACTGATGTGATGAAGCCACTAAATATTTCATTTTATGTTACAGCTGCGATTGCAATTGCATTAAACTTTGTATTTACTTATGTGATTCTAGGAACAACTCCAATTGCGTATGCATTATTCGGTTGTTCAGTTATAGGTGTAATTCTTGTTCCAGTTATACAAAAAATTACAGATTATTACACAAATGCTAATTCCAAACCTGTTAGAGAAATTTCTGAATCTGCAAAGTGGGGATATGCATCACTTACACTAATGGGAATTATCAAAGGATTGCAATCAACTGGACCATTCATGATTGCATTAGTTACGGCAATTATCATATCATTTGCGATTGCATCTTCTGCAGCACCTGAAGGTTCTGACCCATTACTATATGGAATATTTGGAACCTCATTAACTGCAATGGCAATGCTAAGTCTAGCAGGAATTGTTCTTGCTATTGATGCATTTGGTCCAATTGCAGATAATGCAGGCGGTATTGTAGAAATGACTGAAATGGGTGAAGATAATCGTAAAATCACTGATGAAATAGATGCAGTTGGAAATACAACAAAAGCTGTGACCAAAGGATTTGCTATTGCTAGTGCTGCATTGGCTGCATTGGCAATGATTCAAGCATTCCAGTTTGAAGCATCACATTATTTCACTGACATTGTAATTGATTATGGTCTTTCAAACCCTTCAGTAATTGTAGGTCTTTTAGTTGGTGGATTAATTCCATTTATTATTACTGGTCAATTAATTAGTGGTGTAGAAAGAGCTGCAAAGAAAATGGTTGATGAAGTTAGAAGGCAATTCAAGAATGATTCTGGAATTTTAGAGGGAACCTCAAAGCCAGATTATGCAAAATGTGTTGATGTTGCTACTGTTGCATCCTTAGGTGAATTATGGAAATCTGCATCAATTGCAGTAGCTGCCCCAATAGTTGTAGGTATCTTATTAGGTCCTTCTGCAGTTGCAGGTCTACTAATGGGTGCTGTTGTAACTGGAATTTTCCTTGCATATCACTTGGCTAATACTGGTGGTGCATGGGATAACGCTAAAAAATTAATTGAGATGAAAGGTGAAAAAGGTACTGAAGAACACAAAGTTGCTATTGTAGGTGATATTATTGGTGATCCTTACAAAGACACCGCCGGTCCTGCACTAAACACTGTAATCAAACTCTTAAACACAATTGCAATCGTATTCGTACCTGTCTTCTTTGCAATCATCGTATTATAGATAATTTAGAAAAATAAAATAAAAAAAGATTATAGAATTAACAGCCTTCCATCTTTTGGATGAAATAGCCTTTTTCTTTAATCTCAGTTTCTACTGGTTCTGGTGCACCTTGTGTGTGACAGAATTGGCATTCCTCTCCTGTTACAGTTGCGCCGTCTTCACCAACAGTTGCTAGCCATTCTTTTGCAAATGCAATTGCTTGATCATGATCTTGCTTATCGGTGATAACATCGAAATGCATGGTATGACCATCTTTGGCTTTAACATAAGTGTCGTAGACGTGTATGTCCATGTTCATGATGCAAAATAAGTTCTATTTAATTCAACCAAATTATTATAACTTATTGGAAAAAATGCCTTTCCATAACTCTGATTTTTATCTCTTCTACATCTTCCTTTAGAATGAATGCTTTGAAATCTGTGGTTAATCCTGAAAAAATAATCCATGGAACGTCCCCATTCAGTCCCATGAATTTTCGATCAGTATTTGATGGTAATGCAATTGATTTTGGATGAGAATGAAAAATACCTACTAATTCTAAATGTTCTTCTTCTGCATGCTTATATCCTGCTAGAAGTTCTTCTGGTGAGATTGTGAATTCTACTTCTGGTTTTCCGTCAACATTTTTTGTTAGAAAAATTTCTTTAACATTCCATTGTTCTTCCTTTTGAATTCCAAGTAACATCGCACATGATTCATCTTGACCTGATTTCATGGCATGATCTGTAAGTGTATCTAATTGAGACTGATTTAGAATTATTTCTTTCACTATTCTTATTCTACAGACTCTTCTATAATTATTGTTGATACCATCCATGGGTGTACAATACACATGTATTCGTATGTTCCAAGATCTAATTTGTTAGTATCTAATTTGTAAGAGTCTCCTGCATTTAATAATCCTGTATCAAATGTTTCACCAAAATCAACTGAACTTGTTGCAGTATGTGATACTGCATCATCATTCATCCATTCAATTATGTGTCCTTGTGAAATTGCAGCTTCATCTGGTTCATAGTCTGGAGCACCTTGTTCTGCTGAGTTTGCTAAAATTGAAATTGTAAACATTGGTCCTTCTGGAATGGCCTCTACCATCTCTTCTATTTCTTCTACTTCACTGGATATTAGATATGGATTTGGTTCTTGAAAACCAAATGTTATGTAAAGTCCAATCCCTGCACCGAACGCAAGAATAAAAATCACTCCAACTGGTTTTGCATATGTTGGTACTTTCATTGCCAAGTATGAAATTACAATTGCTGGAATTGCAATCATAATTAATAATCCTACAAATGTTGGTAATGTTGAATTTTCTGTCATGGTTGTTGCAAATGTACCAAATCCTAGACAAATTGAAATTATTGTTAATACAGTTGCTTTAGTTCTATTCGATGTTGAAATTCCTCCTTCCAAAAGACCTGCAGTCATTATAATCAGCCCAAACATGAAAAGTAATCCAGTTAATGCATGCATTCCATCAACGAATGTGTGGGCAATTCCTGAATACGATGTAACTAATCCTGCAAGTCCGATTGCAGTAAGTCCTCCACCTGGCATAATTAGATCCCAATTACTCAATTCTGCTTTGATGCTTTCAGAGTATTATTTTATCCTTATGTAACAAAGTAGATCGTCTATTAGAAGGGAATAAATTCGATAAATCAAAAATATGTGTATATTGGGAATAAAAGAAATAATTGAAATCTCAAAACCAAGAATTGTCATTCTTCTCGTAATTACTGCGGTAACCTCCATGTATGCTGCGAGCAAATTGATTGGACCTGAATTGGATACTTGGGGATTAATTCATATCATTATTGCTGGTGGTTTAGCATCAGCTGGTTCAAGCGCATTGAATCACTACTATGACCGTGATATTGATCCATTGATGACACGAACAAGTACTAGACCAATTCCTTCTGGAAGAATTAAACCAAATTCTGTTTTGATTTATGGTTTGGTAGTAAGTGTAATTTCTGTAGTGTACGGCGCATTGGCATTAAATTTTGTTTCAGCATTTTTTATCGCGCTTGGAATATTTTTCTATGTAATAATTTACACCGCATGGCTTAAGCGATTAAATTCATCAAATATTGTAATTGGTGGCTTTGCTGGAAGTGCAGCCTCGATGGCTGGTTGGTCTGCTGCAACAGGTTCTATGGATATTTTGGGATTTTTGATTGGATTTCTTGTTTTTGTATGGACCCCTTCTCACTTTTGGTGTCTTGCAATGAAAATGAAAGATGAATATTCTGCAGCCAAAGTTCCAATGCTTCCAGTTTTAATTGGAATGGAAAAAACATCAAAATACATTCTAATTAATACTCTAATCTTACTTCCTTATTCATTAATGCTTTATGCGTTTGGATTAGGTATTGTTTATACTGTAATTGCAGCTGCATCTGGTGGACTTATGCTTGTTTATCATTACAAACTAACAAAATTACCCACTTCCGAATTTGCATGGAAAGCATACAAAGTTACTGCTCCATATCTGACAATAATTTTCTTGGCTGTTGCATTAGATGCAGCTTTTCATTTTAGATTTTAATTTTTTTATGAACTAGGAAAACTAGCTTCGTAGTCTTTTTTTTCTGCTTCTTTTATCTGTTCTTCGTATTTATCTTCTTCAATTTTTTCAGTTACGGCTTCAATTCGTTTACTATCTTTTGTTACCCATGATACAGAAATCAATCCCATTATCTCTAAATCTAACAAGACTTTGTTGAATTCACTTTCAGTAATTATTGTCCCATCTTTTACAAGTAATTTTTGAAGTTCTTTATCAGTAAAATTTTCCTTTTGCTTAATTGTCTCTAATACATGATTTCTTATTGGAATTACCATATCAAATCTAACCGTAAAATGTTTTGTCAGCCTCTCGTGGAATTATGCTTGATGCACCTTCTTTAATCTTCTCATACCATGTTTCTACTTCTTTTGTAATTGATGGTCTTATGTTTTTTAATCCTGCAGCAAAATCCTTACTTGAAATTTCTTTAGCACCATTCTGCATTGCTTCGACTGCAGCCTCTCTACATAATGATGCTAAATCTGCACCTGAGTAACTTTGTGTTGCAACTGAAATCTCATCTAAATCTACATCTTTGGATAATGGCATATTATCTGTCAATATTTTAATAATTTCTAAACGACCTTTCTCATCTGGCGGATTAACAAACACATTCAAGTCTAATCTTCCTGTTCGTAGCATTGAATTATCAATTAAATCTGGTCTATTGGTTATTCCAATAATTACGACTCTTGATGTTGTTCCTTCTTCCATTTCTGTTAACATTTGACTAAGTATGTTTTCTCCAATTCCACCTCCTTCTTCCCCATTTTTCATTTTTGCCAATGAATCTAACTCATCAAAAATTATTACGCATGGCGATGATGCTTTTGCTTTTCTAAAAATCTCTCTAATAGCTTTTTCTGACTCGCCTACCCATTTCGATAATATCTCTGGTCCTCGTACAAGAATCATGTTTCCTCCACTTTCCGTAGCTAACGCTCTTGCCAAAATTGTCTTTCCACATCCTGGTGGTCCATATAGCAATGCACCTCTTGGTGGTTTTATTCCCATTTTACTAAATTTATCAGGATTATTCATTGCAACTATTAAATTATCTTGAAGAGTACGTTTTGATTCTTCTAATCCGCCAACGTCTTCCCAGAACACCTTTGAGCGTTCAACATAGAACTCTCTCATTGCTGTAGGAATCACTTCGTGCATCGCATCGTAAAAATCTATTATCTTCACTTCCATTGATTGGAGAATTTTTGCAGGAATTTTTTCTGTTTCCAAATCAATTTCTGGTAAATATCTTCTAATTGATCTTATTGCTGCCTCTCTACACAATGATTTCATATCTGCACCTGTATAACCATGTAATTCTGATGCAAGACTTTTCAAATCCACATCATCTCCAATTGGCATTCCTCTTGTATGGATTTGCATAACCTCTAATCGTCCATCTGCATTAGGAACTGAAATTTCCATTTCTCTGTCAAATCTTCCTGGTCTTCTTAATGCAGGATCAACACTATCTGGTCTGTTAGTTGCACCCAATACCACAACATTTCCTCTATCTGTTAACCCATCCATTAATGCAAGTAATTGAGCGACAACTCTTTTTTCAACATCCCCGTATGCCTCTTCTCTCTTTGGAGCAATTGCATCAATTTCATCTATGAAAATTATGCTTGGTGAATTTTCTTTTGCTTCCTTGAAAATATCTCGAAGTTTTGCTTCTGTTTCTCCATAATACTTGTTCATGATTTCTGGACCATTGATTGAATACATCGTTGCTTCAGATTCACTTGCTAAAACTTTGGCAAGTAATGTTTTTCCACATCCTGGTGGTCCATACAATAGGATTCCACTATGAGGTTCAATTCCTAGTCTTACAAATAGCTCAGGATGTCGTAATGGTAATTCTACTATTTCTCGCATCACCTTAATTTCTTCTTGTAATCCTCCAACTTCTTCATATGTGATTCTTGATTTCTTATCTTCAGATACTTCTGATAAAATTGTAAGGTTTGTGGTACGTTCAATGCGCACTACACCTTTAGGAGAAATTTTATCAATCTTAAACTCCATTGCATTTCCGAGAATCATAACAGAAATCTCATCACTATGACTTAATGGCAAACCTTTCAATCTGTTTTTTACAAAATCAGTAAATTCTTTATCAACTGTAACTTGATCTACTACTGGCATTAGAGTAACTGCTTTGGCAGGTTTTGTCATAATTTTCTTAATCTCAACAACATCACTTAGTGCAACTCCTAAATTTTTTCTTGTTTGACCATCAATTCTTATGGTATCTGGATATTTTTCATCTTCATCAGTTGGCCATACAATTGCACATGTTGATTTCTTTGCATCAATCTGAATTACATCTCCTGGTGTAACTTGAAGATAATCCATTGCATCTGGACCAATTCGTGCTCTCTTTTTTCCAATATCTCTTTGTTTTGCTTCTCCCACTCTCATTTGTAGTGGGTCGACATTTCGTGTCAACTAATCTCCTATTTCATATCCACTGACATGCGGCTCATATTAAGCACTTCAAACTCACTGACACCTTCAACAGATTTAACAGAATTTTCTAAAGATTCCATCTGTCCTTCGGCGTCATCTAATGTGAATTCTGCCTTGATAAATTCTAATCCAAAAGCTAATGGCTCTTTTGTATATCTGCGCATCTCTATATCGTTTTTCAGATTCGATTTTATTCCTTCAACTAATTTGTCCAAATCAATTTCTGTTCCTGTAGGAAGTATCTTTACGATTAAAAGTAGTTTCGCCATTTTCTAAGGTCCTGAAAAGCCACATGAATTGCATGAATATGCAGCTGCGGCTTCTCTACAACTTCCACATCTCCAGATTAATTCAGCATTGCACTCTGGACAGTTAAATTTAACATTCTTGTCCCCTGGCATGATATGTCTATTACATCCATTACATATCGGTAGTGAAATACTTGAAGACATATTGAAATCCACTCTGTTAGGAATTTATACCTTCCTTGGAATCTTAGGCTTTATTTTGAACAAGTCTCTTAATTTCTCCTCCAATTAATGCTTGCATAGTATTGAAAGAACCCTTCATACCTAGTAATCTAAGAATTGAACTTGTATGAAAATCAAAATCTTCTTTGTTTGAAATATCTTCTTCAATCTCTGGTGTAATGGAATTAAATAATTTATTTACTGTATTGTTATCCAATCTGGCGAGTATTTTTCTTGCAAGATTTTGTTTCTCAAATTCTTTTCCAAACTTTTCTTTCCATTGTTTCTCATAATTTTTCAATAATGATGAATTACCTATTTTCAATGCTTCTGAAATTGCTTTACCAGCCATAATTCCTGCCATTCCACATGAAAAAATACCTCCGGCTGTTGTAGGTTTTGCTTGTCCTGCTGCATCACCTACAATTAATGTATCATCTTCCACAAAATTCTTTATTGGTCCTTTTATCCAGATGGGCGCAAATATTTTTCTAATTGTTGAAAAATCACCTTTAGATTTTAGAAATTCATCTATTCTGGCTTCAGTGTTAATCCCTTTACCTGATACACCGATTTTTCCTACTCCTTCTCCAGATGGAATAACCCATGCAAAAAATTCTGGATACTTCTCTTGATCAAAATATACTTCTACCTGACCTTTCTTAATCCAGTCTGCATACACTTCATATTGTGCTGTTAGTAAAATTCCATCTCTATCTTTATTGACTAATCTTGAAACTCCTCTACAATCTATAAAGAATTTACATTCTATGTCTCCATTTGATGTTTTTACTCCATTGCCATTCTTCTCTAGAAAACTAGTTTTTACAGAAATTTTAGCACCGTTATCTCTTGCTTGTCTTGCTGCCTGTTTATCTAGTTCCCTTCTGTTTATAACAACTATTTGTTGTTTTTTTGAATTTATACTAATTTCTTTTCCTTCTGGAGAGAAAATCTTTGCACATTCTATTTCACTATCAAATGTTTTTTGTGATGGTTCTATACCTAATTCTTTTAATGCATTTTTACTAACTAATCCTCCACAATGTTCTGGACTTCCAACCTCAAACCCTTCTTCTAAAACCAAAACTGAATGACCATTTTTTGCAATCTCTCTAGCCGCTAGAAGTCCTGAAATACTTCCTCCTGCAACAACTGCATCATACATGCATATCTAGAAACTTTTTTGGTATTTGAATTGTAACGTTTATCATCAACTTGAATAATTATTTTGTATGGGTGATATCAAACAAGTTATTGCAGTTCGAACTGATCTTGGAATGGGAAAAGGTAAAATTGCAGCACAAGTAGGTCATGCATGTGTTCTAGGCGCAGAACATGTTCGAAAATCTCATCCTGAGTGGTTCCAGATCTGGTGGGTAGGACAAGAAAAAGTTGTTGTCAAAGTTGCAGGTATAAAAGAATTAGACGAAGTCAAAATGGGTGCAATAGAACTAGGTCTTCCATGGTCTGAAGTTACAGATGCAGGCCATACGCAAATTGCACCTGGAACAACAACTTGTATATCTGTTGGACCTGCTCCTGAAAACTTGATAGACAAAGTTACTGGAGATTTATCATTACTCTAAGAATGAGATATAACAAGCTCTAAGTTTGAAAAATTATGAAGCAAAAGACAAAGGGAATACTTGCATTCGCATTTTTGGGCGGTATTCTATTGACATCTACTGTAATGTTTGCACTTCCACCACCACCACCAACAATGACTCCAGAAGAACTAGCTATGGAGGAGCAGGGATTTACAATTACAAATACTCCTATGGATAATTTCCCTGATGATCAACGTGATACTTTTTGTGGAATCGGTGATCCAAAGTCTACATCTTATGTAAAAGAATTTGAGATTCCAACTGTATGTACTCAACCGCTTGCAATCAAAGTTGCTCCTGATGGAAATGTTTGGTTCGTTGAATCAAATGTTGGACAAATCGCAAAATTTGATCCTATATCCGAACAATTCACTGAATTTGAAAATTCCATATGGCCTGAAGGTTCAAGAACAATGTCTTGGGGCATGGATTATTCATCAGATGGTGCTATGTGGTATACTGATGGAAGTTTTGATAGTATTTGGCGTTTTGACACCATCAATGAAGAATATACTCCAATACAATATCCTGCTTCTGAGGAAGGCTCGTTACCACAAAAACTTGCTATCAGTGGTTCAAATATTATAGTAAATGATTTTACTGGACATAAAATTACATTCTTTGATTTATCACAAAACACTGATGAAATAACATACTCTAGTGTTGTAGCACCAATTCCAAATTCATTTACAGGTGATTTTGCAGTTGACTCAGAAAATAATTTGTGGTATACTAACTGGGTTCCAGAACTTACTGGACTGCTATTAAAATTTAACATTGAAAAATACAAACAAGACTCATATCTGGCAAGTACTGGAATGGACATCTCCCTAGAAAATTATTTTGAGGTCTATGATTTCCCACAGGATCTTAATACTGCGAATGGATTGTCTATAGATGAAAATGATAATGTCTGGATTGTAGATACTTCTAGTAGTTTCTTTTTCAAATTTGATCCTACTGATCAAGAATTTACAAAATTTGTCACTTCGGTTCCTCAAAAATCCACCTTCGGAAATGCAACTGGAATAATAAAATCTCCAATTTCTAGACCTTACTGGTCTCAAACAGACATGAATGGAAACCTCTTCTTTAATGAACAAACCTCAAATCAACTTGCAGTTTTTGATATTGTTAATGAACAACTTGTAGAATACATGGTTCCATCTAAGAATCCTAATTGGGCTGACTGTGAAGATAAGTCTAATTCCAATTGTGGTGTTGCACAAATTTTTGGTTTTGATGTCACTGATGATAGCATTTGGTTTACTGAATGGGCAGAAAATAAAATTGGCGTTATTGACACCAAAAAACCTCTTCCATTTTCAGTAAAAACTGATACTAATTCAATCACTCTTAAAAAAGGTGAAACTAAAACTGTCTTTCTGAGTGTAACTTATTTATCAAATGTAACGGACATTAATTTCAATTCTGCTCACACCGCATCTACCGCTACTAAATCATCTGATCTTATAGTCTCACATACTCTAAATGACCCAACTGAAATCATTGTATCTGTATCGGCAAGTGAAATTGCATTATCTGGAGATTACAAATTACTCCTAGGAGTTTTTAATTCAGAAGTGAATATTTCAAAATACATTGATGTAACCATTGAACCGTGATTCCACAAATTGATAACGAGATTGGAATCTCTGTTTATACTACAAAATCTTCATCTGTTTCTGGAAAAATCAAACAAAACGAAAATGATTTCTTGGTAAAGGAAGTTCTATCTGAAAAAGCCATTGATTCATTTGATAATTTAGACGGACATGCTGTTTACTTATTAAAAAAATCTGGGATCGATACCAATCATTCACTAATTGACATTGAGAAAAGATATGGACTTGTTTTAAAGTCTCTTGGCTTGAAAGATGCTCATGCACAAACAGAACAATACGTATACACATACAAAAAATTAGATTCACTAGCAGAAATTGAAGGAAAAAAATATTCTGCTAAAAGAATTGGGTTTGTGAAAAAACCAATATCAAAAAAAGATATGTTAGGAAATATTTTTGAAATTAAAGTATCAGATTTGAATGAACCATTGCCGTCATTTACTGATGATGAAAAAATTCTCAATTTTTTTGGCTATCAAAGATTTGGCTCAAAACGACCAATAACACATCTAGTTGGTAAATCCATCATCAAAGGCAATTATGAAGAGGCTGTTGATTATCTACTAAATTTTTCATCAAAATATGATTCAGAAAAAAATAATCAATTCAGAAAATTAATCTCTGAACGTAAATCTGAATCTGAAATAATTGAATTACTTCCATATTCAATGGACATTGAAAGAAATCTACTAAAACAACTCTCAAAAGATAAAGATCCTAAAAATGCAATTCGTTCAATTCCTTTATCATTACGTCGATTTTACATTCAAGCGTATCAGTCATTTTTGTTCAATAAAACATTGAGTCTTGCATATGAATTTGAAGAAGAACTATTTCTTTCAACAGTGGATGATGTTTGTTTTGATAAAAATTCTATACTTGGTAAGTTTGAAAATGATCCAAACCAAAGACTTGCTATCCCCTTAATTGGTCACTCCTATTACAAAAAATCTAGATTTGATTATTACATCAAAAAAATCCTTGATGATGAATTACTCACCCCAAAAGATTTCTTCATAAAAGATTTTCAAGAAATCTCTGTTGATGGAGGATTTCGTAATGCATCGATTAATTATCTTAATCTCAACATTAATGAAAATTTAATAAAATTTCAACTATCGCGTGGTTCATATGCTACAATTGTTCTAAGAGAAATTCTAAAACCTGAGAATCCTTTAGATTGTGGCTTTTAAAATTCTGAAAGCTTTTTTTATTGTTTATCATGAATTAGTATATGGAGAAAGCAACTTTTGCTGCAGGATGCTTTTGGCACGTTGAAGAAGTATTTTCTAAAACAAATGGCGTAAAATCAACGGCTGTAGGTTACACTGGTGGTCATACTGATAATCCTACATACGAAGATGTCTGTACCGATAAAACAGGTCATGCTGAAGCTATACAAGTTGAGTTTGATCCTACTGAGATTTCATATTCTGATTTAGTAAAGGTATTTTTTGAAAACCATAATCCAACTACTCCCAATAGACAAGGTCCTGATATTGGCATTCAATACCGTTCTGCAATATTTTGTCATGATGCTGAACAAGAAAATACTGCAAAAGAAGTTAAAGAAAAATTAAACCCTTTTGCACAAAAGACATTTGGCAGTGACATTGTAACTGAGATAAAATCATCTTCAAAATTCTATCGTGCTGAAGAATATCATCAAAAATATTTTCAAAAAAATTCTTAAGTTATTTTCTTCTTTTCAATAATATATCCAATTAAGATCAAAATCACTCCTATCATACTGATAAATATCCCATAATCACTCCATTCTTCATTTTCATACATGAATGATGTTTCAGGTCCTACCATGCCTTGTCCTTGAAAACTGAATATTATTCCAAATATTATAAGAATTATTCCTGGAATTACAATTGATAATGACTTCACTATCTAATGCCTTTTCAATTAAAATAAAAATGCGATGTTTCATACACATTCTCATTTGTTAGGAAGAAATTGAAAATAATTGATTCGTTAGGTAAATCAATTTTTACTCTGTTTTTTATCCAAATTCCAAAAGAATTTTTTGTGTATAGTTGGAATAGCTCTGATGAAAATGTACCAAAATTATTCAAATATTCAAATTTGATTGTTTTTGGAAGTGCTGCAGGAATTGCATTGTTGATGGCATTTTTACTAAATACATATTATGCTGAATTAATTCTTGAACATCCATACATTATCAATATCTTATTTATTCCTGCATTTGGAATTGGATTTTTATATGGTTTAAGAATCTCTGAAAGGGCATTACAGCCATCTGAAACTAGAAGTGCACTAAAACGGAAAATTATGAAATTATTTCTTTTCTTTTTAGTGATTGGTGGTCTATTTAGCTCTGTAAATTTTGCATTACACGGTGGTGCAATGATGCCTGATTTGACTATGATGGATGATGGAATAATTCCTTGGGTTACTGATATGGTTACTGCAAACGGTGGTGCAACATTTTTGATTGTATCAAGTATTATAATTATGGCTGCAGCTACGAGACGAATTGTTGGATTAAATGGTGGGGTGATAGGAAAAATTATTACATTCTGTGGAACATTTGTTTTCTTTTCAATGATCAGTATGAGTTTAACACAAACTGATCCTTCTAACTCTCAAATCTATCTATATACTTGTTATCATGCTGGAATTATCGGTGGTGCAATGTATCAAATGAATCGGTTAACATCTAATCTTAACACTTGGGAAAACTACATGAATGAACAGTAATCATTCTACTGTTACAGTTCCAACCATCCAAGGATGAACAAGACAATAATATGCGAATTCACCTTTGTCTGAAAATTCATATTCAAATGTGGCTCCAGCCATAATCATTCCTGAATCAAAAGCTCCATCTGGTCCTCCATCTGGTGTTCCACTTGTTGCAAGATGTGCCGCATTATCAGTATTCTCCCAAATCACTGTAGTGCCAGTTGAAACTGTTAGTGCTGCAGGAATATAACATTCATTTGTTTCTTCACATCCTGGTGCACCTGATCCACTTGGAATTGAAACAATTTCTGCAGATACTTGTGGTGTTTCCATCACTGATTCTTCCATAATCATAGATTCAGCTTCTTCTGTTCCTTCTAATGTCATTCTAGGAATCTCATATAATGTATTTCCAGGTTTATCAAACATCTCACATCCATCCTGCATGTAATTTCCTGCTTTACACATTTCAAAGAATGCAGTTTTGTCTCTTTGCATTGAATCGGCATAAAGAACATCTGGTCCAATTGCAAGCTGAACTAGTCCAATTGCTGCTAGAGATGCAGCAACTAGTATCATCGAATATCCAACTTTTCTATAATGATGCGGATTCTGCATTTCTGACATTTACTTTGAGGCAAAATTAGGCAAATTTAAAACTTGAGACTTCTTAATTTTGTAAGTGACAATTCAAATTCTCCATTATGAATTTCTTGGACCAATTAAGATCTCTGAATGGGGCCCTCCTATGGATAAAGTCGTATACATAATATTTGGTCGTGATAAATCAGGTTTTATTCCGCTTTACGTAGATGAATCTGACAAAACTGATCAGAATGATTTTTTTACACAAAATGATAATTTCAAGTGCTGGGTTCAACATGCAGGCAATGAAGACCTACTTTACCTCTCAATTCTACCTCTATGGGAATCTGAAGAACGAGAAAGAAAAAGAATTGTAGACAAAATTATCTTAAAGTATCGCCCATTATGCCAAATTGAATAATTATTTGGAATTAATCTTATCTTTAACATCAAATAATTGTATTGTAAGAAGATCAATTGCTTTTTTCAAGTGATCAAATTCATTAATTGAATGAATCTGTCCTTCAGTTAATTTCCTTAGAATCTTAACATTAGCTTTTGCTTCTTCACTCTTTGCATTAACTTCTAAAGCATTGATCTTTGCTAAAATATTCTCCAAATCTTTAATCATTTCTTCTTTTGGTGCATGTTTATCCATGAATCTGAGACCTTTTTTTACTATATATGGCTAGAGTTGTTCATCATCAATCTCTTCAAATGCGTCTAAAAATTGATTGCATGTACAATCTGGGATCTGACATGAGCCCCTTCTTAATATTGACTCTGTTGAATTAGTGGTCTTATGAATCTCATCGGTATGATGACAACGTCTACAAATCATGATTGTAAAAAAATTATTGGTAATTTAAGGAATTAGAACTGCACGTGCCTCGATATCTGAATTCTTTAATTTCTTTAATACTTCATTTGCCTCTTCTAATGGGAATGTCTCTGTAACAACACTGAAATCGTTTTTCTGTGCAATCTCGATTACTTTTTCCATGTCTTTCATAGAGCCAATCAATGTTCCTCTTACTGTCTTTTCTTCAAATGCCAAGAAATTTGGAATCTTTCCTACTGTGGCAATAACTATGGTTCCTCCTTTTTTTACTGATTTTATGGCTGTGTCTGTGACTAAATCTGACGGTGCAAAAACAATTGCTGCATCAAACATGCCATATTCATTTTTAACATTATTTAGAAATTCATCTTGAGATTCTGTAAACTGAAATACTTTTTGTGCACCAAGTTTTTCTGCAACATCGAGGTGTTTCTTCTTTCTTGATACTCCTGTAACTTCACATCCTTCAACTTTGGCAAACTGTATTGCCATATGTCCCACTCCTCCAATTCCAAAGATTGCAATCCTTTTATTTTTTTGAGGTTCGGCTGCTTTCACTGCTTTGTATGCAGTAATTCCTGGACAAAATAATGGCGCTGCATATTCTGCTGGCATACTATCTGGAACTCTGGTAATAAAATTTTCAGATGCATTAATGTACTCTGTATACCCTCCACGTAACGTCTCACCTGTTATCTCATTTGTTTCACAAAGGTATTCTTTACCATCATTACAATACGTACAATCCATACAGGATTTCAATAATGGTGTAATTCCAACTCTATCCCCCACCTTGAACCTTGTAACATGATCTCCAACCTCGACAATTTTTCCAACTACTTCATGTCCTGGTACTGTTGGAAGTGTTGGAGGAATTCCAATTTCTTGCCAGTCTCCTTCTATTCCATGTAATTGGGAATGACATACTCCACATGCTTCAATCTTGATTAACACTTCATCTGAATTACTAATTGAATGCCTTTGAATATTTGTTAATTTTAATGGTTTTTCTTCAATCTTTTTACATTCAGAAAGAACCATCGCACGCATCATTTCCATTACACTTTCATCTAATTTAGCGTACTATTATTTTTTAGTAAGATGTTATGAGAATGATTATGACTGAAATCTTAAAAAAAGATGATTTTAGACGTGTAGAACTATTGAATCTAATTACAAAAAAAGGACATTTGAAAAATCTTAATCTTGATCAGCTTATACTTTTAGAAAAGTTACTAAAAAAGAAAGATTACAGTCATGAAAAAAAAGCAGATAAATCGAAGCAAAAACTCCTTAAGCAAATTAATATAGAAATTTACAAACGTCATGATACGGCAATCTGGAAAATCTAGATTACATACAAATAATCACAACTTGAATCATTATTGTGTCAAATAATCTATCCAAAGAAACAAGCCCATATCTTTTACAACATAAAGATAATCCTGTTGAATGGTTTTCTTGGAACGACGAATCATTAAAAAAGGCAAAAGACGAAAACAAGCCTATTTTCTTATCCATTGGATACAGTTCTTGTCATTGGTGCCATGTTATGGCTCATGAATCATTTGAAAATGACGATGTGGCAAAAATTATGAATGAAAATTTTGTTAACATCAAAGTAGATAGAGAAGAAAGACCTGATCTTGATGATATTTACCAAAAAATTTGTCAAATGTCAACTGGTCAAGGTGGTTGGCCATTAAGCGTATTTTTGACACCTGATCAAAAGCCTTTCTATGTTGGAACGTACTTTCCAGTACTTGATTCGTATGGCCGGCCTGGTTTTGGTAGTTTATGTAGACAGCTTGCACAAGCTTGGAAAGAAAAACCAAAAGATGTTGGTAATTCTGCAGAACAATTCATGACAAATCTCACTAAGCTGGAAAAAGTTTCCGATGGTGGAATAATTGAAAAATCTATTTTAGATGAAGCAGCAGTTAATCTACTGCAAGTTGCAGATACAAACTTTGGCGGTTTTGGACAAGCACCAAAATTTCCAAATGCAGCGAATATTTCTTTTATGTTTAGGTACTCAAAACTTTCAGGAATTGGTAAATTTCAAGACTTTGCACTATTGACATTAAAAAAAATGGCCAAAGGTGGAATCTTCGATCAAATTGGAGGTGGATTTCATAGATATTCCACTGATGCACGATGGCTTGTACCGCATTTTGAAAAAATGTTGTATGATAATGCTCTTCTACCTCCTGTATATGCTGAAGCGTATCAAATTACCAAAGATCCTTTTTATCTTGATGTCGTTACAAAAACACTTGATTATGTTATACGTGAAATGACCTCTTCATCCGGGTTATTCTATTCCGCACAAGATGCAGATACTAATGGAGATGAAGGTCAGACATATGTTTGGAAAAAACGTGAAATTGAAAATATCATAGGCGATGATTCTGAACTCTTTTGTATCTTTTATGATGTCACAGATGGAGGAAATTTTGAGGGAAATACAATTTTGGCAAATAATATTAACATTTCATCTCTTGCATTCAAATTTAACAAAACTGAAGATGAAATTACAGAACTTTTGAAGCGCTCATCAAAAAAATTACTTGATGTGCGAAATGAACGTGATCAGCCTGGAATTGATGATAAGATAATCACATCATGGAATTCTATGATGATATCTGCCTTTGTTAAGGGTTATAGGATTTCTGGAAATGAGAAATATCTTCAAGTGGCAATCAACGCGGCCAGATATTTTTCAGAACAATTCTCAAAGCATGGATTTATTCATAGAACTTTCAAAAATGATACTCCAAAACTCAATGGATATCTAGATGATTATGCATATCTTGTAAATTCTCTAGTTGATGTTTTTGAGATAACTTCTGACCCATATTTCTTAGAGATGGCTCAAAAAATTGCGAATTACATGATTGAGCATTTCTGGAATGTTACTGGAAAATCATTTTATTTTACATCTGATACTCATGAATCTCTAATAATTCGCCCAAAAAATTATTATGATTTATCTGTACCCTCAGGAAATTCTGTTGCGTCAAATGCACTATTGAAATTACATCATCTAACACACAATGAAACATTCCTCAAAATATCAAAGCAAATACTAGAATCAAATGGAACCTCTGCGGCAGAAAATCCATTTGCTTTTGGATATTTGCTAAATGTAATGAATTTGTATCTAAACTCTCCAACAGAAATTACGATAATTAATTCTGAAAATTCCAACATTGTTGATTTCTTGTTTAAAAAATTTATTCCCGAAGGATTCATCATCTCAATTAATGATGAAAAAAATCTGAAATTATTATCAAAATATCCGTTCTTTGAGGGAAAAGATTTTTCAAATAATACCAAAGTTACAATTTGTAAAAATTTCACATGTTCTATGCCACTATCTAAATTATCTGAAATAGAAGAAAATCTCTAAATCTTTTTAATATCTATTCTTAATATTTCTCCAACTTGTGGTCGTCCAAATCTCTCATATCTGTTTTTTGGCATTGTAATTGAAATATTTGTTTGTGCATAACTCTTCATTTTGATAGTTGGCTGTGCTTGAAGCATTGCTTCTAGTAATGGCATGACCTGTTCTTTTGTATCTTGATCAAGTTTCTTTGAAACATTCTCCATTATCAATTGTTTTTGTGACACCGGTTCTGTCTGCACATCTTCTGCTAATGTTATTTGAACTGCATGACCATTATCCACAATCTGTTGAATCTTATATCCAATTTCCTCTGACATGCTTGACTAGATTTACGTTTAGATTTATTCCTACCTATAGGTTGTTCTTTCCATCGAGTGCACTAGTAATCTTGTCAATATTGTCTCTTATGAAATCATGAAATTCCTGGATATCATCTAATTTTACTTCTAATTGTTGATTTGAATATGTCTGTAAGAATGTTGAATAAATAGTTCCGACAATCACTCCAAATGCTATCTCTCTTTTAGATTTAGAAAAATCTCCATATTCGCTTGCAAACTGACTGTACGAATCAGCTTGGTCAATATAGTATTGGAGTAAGTCTTCTAAAAATTTTTTATTCTCATCTGAAATTGCCATTTTACATTCTTCCGATTATATCTGTATAAGAATTATTGTCGAACAAGAATCTTTGAACATCTGGATATGGCATTTGTTATTCTTTCAGGGTTTCTGGAAAAAATCACATATGATGAAACCGAAATAATTAGTAAAGCACCTGACCCTAATGGAAATTCTGGAACAGCTGCGTATTCATCTGATTCTGCTACAATTGTATAATTTACTACTTCCATTGACTGACTTTTCTCATAAATTGGGATGACGAAGTGGCTTTCTTCACCAGATCTCAAAAAATCTGGCTGTGTATGAATTTTTGAAATTGTTAACACATTTCCATCTCTGTCATACAATGTCGCAATTACATTAATCATGTTTGCAGTAATGTCTCCATTATTTTCCATGGTTCCTGAAATTACCACATTATTCAATTGGTCTCTTGTTAATTCTGATGATACTATCTCAATTACTTGGTTTTTTGGGGCTGCAAGCTTGTACTCAAATTTTAAGTCATAAACTAAATTTCTATCTAAAATCTTTTCACTAGTGATTATATCAAAACCTCCTTTCATTCCAGGCATTAGAACATTTGACATCATTTTACCATCAAATTTGTTTATCTCCTTTCCACTTCCATCAGTTAGTACAGCTAAAATCTTTATTTGATTTAATGGGGACTTTGAATTGTTTTGAATTTCTCCTACAATGTGTAACATACCATCATTTCCTATGTATGTCTGATCATTTTGAACCAGTATTTCACCAAATGCTGGTTGCATCAGAAATAATAATGGAATTAGAAAAAATAATTTTCTCATATTAACACTTTCTGTTTTTAAACTCTTAAAGATTTACTGTTGTATTCCTGCCTTTGCATCATTAAATGACTTTAATCCTGCCTGTTCTGCCTCAAATGACAATTGTGTCAATTCCTGAGATCTTACTTGTTCTAAATCATCTCCATTCTTAATCCAGTTTAATCTATGCCCATGTGATTCAATCTGATATTCTAATGAGAGTTTTAAGAGCTTCACAGACCTTGAAAATACATCTGGTGGCTGTAACTCATCATATTTGTCTAATAACTTGTTAAATTCGTTAAGATGTGAATTTCCTATTCTGATCATTTCATCATCAGAAATGGCCCCCTCATTCCATCTTGCTATATTGGAAATAAATCTCCCTTGTTCATTTTGAACTTCTTCTTGTAGTGACTGAATCTCATTTCCAAATGCATATCCTCGGATTTTTGCCTGATCATCTGAATAAAAGTAGAAGACGGTAATTCCAACTAATATTAGTCCAATTGAAATTGTTAAAAATTTACTTGTGTTTTTCTTCTTTTTTTGTTTTTTTCTCAAAATTAATCGATATATTTTCCTGTTTCATCTGTTTTTAGTTCTATATTGAGTTCTGTTCCGCTGATAAAAGATTCCCCTCGAACAGTTCTAATTCTTGCAATAACTAATTCATGTGGCCAAATCTCTACAACAATTTGTCCCACTTCGGGATTATCTGGAGCATCTACTATCTGAATATCTTCTTTTTTTACTCCATAATCTTGTAATTTCTTTATACTATGTTCAACTAGAGGCTCTGGATCATTATGACTTAGTGCCCATACTATTCCAGAATATTCAATTTGTGGCAACATAATTTCACTTTCTTTTTTGTATAAGTGTCATTCGCCTTTAATTACATTTAGTGTCATTGTGCTTACTACTCTAGACAGCTGTCTAATTTTTAATGAAACTGTTTTTTCAAAATCTTCTTGTGTCTCTGCATGAATTTCAGCTATGATGTCGTATGCACCAAACGTAACATATGCATTTTTTATTTCATTTACTTGTTTCAATTCTTCTAAAATATACTCTTCAGCACCCAAATCACAATTTAATAAAACAAATCCGATATGCATTTTTTCTTACACTTATCTAATCAATCCTTGTCTTTAAGTGTTAAATTACCATTTCTTGTTGGTATCGCGGTTTTGTCTTCTGTATGCTGGACGTGCACTACCTCTTCTTTTGTATTGATCTCTAGCAGGTCCGTCTCTGCTATGTCCACCGCCATAACTTGGTCGTCTTCCACCACCACCGCCATAACTTGGTCGTCTTCCACCACCACCGCCATAACTTGGTCGTCTTCCATATCCTGAACGCATTGGCTGTGCAATACGTCGTCCAACATCTCGCTTTAGTGGATCTGGGATGTGAACTTCTATTCCCATTTTTTTATTCAAATCAGTCAAATCTGATTTAATTTGTTTTTTAATAAATTTCCAATCTGCAATTGATGAATATGATACAAGTGTAACTGCTTTTCCTTTTGCTCCTGCTCTTGCTGTACGTCCAATTCTATGGAAATAAACCATATCTTGATTTGGAACATCATAGTTTACGACTAATCCTACTTTTGGAACATCTATTCCTCTTGCTGCAACATCTGTGGCAACTAATATGTCTGCTTGATTTTTTCTAAATTTCATCATTGAATATTCACGCTTATTCTGTGACATGTCACCTTCTATTGCAACTACTTTGTATCTGGATTTTTGTAAGTCTCTAGCAACATTTCTTGTTCGAATTTTTGTTGAACAAAACACTATGACTTGGCCTCTATTTTGATTAATGAAATCTGTCAGATACTTGTGTTTTTCTCTGTCTTTGATTACTAAAAATGACTGATCAATTCCTTCGCCACTTAAATCATCTGAATCAATTAGAATGTTTTTTGCATTGTTTAGATACTTGTCTGAAAGTCTAAGAATTTCAGGTGGCATTGTTGCTGACCATAATGATGTAATTCTATTTCCTGGAATCTTTTGTAAAACGTATTCTATATCTTCAATGAATCCCATGTCCAGCATTACATCTGCTTCATCTAATACGACATGTTTGATATCATCAGTTCTAATTGAACCATTGTCCAAATGATCAATCAATCTTCCAGGTGTTGCAACTACAATCTCTGGTTTTCTACGTAGTGCATCTAATTGAATTCCAATTCCTTGTCCTCCGTAAACAGTTACTACTTTAATTTTTGTATACTTGCCAATTTTTTTTATCTCTTCTGTAATCTGCATGGCTAATTCTCTTGTTGGGGCAATAACTAATCCTTGAATTCCTCCTCCATGGATAATATTCTGTAGCATTGGTATTCCAAATGTAGCTGTCTTTCCTGTTCCTGTATGTGCTTGACCAATTACATCATTTCCTCGTAAAAGTTCAGGTATAGCTTGTGCTTGTATTGGAAAAGGTGTAGTAAAACCGAGCTCCTTTATGGATCTCATTACGTCTTCATTTATTTCTAATTCTTCAAATGTGTTCATTTTTTTTCTGTCTAAAGCAATGACAGAGAAAGCGAACCTAATCCGTCATTATTTCTATTCTCACTCAATTCGTTCGTCTAATAAACCCATGCTTAGAATTAATTGATTCCTATGGTGAATAGTGTATTTGTAAAATTTTGTAAAATTGTTTATAACCTATTTTCGGTTACTATGATCATGGATGAGAAAAAACAAAATGAACTAGACAAACAAGTTGAGGCTGAAAATTCTGATGTTTCATGCAGTTCATGTCCTATTGATTCTGTTGCCCAAAAAATCATGAGTCTATTTAGGCGTAAATAATATCTCTTTAGATACAATGTAAGGTTTTTTAATTAAATTTTTATGTTAAACTCATGGCAAACGCAAAGGTAATTGCAGTTGGTGTTGCTGCTGTAATTTTGATTGTCGCTGTGGTAGCTTATGCTTCATCATATATGTCTGATTTTGATAATGTTCAACGTTCATCACAGGATGAGGGTCAAACAATAGCGTTAACCGATGTACCTGTATTAGGTTCTAAAAATGCAGGTGTTACAATTGTGGAGATTGGCGATTATCAATGTCCTGCATGTAAACTCTGGTTTGATAATACACGCCAAGATATAATTGAAAATTACATTGAGACTGGAAAAGCAAATTTGGTTTTCATAGATATGCCGTTTATAGGTGCTGATTCAACTTCTGCTGCAGAGGCAACTTATTGTGCAAATGATCAGGGAATGTATTGGGAATATCACACTACATTATATCAACTTCAACAACATGAGAATGACGGATGGGCAAATATCGATAGACTGACTGCAATTGCATTTAACCTTGGACTAGACACTGAACAATTTAATGAATGCATGATCTCAAAGAAATATTTTTCTCAAATTAGTTTTAATAAACAAAAAGCTAGTACTGATTTTGCAGCAAACAGTACTCCTACATTTATTATTGTTAATACATCTGGAACTGCTGAACGTCTTATTGGTCCACACCCATATTCTACATTTGAAAAAGTTTTAGATTCATTACTCTAAATTGAACAATACTTTTGAGACTGTTTACTCAAATTATACTTACATTCTAATTGCAATTGGAATATTTTTCCTATTATTTTTTCCACTAATTACAATTTCAGAATTTCTTTTTTTTGAACCATTTATAGTATTCTCAATCTATCCTGAAACAACTCTTAGTTTCTTACTTATTGTAATTCTGTCATTTTTTTCAGCATTGGCAGTATCTATGAATATTTACCGTGTAAAACTAATCAAAAAAACTAAAAAAATTGGTTCTAGCATTATTGGAACTATTATCGGAGCATCAGCTGGCGCTTGTTCATGTGGTCCGATAGCATTTTCAATTATTACTACATTTGGAACTGCTGGAAGTATTGCAAGTTCATTTCTAAATGTCTATGAAATTCCCATAAGATTGACATCAATTGGAATTCTTGGAATAGTGATCTTTGTCACTACAAAGTCTCTTTCACGTGAATGTAAAATAAATCTCTAATCTAGTTCAATTTTGTTAATGTAAAAAGACAATTTTTTACAACCCACTAAATTTACTTTAAAAATTGCAATTGGTTAACATGTCACGATTCTTCATTCCAACTCGTCCATCTAAACGAGCATACGATGCTGATGAATTAGATGAGACAGACGATCAATAATAGAAACTTCTTTCTATATTTTTGAAAATGAGTTAGTCGGTACCTCAAAATCTGTAAATATTTCTGGGTGCAAAATTTTTGCCAAAATCTCAATACCTGTCACTACTCTAATACTTGGTTTACTGAAAAATGAATTTGCATCTACTACAAAAACTCTTTTTTCTCTAACTGCTCTTAATTTATTCCATCTTGAATCATCTTTAAGATATTTCTCATACTCTGAAATTGTTCTTTGAACATTAAAACCACATGGCATTAAAATCAGTACGTCAGGATCTGCATTCTCAATCTCTGTAATATCCATTTTTCTTGAATGCTCACCATTTTTTGTTATCATGTTTATTCCTCCTGAATTTTCAATCATTTCCGGAACCCAATGACCTGCCGTGAAAAATGGTTTTATCCATTCTATTCCTAAAACTTTTGGTCTATTTGAAATTGGTACTTTTTTTATTTTATTAATTCGTGTGTTTAGCGAATTAACAATCTCTTCTCCTCTTTCCACCTCCTCAATTTTCTCTGCAATATCACTAACGCATCTTAAAATTTCTTGTATATTATGAGGACTCATCGAATAAATTTCTGGTTTTTCTTCAAGAATGTCAATTGCATTTTTTACTTGGTTCGTATATGCTGAACATACCTCACAAATTTCTTGTGAAATTATTAGATCTGGTTTTGCATTAGAAACATTTTCTGTTATTAGTTTGTAAATCTCTTCTCCTCTTTCTGAAAGTTCACAAATTTTATCATCAATTTCTTGACTTGACATTTTTTCTGGCTCAAAAATACTTTCTATGACTCTTGGTTTATTTGATGCATCACTTGGATAATCACATTCGTGAGTTACACCAAATAACCTCTCTTGTGCACCTAATTCATAAATCAATTCTGTTGCACTTGGTAAAAATGAAATAATTCTTTTTACCTTCATCTGCAATTATTGAATTTTTAGTTCTCTTTAACTTTGTGTCAATTTTTTACTAGATGAATTATTTATTATTCATACATTTCATAGAATTTCATGTCTAGTTCGGGCTCAGATATTCGAAAGGGAATTGAACAAAACTGGCATGAATATTTATCGAAATATGCTAATCTCTTTTCCTCAAATGAAATACAGGGTTCTAGCCCTCCTTCTGTTTTTGTGGGCTCATATGGATATCCAAAAGTCGGTATTGGTCCTATGTTACCTCCTATTCATGGCGATACTTCACTTTTAGATGCGCCTGAAAGATGGCTTGGAAAAAGTCTTGAAGAAATTGTAAATTACCGACTAAATCTTGTACGCGGAATACAAAAAACAGGAATCGAGGAAACTAGTGGACGTTTTATTGAGAGTCTTCATGAACTGGCAATGTCATCTGGCACTATTGATTCCGAAATAAAATTTCTAAAAAATCCTGCACCGCTTCCTTCTATAGATGGCCAAAATGCTCCTTTTGGTCCAATTGGTGAAATCAAAAGTGCAAAATTTTCTCCAAACTCATCAATCAAACCAATAGAAAATGCATACTATGACACTGATCTAAACTCTGAAGATGCAGTAATGAAACTTTACAATTCTGGAATTGAAATATCAAAAATCCAAAAATGTTTCAGCATTGGAATGTTTGGCAAAAATAGAAAATTAGTACCAACAAAATGGAGTATCACTGCAACAGATCAAATAATTTCTAATAATTTAATGCATGATATACTTGAATTTGATATTATTGACAGATACGATATTTTCCACTTTGATCATCTTGGAAATTTATTTTCAATTATATTATTTCCTCATAGGTGGCTCTTTGAAATGCAAGAAGCATGGCATGATAAAAATTCTATTGGATTTGGAAGTGATCATGAAACTGCTAAAGGTATCAATCATCCGCCATCAATTGCAGGTGCATACTTTGCAGGAAAATTGGCAGTGACAGAATACTTACAAAAAATCAAAAAACAATCTGGTGTTATGATATTTAGAGAAATTCAACCTGAATATGCAGTTCCTGTTGGAGTTTGGCAGGTACGTGAGGGAATTCGAGAAGCAATGAAAAAACATCCTCAAGAAGCCAATTCATTAAATGAGGCAATTGATCTTGCAACAAAACGAATGAGTATTAGTAAAAATGAATGGCTTGTTCATGGTAATATGCTAAAACTTGTAGAGCAAACTAACATGTCTGATTTTTTCTAATATTTGCATATTTATTGAGAGTCTCAAAAAGATACTCAATGGAAAACAAAAGTGTGATCATAGCAATTCTTCTTGTTTTATCTCCAATCCTCTTTACAATGGCTATATATCCAGATAGCTTCAGTCTAAGCTGGAATCAGGGTAGAGGTGGATTTCTTTTTGCAGCAGCATTCATTGCAGCTGAATTAATTGGATTAAAATTTGTAATTCCAAAAAAGCGTTTTTTCTATTGTCTCCCACTAATAGGACTCACTGTGACATACTTTGTATCTCTTCAATTTGGTGTTAGAGATTACATTATGAGTTTAGTTGATGTTTTTGGAGTTTTAGAATATTCATGGGAATGGCTATTTGATTTCACAGTAATGGCAATATTTGTTACTGCATCCCTTGCAATTTTGTTTGGGCGAAAATGGATTAGAATTGGACCTGCTGGTCCCATCTTCTTAGCTGGAAATGCAATAATCTTGGCATTAGACTCTTTCTTTCCTTATGATACACTTGGACCATTACAATACATAGTACCTTACTTTGTTCAAGCAAATGTTTGGGTCATAACTGCACTTGATCTTGGTGTTGCAACTGCACGTGATAATCTAATGTTCCTTAATGGTGATTTTGGTCCATTTGCATTACAAGTATTTTGGCCCTCTGCTGGAGTTCATAGCATAATCATCTATTCACTTGTCATGATGGCATTTCTCATAAAAATGAGAATTCCACGAAACCGAAAAATTATATATTTTATTTTAGGAATTCTTGGAACCATATTTGTAAATTTGATTAGAATCTTTTCGTTATCTGTTTACGCATTAAAAGTGACTACAGATCCTGAAGCATGGGAAGAATTTCATTCTGTAGCAGGTGAAATAATGTTTCTTCCGTGGCTATTCATCTTTTTAATGATTGTAACTGTAGTTGAAACAAAACGACTCAAGAGAATAGAATCAGAAAAAACATCTAAAAATAATTTGTAATGTTACTTTGACCCTCTACATCTGAAAACTCTGAAATTCTAACTCCAATTCTTCTAATTAACATTTCTTGATCCACCAATGCTTCTTCTAGTAGTTGATTTACAACTTTTTTTAATTCCATAATATTATTTCCTGGATTTCTTAACATTCTTGATTTAGTCTTTGTGGATAAATCTTCATTTACAAACTGAATTCCAATTGAGCGATACATTTTGTTGTTTTCAATTGCAATTCTATTCACTTGTACACATAATTCTTCTATATTCTCACGTAGAAATTCAAGTTCTTTAGAATTTTTCTTTAATGTAGTAATCTTACTAAACTGAATTGTAGGTGCTCTTGGTTTAACTACTTCTACATCAATGCCTTTTGCAGAATTGAAAATATATCCTCCAGTTTTTCTTCCAAACATTTTGTTTAAATCAAAAACATCAATTCCTCTTAGATCATCTATCGTATTCACTCCCATTTGAGCAAAAATATCTTCTGTTTTTTTGCCTATACCTGGAATTTCTCTGATTTTTAATGGTGACAAAAACTCATAAACTTGTTCTGGTTTTACAATTGTTATTCCATCTGGTTTTTTATAATCTGAGGCAATCTTTGAAAGTAGTTTGTTCGATGTGATTCCTATAGAACATGTGAGTTTTAGACTGTTTCTTATCTCATTTTTTAATTGCTGTGCTAAATGTTCTGCATTATGAAAGTCACTCTCAGTTTTTTTTGTAACATCAAGATATGCTTCATCTCTACCAACATATTCAAATACATCGGCATATTTTTCAATTATTCCCATTGCCTTTGATGATACTTCTGAATAATAATCAAAATCAGCTGGCAAAAACACTGAATCTTGTTCTTTTAATTTATTTTTTGCAAGCATAATTGGTATTCCTGATCTCACACCGAAATTTCTTGCATTATAATTTGCAGTAGCTATGGCTCCGCTGTCTCCTCCCCTATCCGAAAATATACAAACTGCAACACATTTTCCTTTTATTTTTGAATCTCTAATCTCTTCACACTGTGCATAAAAATAGTCAAAATCAACATGAAATACAATTCTTTTTTCCATATTGTATTTTAAAACTCAATTCTTATTACAATTACGTAATTTTATATCTGATTCGGAATCATTCATCTAGTAATGGATTCAGCAATTGAAGTAAATGATGAAGGTGTAAAGATAAATCCTGAAATTATGGAAAATGAAAAATTCTATCACTGTATTTTCAATGATAAAGTAATTTTGGTTTTTAAGGATCACCAGGAATTTTTAAACTGTTTTGAAATTGAAGAAAAGGAAATAGTAGAAAAAATTAAATCGTCAAACGACGTGGATGTTAATTCCATACTTGAATCCTATATAGAAAAAGAGAAGCTTAAAAAACAATAAACTTGTCTTACTGTATTAATGAGTTCAAATTCTGATGCATCTGACATTCTCGATGAAATATTAGAGGATTCCAAAAAACCTGAAAGTGCTCCAGAACCTGAAAGTGCTCCAGAACCTGAAAGTGCTCCAGAACCTGAAAGTGCTCCAGAACCTGAAAGTGCTCCAGAACCTGAAA
>Ga0208948_1000216_pt1 | contig 28457 bp, 25 predicted proteins | sample AOAMet11_17_M020_2_FD_188228 | JGI IMG/M metagenome (GOLD analysis project Ga0208948, IMG submission 188228) | Ammonia-oxidizing marine microbial communities from Monterey Bay, California, USA - CAN11_17_M020 (SPAdes) | ecosystem: Environmental > Aquatic > Marine > Intertidal zone | place...
AAAATCCCAATCCCATGTTACAGAATAGTTTGTTGACCAGCTAGGATTTACAGTAGATAAATCTGTAAAGATAGTTGTTGGTCCATTTTGCATATAGCTAAAATCTGCTTGACACTGCTGTGCTTGAGCAAATAAGATTGTTAAAGCTGCTGATGCTGTTAATAATAATTTTTTCATAATTTTGTTTTTTTAAATTTAATAATTTGTTTTAAGTGCTTAAATCGATTTTAACACTGCAAAAATATGTAGTCTCTTGCAACTTACAATATATTTTTAAATAACATCTTATGAATTCAAAAAAACTTATAACATTTTTTATATCTAGCAATAGCCTTACATATCCAAAGAATTTAATTTCCTAAAAAAGTTCGAAATTAGGACCGAGAGGTCCACCAAAAAGAAATCTAAATAGTATTTGTAACCAAACCTCTTTTATTTAATTTTCGTGAAATATTATGTAGATCTTTGAATATTTTCTTAATCTCAGATCTATATTCTTTTAGATGTTTTTTATCTAAATATGAAGAAATGCTATTTACATTTATATCTATTTTTTGCCAATTTAATAATATATCATTTGCTGATTTAGATAAAACACTAACCCTGTCTTTATACAGACTTTGATACATCTCATTAGAATTATTAAGTTTTTCTATCAATTTAGCCTGCAGAGTCTCAAACTTAGACTTAAAAATAAGGTGATCCTTTGTTTTTCTTAAATGACTAGTAATTCTAAAGAATGATAATATACTAATTATCCATTTACTTGGATCAAAAGCAAACCAACTAATACCATTTCTGAAATCTGATGGGAATTTATGGTGGTAATTATGATATCCTTCACCAAAAGTAAATAATGATATAAACCATGAATCTCTAGATGTAGAAGAAGCGTCATATGTTCTCTTACCTTTATAATGACATAAAGAATTAATAAGAAACGTAGCATGATGAACTAAAGTTATTCTAAGAAAGGATCCCCAAAGAACTGCTCCTAATGGCCTGCCATACATTAATCCAATTAATAATGGTATCAATACACCTCCAATAATTGCAATATGATAGTAATATTTGTTCTGAAAAATAATTGCAGATTTCTTTTCTAAATCTTTAACTCCTACAATTCTACTCTTTTCTTCAGTTGTATTTTTTAATACCCAACCTATATGAGCATGCCAAAATCCTTTTACAATAGAATATGGGTCATCTTCTGTTTCTGAGAAGGAGTGATGTTTTCTATGATCTGACGACCATTTAAGTACAGTGTTTTCAAGCGCTAACGACCCAAAGATCATTAGAACCCATTCTAAGAAAGTATTAGTCTGATATGATTTATGAGAAAATAATCTATGATACCCCATAGTTATACCCATTCCTGAAATAAACCAAAAGACAAGAAGAAGTATTGGTTCGTACCATACAACACCATAAAAATAGATGTATATTGAGGTTCCGAAAACACCAATTAGTGGAAACATTGTCAAGAAAAAAACTAGTGACCAATTATATTTTGATTGTTTTTTGATAATATTAGGTTTTTATGTTTGGTTAATATTTCAAGGAAATAAATAAGTTTTCCTAATTATTTAATGTTTGCAAACATAAAGAAATTTACAGGAAATATTAAGATAAAAAAGTAAAGATAGCACGATTACAACCTCTACCCTTTTTACATGATTATATCAAGATTTTAAAATAAAAATTGCTCCGCTTTTTGCACCGCTAATCAGTCTACTAATACAAACTTAAAAAAATTATAGATGAGACTATTTTACTTTCTATAAGTGAAAGTAAGACATGTGAAAATATTTTTTATCTTTGAAAAAAATAAATAATTATGAAAGAAAACATAAACAATCTAACCGCTGCCTTAATTATCATTTGTATTACGGTGTTATCCTACAATTACACTAGTGAAAAAACAGTTGAAATAATTGAAGATACTACAGATCAAGCAGTTGTTGAAGACTTAACTACCATTAATCAAGTTGAAATATCTGAACCTGTAGAAGAAGGGGAAATAACTACCATTAGCCAAGTTGTTATTAGTGGAAAAATTAAATGGTCAAAAAACAGAGAAGCTAGATTTTTCACAAGAGACACGTCTATTACTACTTATGTTGATTGGATAGGAAAATTCAATTTAACATTTCCTTTAGATTCTTCCGGTTACATAACCTTTCATCATGGAGATGAAACAACAGCAATGTATTGCAATCCGGATGACACCGTTCATATTACAATTGACACAAAAGAATTTGATGAAACAATCACTTATACAGGTTCTGAAGAAAGTAATTTCTTAGCTTGGAAATTTCTATATATAGAAGAAATGGATTATCCTAATGTTAAAACTATCTTAGACACAACAGAATTAAATCAAAAATTAGACAGTTTAACTAATCCCATGCATCTGAAGATGATCTCGTTAGCTTTAAATGATAATTTTATTGAATCTGAGAAAAAAGAACATGAACAAATGAGAAATTATTTTCTGGCACAGTACACAAAAAATCAAAAAATGCTAGAAATGATTGGAAAAGCTGCAATTGATTTTACGTATCCTGATATGGACAGTAATATGATTTCATTATCTGACTTTAAAGGAAGTTATGTATATGTAGATGTTTGGGCTACTTGGTGTGGTCCATGTAGATACGAAATACCTTTTCTTATACAGTTAGAAAAAGATTATCATGATGCAAATATTATATTTATGAGTGTTTCTGTGGATGTTGAAGAAGCGAAACAAAAATGGATAGATATGATTAATGAGAAAGATATGGGGGGAGTTCAATTAATCTCAACAGATGGATGGAAGAGTCAAATAATGAAAGACTACTCAATAAATGGTATACCAAGGTTTATGTTATTTGACAGAGAAAGTAATGTGCTTTCAGTTGATGCTCCACGCCCATCCTCTGAAGAAATAAGAGGTATCTTTGATGGATTTAAAAATATTGAAAATCAAACAGAAGAAGTTGAAAATTCAGAAGAAGAAACAGTTAACTTATAAAATACTTTACAATATATATATTAAGAAAGCGGAATGTTTAAATCGTTCCGTTTTTTATTTAAGAATAAGTTAGTTAGTATTAACTAACTTTATATATTTGCAGAGTGAATTTTACAGAAAGGCAAATAGAAATAATTGACGCATCAAAAGATTTGATAGGAAGAAAAGGTATACAGAATCTTACTATCAAAAATTTAGCAAAAAAAATGTCGTTCTCAGAACCAGCACTTTATCGTCATTTTAAAGACAAAACAGAAATCTTAAAATCACTACTCCTATTTCACAGAGAGATCATTAAAAATGGAATATTCAAGATATTAAATTCTGACCAATCTTCACTAGAAAAATTTCAAGAAATTCTTAAATTTAAGTTTGATCATATCAAAAAAAATCCTGCCATTGTAATGGTAATATTTTCAGAAAATTCTTTCCAATATTCTAGTGTATTGTCTTCAATAGTCTCCAAAATAATGAAACAAAGGTCAAAGAAAATAATTGAACTATTAAAAGAAGGGCAGAAAAATAATGAAATAAGAGATGATATAGACCCAGAACAATTAGCAACAATTATAATGGGAGGAATTAGAAAAACAATACTTAACTGGAAATTAGAAGGTTTTAAATCTGACCTAAATCTAGAAGGAGAAAAATTATGGATTACAATAGAAAAATTAATTAAAAAATGAAAATAAGAAAACTATTAATTATTATAGTAAGTATCATCATCTTACTAATGTTCGGATTAGTGTCATACGTTAGTTATGACATGGGAATAAGCTATGGAGAACAGAATGCAGAAGAAATAAGATTATCAAGAACTACAGACTCTTTGGTTCATGAGGAAATGATAAAATCAGTGTCAGTTATCAAAGTAAATAATTCTGATTTACAATCTGAAATAAGTAGTTCTGGTAGAGTTGTCTCCTTTAACAACATCAATATCTCTTCAGAAGTTAGCGGAAAGTTAGAAGGGAACTTCTCAATTAAAAAAGGAACTAAATTCCGTAAAGGAGATGTATTATTCAAAATAAAAAATACAGATGTAAAACTTTTAGCAGATGCCAAAAAAAGTAATTTTATGAATTTACTTTCTTCCAATTTGGCAGATATAAAACTAGACTTTCCTGCAGAATACACAAAATGGGATGAGTTTTTTAATTCTATTTCTTTTAACTCCCCTATTAGAGAGTTACCTGAAACCTCTACATCAAAAGAAAAAAACTTCATCATCTCAAGAGGAATTATGGCAGAATACTTATCTATAAAATCAGATGAGGAGAAATTGAAAAAATATACAATTCGCGCCACTTTTGATGGTGTTATCTCAAAATCTTATACAGATATAGGATCAAATGTAAATATGGGAAGTCCTGTAATTGACGTAATAAGAAACGGAAATATGGAGGTGGAACTTACAGTAAATACTTCCGAAATTGATTTTATAAAATTAGGAAGTAAAGTTACATTAATGGATGGTTCTCATACATTTGACGGATCTATTATCAGAAAAGGAAACTTTGTAAATAAAAACACTCAAAATATTTCTGTTTTTGTATCCATTAATGATGATGCAGACTTCCTTTATGATGGAATGTATTTAGATGCGAAAATCTCTTCAATTATAATAAATAATGTATGCAAAATACCAAGCAGCTGCGTCTTGGACAAACAAGTATTTATTGTAAATACAGAAAATAAATTAGAGAGAATAAATGTAAACATTATCTCCAATCAAGGAAACAATGTAATAGTTGATAATATTATCAATAATACAATGGTTGTTAGCGAATCTCTTATTAACACCAAAGCTGGAACTATTGTAAAACCTATTATAAAATAAGATGAAAAAGTTAATTGCTTATTTTATAAAGTACCCAATCTACGCTAATGCAGTAATAATTATAACTGCAATTGCAGGTATCTTGAGTTTAGCAATGATGCCAAAATCATTTTTTCCAGAACTATCTCCAAATAAAATATATATAAATGTATCTTATCCTGGGGCGTCTCCAGAAGAAATTGAGGAAGGAATTACCACCCGAATTGAAGAATCCTTAAATGGAATTGAAGGAGTTGAAGAAATTATGTCTGTTTCATCTGAAAACATGTCAAAAGTAACTGTAGAGGTTTATGAAGGATTTAATATTGATGAGGTCTTACAAGATGTAAAAAGCTCTGTTGATGCAATCTACTCTTTCCCTGAAGGAGCGGAGAAACCAATTATTCAAAAGCAAAAATCAAGAGGAATGGGTGGAATGGGAAATATGGTAGGATATTACGCTCTTAAGGGTCCAGATGATCTGTGGTTACTTAAGGGAAAATCAGATAAAATAGAACAAGATTTACTCAATGATGATCAAATAAGTCAAATACAAGTACTTGGATATGCTCCAATAATTATCTCAGTAGAAATTAAGGAAGAACAGTTATTAAGATATAATCTAACTTTTGACGTTGTATCTGCAGCAATTAAAAGAAGTAATATAGATATCTCTGGTGGAAGCATAAAAACTCAGAAGGAAGAAATAATAATACGATCAAATAATAGGCATACTACTTCTGAAGAGATACAAAAAATTGTTATTTTTTCTGAAAGAAATGGAGATATAGTAAGATTAGAAGATATAGCTAAAGTAGATCTTGAATTCTCAGAAATCCCTATAACATCTTATGTAAACGGTGAAAGGTCTATCAGCTTCTTAATTAAAAAAACACCAGAAGAGGATATTAAAAAAATAGCTTCCTCTATGGAGGATTATATTAAGAAATTCAATAAAGAAAATCAAGGATATGAAATTATTACGCTCTTTCAATTTGCAGATATGCTTGATCAAAGAATAGAAACCTTAAGCAAAAATCTAATGATAGGACTTCTGTTAGTACTATTAATCTTAGGATTCTTTCTTTCGTTCAGACTTTCATTATGGGTCGCATTTGGCATTCCATTCTCATTTATTGGTATGATTTCTATCGGAATAATGTACGGCATGACTATAAATATGATCTCATTATTTGGAATGATTCTAGTAGTTGGAATTCTAGTTGATGATGGAATTGTAATTGCAGAAAATATTTATAGTCATTTTGAAAAAGGGAAAAGTCCTATGAAAGCAGCTCTAGACGGAACAATGGAAGTGGTAACTCCTGTTCTAACCTCTGTACTTACAACTGTTTTTGCTTTTTCTACACTCCTTTTTGTAGGAGGTCAAATGGAAATGATGCAAGAAATGGCATTTAGTGTAATCGCTGCTTTATTATTCTCTTTAGTAGAAGCCTTCTTAATACTACCTGCACATTTATCTTCCAAGAAAGTTTTTAAAAAAGAATCTACTTCATCTTTCAGTAAAATAAAACGAAAAGTAGAGAATTTAGTAGAAAAATTAAGGAATAAGTATAGTAAAATAAATGCAAGATTTGTTAAGAATTACAGATGGCATGTTTGGACTCCTTTTCTGTTTATCATCTTAGTATTAATCATGTTTATTAGTGGAGCTATTAGATGGACCTTTTTCCCTTCTATACCTTTTGATGAAGTAAAGATTGAATTTTCATACAAACCTGGGGAAAGAGAATTTCGTACTGAAAACTTCCTTTGGTATTGTGATTCTATAATAAACGATTATCATGAAGAATTAATAGAAGAATTTGACGATTCTCTATTTACTGACATTTCATTAAATGTAGGTTTTACAGAGAATTTAGGTGTTTCAGGTTCACATGTAGGGTCTATAAGGGTAGCTGTTAAAGAAAATGATCTAATCTCTACTATTGATATTTCAAACGAGATACAAAGAAGAATACATCCTGACTCTATTGCATTGATGGAACAGATATCTGTTGGTGGCTTCCAACAATTTGGAAAAGAAGTTTCAATATCATTACAATCAGAAAATGATGTAGAGCTGAAAGAGGCTGTAAATTGGTTAAAAGAAAAGATTTCTAGCATCAATATGGTGAAGGAAGTATTGGATAATGGAGGCGTAGGTAACAGAGAAATTCACCTTACACTGAAAGAGAAAGCGTATGCACTAGGACTTAATGAAGCGATAATACTAAAACAAATAAGGCAAGGATTTTTTGGAGAAGAAGTTCAAAGATTAATAATTGGAAGAGATGAAGTGAAAATATGGATCAGATATCCTAAAGAAAATCGAAACAGTATAGAAGATCTAAATAAAGTAAAAATAAAAACCTTATCAGGCTCTTTAATCCCACTTGAAGAAGTTGCAAATTACGAGTACAAAAGAGGGAGAGTGAAAATAAATCATATAAACGGAACAAAAGAGATTCGTGTAGATGCCACTCTTTATAATGCAGAGTTCTCTTCAGAAGTAAATAATCAAATTGAAAAAGAATACCTAAGTAATTTAAAAACAGAGTTTCCAAGTGTATCTTATAAAATAATGGGGCAAGCAGAAGAGGCGGCAGATAGCGGAAAAAGATTAGGGATTGCCTTCTTAATTAGCATTATTCTTATTATGATAACAATTTCCTTAAACTTCAAATCATTCTACCAAGCAAGATTAATCTTAATGGTAGTTCCTATTGGTTTATTTAGCGCTATTTTAGGACACGGAATTATAGGAAAACCATTTTCAATTATGAGTGTTTGGGGAGTTGTAGCTCTTATTGGTATCTTGGTAAATGATGCGGTAGTTATGCTGGACAAATACAACAGAAATCTAGATGAAGGTATGGACATGGAACAAGCGGTAATTGGAGCTGGAAAAAGTAGATTCAGGGCAATTATATTAACTACAATTACAACCTTTGTAGGTTTAGCTCCACTAATCTTTGAAAAGAGTTTTCAAGCACAATTTTTAATACCAATGGCAATATCAGTAGCTTTTGGTGTTCTTTTCGGAACAATAATACTCCTTCTATATTTTCCATCACTAATTATGTATTTTAATGATATAAGGCGTGCAAGATGGTGGTTATGGAACGGAGGTGAACTTCCTCCAACAAAAATGGAAGTAGAGCCCTTTACAAAACTCAGAAATAGAAGAAACGAAATATCAGAATAATGAAAAAAATCATAATAATATTATTTTTAACGAATCCTTTGATTTTGTTTTCACAAGAAAATTTATCACTAGAAAATGCGATAAAAATAGGATTAAAACAAAACTTTGATATTCAGTTATCAGATAGAAATCTGGATATAAGTAAAATAAAAAATAATTTGGCAAATGCTGGAGCTTTGCCAACTATCGATATCTCAGCAAAGAATGAAAGATCTGTTTCAGATCAATCAAATAATCCTACGTCATTTATTCAAGAGATATTAAAATCTGAAAGTATGAGCGCTACTGCAAATATGAGTTGGACTTTATTTAATGGATACGGAATAAAAGCAAATAAGGAAAAACTAAATCAGATAGAACAACTAAGTAATGGAAATTTAACGTTAACTATTGAAAACACTACACAAGGAATTCTTCTATCCTACTACAATTGTATTATTCAGAAAGAAAGGTTAGAACTCTTACAAAAAGTAGTGAATTTATCCAGAGAAAGATTGATTTATCAAAAAACAAAATACGAAATTGGTAGTAGTAGTAAATTTGAACTTCTACAAACAGAAAATGCTTTACTTACTGATAGTTCGAATCTGATTTTACAAAAATTAAATTATGATAATTCAGTGAAAAACCTGAATCTAATTTTAGGTGTAGAACTAAATAAAAAATGGAATCTTACAGATAAAATAAACGACAGAAGTCAGTTATTTAATTTTGAAAACCTAAAAAACCAAACTCTTTCGGATAATACTAATATACGAAATCAGCACATCAATATGGAGATTAGCAAACAAGATATTATCCTATCAAAAAGTATCTATCGGCCAATGGTTTCTTTTAATTCAGGAGCAAGTTATAACACAAATACTTATGATATTGGTGATTCTGGTTATGAAGGAGATAATACAGGAGAAACATTGAATTACTATGCAAATTTGACGGTAAGTCTACGACTTTATGATGGAGGGAAGTATAAAAATACAAAAAAAGAAAATAAAATAAAAAAAGAAATAAACGAACTAGAACTAAAGAAAATAAGAAGAGAAGTACTGCAACAGCTTTCAATAAATTATCAGAGATATAATAGCAATATAACAATCCATAATCTCAATAAGAAAGCTTTCAAAATTGCTGAAACAAACTATTTGTTAGCAAACGACAAAAACAACAGAGGAATCATTAATTCTTTTACCTTAAGAGATATTGAAATTGCATATCTGAATTCAGGAATTTCATATCTGCAAGCAGCTTATAGTCTGAATGAAAGCTACTTAGAATTAATGAAGATTACTGGAGGAATTTTACAAAAGTAAAAATGACTCACTAATTCTTAAATAAGGAATTTATAAATCCATATACATTTTGAAAGCGGACTGAAAAAATATCTCCGCATTTCTTTTAATTTCTTTTTCCTTTTCTGGAGTTTCTGCATGTAACTCAAAAATCTTATTGTAACTCTCAGAAAAAGCAAAATATCCATCTTCAGTTATCAGTCCATATCCTGGAGTAGGAAAAGCATAAGGGATTGATACATTCTCATATGGATTAAATAAATCCCTTCCGTAAGTATACTGATCATGATTAAAATCTAATTGATTAAGTATAGTTGAAGCTATATCAATATGAGAACCCATTTTATCGTGTTTTTCACCTTTATATTCTTGTTTCAAAACATCACCAAACCAAAGCATTGGAATTTTAAACCTCTCTTTTTGAGCTACTTTCCACCCTTTTGGAGAATTATGACTATGATCTGCAAGAATTACAAATAACGTATTTTCGTACCAGCCTTCTAATTTCACACTTTCCATAAATTCTCCCAAACATCTATCGGTATACGCAACTGAATTCACATATTTATCTTCTTTGGAATTGAAAGATAATTTATGATCTCCAGGAAAGTCATACGGAGAATGAGAACTAATTGTAAATAAAGCACTTAAAAATGGTTCATTCATATCAGAGAGATCTTCTTTAAATTGAGAAAACATGAATTCGTCATGAACTCCTAATCTACCGGAAGGAAGATGAGAATAATTATTTTCATCTTTAACTAAATCAAATCCTTGAGACATTAAATAAGCTTTTATATTTCCATAAGTAAGTTGTCCTCCAAAAAAATATGAGGAATTGTAATTATTCAAAGATTTATTTAATGAAGGAAGCTTTCTTGACTTATCAGTTTGTTGGATAATTGCAACATCCGGAAAAACAGGAAAAGATGAGAATATAGAAGACATCCCTTGATCAGAAGTCCACCCATTAGAATAAAAATCTGTAAATAACAACCCTCCATTTTCAAGTTTCTTAAAATTTGGAGTAATACCTTTTAACCCTCCCAAACTTTCAATATTATCTGCAGACCAACTTTCTAGTAAAATAAAAACAATATTTGGTTCTTTTACATTTAGGATAGATATAGTTGTATCATGTTCTACTTTATAAATATCTTTTATAAATTCCTCACATTCCTTATCAGAATATTTTTTATAGGGATTTCCTTTAAAACTAGACCTACTCTTTAAAAGACTTTGAAGAATATTCCAATTCGGATTTACAGCAATATCATTCAGTATCATATTATTAGAAAAATATGCATCACTCAAATTTATTGGTATTGGTTGAAACCCTCCTCTAATTCCCAACAATAAAATCCCTAAAATAAGTGGCAGAAAAATGACTTTCAAAAATGCCAATTTCCAACTTATTTTTGATGAATCTAGAGGAAAATGAAGATGTACTTTCATTTTATAAATTTTGATAAAAACAATAGATACACATATAAATAATATCATTGTGAAAATGTGAGAAAAACTTGCAGTGGAAAAAACTTCTTTTGGGTGTGTCAAATGAGATAGAGCAGTGTAATTTAATTTGGTTTGCCATTCAGAATACAATGAAACTTCACCTCCATTTACCAAAGCAGAAAAGATAAGAAAAAATGAAGTTATTCCAAAAATAATTTTTGAAAGAATTTTTTTTCCTTTTTTTAAAAAAGAGAAAATCCAGATTAACAAAACAATAATTACAAGTAAATAACTGATAAAGGACATGTCCAATGAAAAACTTTTTGGGATAATTTTAAGTATCTCAGAAGAAGAAGATTTAAAAACTTCTCTTGAGAAAAATAAAATAAATACAATTCTTCCTGTCAAAAAGAAAAAGATCCAAAACAAAATGTACCTTATGATAAATTTTAAATTATTCATAATCTAAAACATCTGAGATATTGCTATAAGAATTCCTCATTTTTTCCGCAATATGATCTTTTTCTACCCAAGAAACTTTTGTAATCCCTTCCTCTATTTGAGGCATTAATTCTCCATTAAAATCAGTGTTCATTTTGTACCAATATGTTTTTTTAAGAATATTTTCTTCCTCTAAAATATAAGTATGATACGTATCTTTTATTTTGTTTTCAATTATTAAACCTGAAATCCCACATTCTTCTTCTACTTCTCTAATAGCACACTCTTCTATAGACTCCCCTGTTTCTAGTTTTCCTTTTGGTAAATCCCATTTTCCATTTCTAAAAATCATCAGTATATCTCCATCCTTATTAAAGACTAAACCTCCAGCTGCTTCCATCATAATAAACTTAGAGCAAAAATCTTGCCAATTTTCTTCTATTATTTTTGGAGTATTATTAATGTAAACTTTATACTTTTGCGACATGATATACGATATTGATATTGCCAAACAAGTTGCTAAATCCTTATTGCAAATAAACGCAATTATTTTACAACCTAACAATCCTTTTAAATGGGCTGCCGGATGGAACTCTCCTATCTACTGTGATAATAGAAAAACTCTGTCTTATCCAGAAATTAGAACTTTTATCAGAACTTCCTTAGCTTCTGTAATCAACAATCATTATAAAGGAGCTAATGTAATTGCTGGAGTTGCAACTGCCGGAATTCCTCACGGAGCACTAGTTGCTGAAGAATTAGGACTGTCATTTATTTATGTTCGATCAAAAACAAAAGAACACGGAAAACAAAATAAAATTGAAGGTTATTTTGAAAAAGGACAATCAGTTGTATTAATAGAAGATCTAATAAGTAGCGGAAAAAGTAGTTTAGAAGCTGTTTCAGCATTAAGGGAGTCTGGTATGAATGTGAAAGGATTAGTTTCTATTTTTACTTATGGTTTTGATGCCGCTACTAAAAACTTCAATAATGCAGATTGTGATTTTATCTCATTGTGCGATTACAAACATATGTTACCACAAGCAGTAGAATCAAATTATATTACAGAAACAGAGATGTCTATCCTAAAAGATTGGAGGAAAGACCCTTCTGTGTGGAAAAAATAAAATATGTCAACATTTAAAGGCCCTGAAATAGTAGTAGAAAACCTAAGTGCAGAGCAACTTTACAACAAACTTTCTGATTTAAATAATCTGAAGGAAATAATGCCTCCAGAAATAGAAGATTTTGAATCTGACACTAATAGTTGTTCCTTTAAAATGAAAGGAATGCCTAAACTAAAATTATTTCTTTCTGAAAAAACTCCATTCTCTAAAATTAGACTCTCCGCTACCGATAGTCCTGTTGCATTTTCTTTAAATTGTTTTATTACAGATTACCGAGAAAAGTGCCAAGCAAGATTAGAAGTAGATGCTGAATTAAATATGATGATGAAAATGATGGTTGAAAAACCAATTACTAATTTTCTGAATGTACTTTCTGATAAACTAAGAACTCTTTAAATCAAGAATTCTATTTCCTTCATCTGAAAATTTCTGATAGAATCTTCTGTTTCCAAAACTAACTCTCCAGTTTTATCAACTTTTCTGATAATTCCCATTTGTTTTTTTCCTTCAATCTGAAAAGGAGCTACTTTATCTTTTAAATACAACTTTTCAAAATAATCTTTCCAATTATCATTATCAGATTTAGTAAATCTAAACTCCAGAAATTCTAATAATCTATCAATAATTTCTGAAATAGATAAATTAGTTATATTTTCATTTTTTACAGATATCGCTTCTCTTTTAAAAGTAGTGAACTTACTCTGATTTATATTTAATCCAATTCCTATGATAGTACTTTTTATTGTGTCTGATAAAAGTTTATTTTGTATTAAAACACCTGAGATTTTTCTCTTTCCAACCAAGATGTCATTTGGCCATTTTACAGATAAGTTTTCTAGATTCAAATCCTCCAACAAATCTAATACCGAGAGTGACGAAATAACATTTAAAATAAATTGATTTTCTATTTTAATATCTGTATTTATTGCAACACTCATCAATACATTCTTTCCATTTTCAGAATCCCATTTATTTGACAGTTGACCTTTTCCTGAAGTTTGAAAATCAGTTGTAATAACAAAAGGTAAAGGTGTTCTATTCTCTTTTATCATACTTAACGCTAATAGATTTGTTGATTCTACCTCCTTAAAATGAATGATATTATTTCTAAATACTCCTTTCATAAATAAGGTGCTAATATCGGTACAAATTATTACTTTTGCATTCGCTTAATTAAAAAAAAGTATGGGCAAAAGAAAATTAGATGTTTCGGACATCTTATTAGAAACAATTATTGAGGGAATTCTAGAAGTAAAAGGAATAGATACATCGATTTTAGATTTAAAAAAGATTGAAACAGCAGTTTGTAAATATTTTGTAATTTGTAGCGGAACATCCAACACTCATGTTTCTTCAATTGCTGATAGTGTTAAAAAAAATGTGTCGAAAGAAATACAGGAGAAACCATGGCATATAGAAGGGTTAAATACTTCTGAATGGGTTTTAATAGATTATTCTGATATTGTAGTTCATGTTTTTCAGGAAGAAACAAGAGAATTTTACAGATTAGAAGATTTGTGGGGTGATGCCAAAATCAGAACAATAGAAAATTAATAACAGATGCAAAAAAAGAAAACACCTATTAAAAAAGAACCACAAAAAAACTCACTATTTGGTGGTGGATTTAAAATATATTGGATTTACGGAATTATTGCCTTAATTTTTTTAGGACTAAATTTTGGCTCTATTCCTTCTCCAAAAGAAATAACCGAAACTGAATTCTTAAAAAAAGTAGAGAATCAAGAGGTAAAGAAAGTAACATTTGTAACAAACTCTAATTATGCTGAAGTAGAATTAAACAATATCAGTGAAAAAGCGCCTAAACTGATATTTATAGTTACTGATATAAAAGATATAAAAGAGCAGATTAGAGAAAAACAAACGAATGATTATGTAGTAGAAATAGGAGCTAGAGAAGAAAGTAAATTGTTTGGAGAAATATTAAGTTGGATTTTACCACTTGCTATATTTATTGGAATTTGGTTCTTTATTATGAAGAGAATGAGCGGTGGAGCTGGAGGAGGCGGTGGCCAAATTTTTAATATTGGAAAATCAAAAGCTAGATTAATTAACAAAGAAGATGTTTCAGTTACCTTTAATGATGTTGCGGGACTAGAAGGTGCAAAAGAAGAAATTACGGAGATTGTAGATTTTTTAAAATCTCCTGAAAAATACACAAAACTTGGAGGGAAAATACCTAGAGGAGCCATACTTATTGGATCTCCAGGAACAGGAAAAACTTTACTTGCAAAAGCTGTTGCTGGAGAAGCAAAAGTTCCATTTTTCTCACTTTCAGGATCTGATTTTGTAGAGATGTTTGTTGGTGTTGGAGCTAGTAGAGTAAGGGATCTATTTAAGCAGGCTAAAGAAAAATCTCCATCAATTATTTTTATTGACGAAATAGATGCAATTGGTAGAGCTAGAGGGAACAATAACATTACTGGAGGTAATGACGAAAGAGAAAATACTCTAAATCAGTTATTAACTGAAATGGATGGATTTGGAACAAACACAGGTGTAATAGTAATGGCAGCTACTAACAGAGCAGACGTGTTAGATAAAGCTCTTATTCGTCCTGGAAGGTTTGACAGACAAATTTATGTTGATTTACCAGATTTAGTAGAAAGGAAAGAGATTTTTGAAGTTCACCTAAAACCTCTTACATTAAGTAAAAATATAGATGTAAATTTCCTTGCTCGTCAAACTCCAGGTTTTTCTGGTGCAGACATTGCAAATGTATGTAATGAGTCAGCTTTAATAGCTGCTAGAAAAAACAAAAAGAAAATAGAAAAACAAGATTTCTTAGATGCTATGGATAGAATTATTGGTGGTATGGAAAAGAAATCTAAAATTATCTCTCCTATTGAAAAGAAAACAATTGCATTTCATGAATCAGGTCACGCAACAGTTAGTTGGATGTTGGAGTACGCATCTCCTCTGGTAAAAGTAACTATTGTTCCAAGAGGTAAATCCTTAGGAGCAGCATGGTATCTTCCAGAAGAAAGACAGCTTACAACTACTGAGCAATTATTAGATGAAATGTGTGCTGCGCTTGGAGGAAGAGCTGCAGAAGAAATATTTTTTGGGAAAATTTCGACAGGTGCTTTATCTGATTTAGAAAAAGTAACCAAACAAGCTTATGCTATGATTTCTATTTACGGAATGAGCGATAAAATTGGGAATATTAGTTATTATGATTCTTCAGGACAAAATAATGGGTTTACTAAGCCTTATTCTGAAGAAAGATCTAAAATAATAGATGAAGAAGTAACAAGACTTGTAGAAAATCAATATGAAAGAGCTAAGAAAATACTTATAGAAAATAAAGATAAAACAGAAAAACTAGCAACTTCATTGTTAGAAAATGAAGTGATTTTTAAATCAGATCTGGAAAGTATTTTTGGAGAAAGGAAGTGGAAAAACTATGAAGAAGAAAAGCTAAATGAAATGGACAAAAATTCTTCAAAAAAAGAAACAACAAAACCCAATAAAAAAAGTGGAAAGGAATTGGGATAAGATATTTGTTTCAGAAAACCCTAATCTGGTAGATTTATTTATTCAACTTCTGGAGGAGAAAAACATTAAATCAGTAGCTATCAATAAAAAAGATTCTTCCTATACTATATTTGGGAATATAGAACTCTATGTAAAAAATACTGATATGGAAAAGAGTAAAGAAATAATAGATATATACCATGAACAAAACTCTTAAGAGAGCTCTTTCTGGTGCAGTTTATGTTGCTATTATGTGGTTCGGAACTTCTTATTCTGAATTCACCTTCAGATTATTATTTGCTATTATAGGGATTCTTTCACTTTATGAAATGTGGAAACTAAGAAAAGGAAGAACATCTTTCATATCTTATTTGTATGTAATAATTCCTTTATCTTTAATTCATCAAATTGATACAGAACTCATATTATTTATGTTCATACTAACTTGGACATTTGACACATTTGCATATCTAGTAGGTGTTAAATTTGGAAAACATAAGATCTTACCATCTGTTTCTCCAAAAAAATCATGGGAAGGGTTTTTTGGAGGATTTATCTTTACAATAATCGCATCCTGTATCACATATACATATTTTGATTTTGAATCTTTTAAACTTCCATTAATCATCAGTATTATCTTACCTTTTACAGCGACAATAGGAGATTTTACAGAGTCCTATTACAAAAGACAAGCTGGAGTTAAAGATTCTGGCAATTTCATTCCTGGACATGGAGGAATACTTGACAGAATGGATGCTTTTATGATTACCATTCCTATACTTTATATATTCACAAAACTTATATAAATGACAATACACAAAGAAGGTTATAAGATACTAAGAAATGAAATTATAATTTTTGTTTTATTAAATTATCTAGTACATATCTATACTCATGAATATTTTGCATATCTTATTACTTCACTTACTTCTTTACTTTTTATTATGTCAGTATATTTTTTCAGAAAACCAAATAGAAAACTAGAAAGAAAGGATGGGACTATTTACTCTCCATGTGATGGAAAAGTTGTAGTAATTGAAGAAACTGACGAAATAGAATTCTATAAAGATAAAAGAATACAAGTAAGTATCTTTATGTCTCCTTTAAATGTACATAATCAGATATACCCTATTTCTGGGAAGGTAGAATATAAAAAATATCATCCAGGAAAATATTTGGTAGCATGGCACCCAAAATCATCTTTACTAAATGAAAGAAGCACAGTTGTTGTAAAAAATGATAAAATATCAATTCTGTGCAGACAAATAGCAGGAGCAGTTGCCAGAAGGATTGTAACTTACGCAGAAGTTGGAGATATAGCGACATCCTGTGAAGAATACGGATTTATAAAATTTGGATCAAGAGTTGATGTTTTTCTGCCAGTTGGAACAACGATAAATGTAACAATGAATGAAACAGTAAAATCAGGTCAATCAATAATTGCTAAATACTAGAATCTTCGTTTGATAAATATTTAGTATATTTGTAAGAATTTATAACCAATATTAAAAAAAGATGAAAAAACTATCAATTGTATTATTATCGTTCCTATTCATAGGAATCACTAATATAAACGCACAAACTACTACTGAAGAGAAAGTTACTACTGAAGAGAGAGTAGAGAGTAAAACAGAGAAAATCTGCAGCAAAACAGGAAAAATATGTGATGCAACTTGTAAAAACAAAGCAAAAGGCACTTGTTGCAATGGAGAAAAGAAGAAATCTTGTTCTAAATCTAAAACTAAATGTTCAAAAGAAGAAAAAGCAGCTTGTTCAAAAAGCAAAACTAAATGTAGTAAAGGAAAAGAAAAATCAGCTTGTTGTTCTAAAGATAAGACTTCCGATAAAAAATCTTGTTGTACTAAGAAATCTTCAGGATGTTCAAAATCTAAATCTACTGATTCTAAGAAATAATACATCTATCTAATAATTTAAAAGCCACTATATAGTGGCTTTTTTTATACCAAAATATTATGGAGTTTTTACCAGAAATAATAAGTAGTTATTCATTAGAAAACACTGAAAAAGAACCTAAATTATTATCTGATCTAAATAGAGAAACTTGGGCAAATGTTATGATTCCACGGATGTTGTCTGGTCATTTACAAGGTAGGGTTTTGTCAATGATAAGTAAAATGATACATCCTACTAATATTATAGAAGTAGGAACATATACGGGTTATTCGGCTTTATGCATGGCAGAAGGACTAAAAGAAAATGGAAAGATTCATACTTTAGATATAAATGAAGAATACACATCAGTAGCAAAAAAATATTTTGACAAATCTGAATACAAAGAAAATATTATACAACATATAGGAAATGCGGTGGATGTCATCCCACAATTAAACGATAAATTTCAGTTAGCATTTCTTGATGCTGACAAAGAAAATTATTCTAACTATTTTGATTTGATAATAAATAAAATGGATATTGGAGGGTATATAATTGCAGATAATGTTTTATGGAGTGGAAAGGTTACAGAAGAAAATAAAGATGAAGAAACTATGGCTCTTCACAACTACAACAAAAAAGTATTTTCTGACAAAAGAGTAGAAACTGTTTTACTTCCTGTAAGAGATGGATTAAATATTAGTAGAAAATTATCAAATTAATAAAAGATAGAACATAATGTTCTTCAACTAAATATTTATTTTTGCGTCAACCCATTACAATAACAATGTTTGATAATACAAAAGTTGCTTTTAAAGATAAAACGGATAAGGATTTAAGTAGAGCCTATTTTCTCTTTAAAACTATAAGTAATCCTTTCATTTCGAAAACATTAACTGTATTTGTGAAAATTGCATTGTTCTTTAAGTTGCCAATTTCAGGTCTAATAAAAGCTACGGTTTACAAACATTTTTGTGGTGGAACAACAATAGAAGATAGTCAGAAGACAATTGACAAACTTTGGAAAGCTCATATTGGAACTATTTTAGACTTTTCTGCTGAAGGAAAAGAGACTAAAGAAGATTTTAATAGAGCTATGAATGAAACCATTGCTTCTATAAAAAAGGCGAAGATGGAAAGTAGTATTCCTTTCTCTGTATTTAAACCTACTGGTTTAGCTAGATTCTCATTATTAGAAAAGATCAGTAATAACTCAGAACTATCTGAAAACGAAAGATTGGAAAAATCTGCTTTTGAATGTAGAATAGAAAACATATGCAAAACAGCTTCTGAAAATAGAGTACCTGTTTTTATTGATGCAGAAGAAAGTTGGATACAAAATGCAATAGATGTAATTGCCATCAGAATGATGAGAAAATTCAACCAAAAAGAAGTTTTTATATTTAATACCCTACAATTATATAGACATGATAGAGTGAAATATTTGGAAGATATTTTAATAACTGCCAGAGAAGAAGAATTCTTTATCGGATTAAAATTAGTAAGAGGTGCTTATCACGAACAAGAGATAGATAGAGCAAAAAAAGAAGGTTATAAATGCCCTGTTCATTTAAAAAAGGAAAATACTGATTTAGATTATAACCAAGCACTTAGGATATGTATTGAAAATATAGACATTGTTTCCGTTTGTGCTGGCACTCATAATGAAGAAAGTTCCTCCTTATTAGTAGAATTATTAGAAGAACATAATATCTCAAAAGATGATAAAAGAGTTTATTTCTCTCAATTATTAGGTATGAGCGATCATATATCATACAATGCAGCTAAAAAAGGATTTAATGTAGTAAAATATGTACCATATGGACCGGTAAAAGACGTGCTACCCTACCTTATCAGACGTGCAAAAGAAAACACCTCTATAGCAGGACAAATGAGTAGAGAACTTACAAATATTATTGAGGAAAAAAAGAGAAGAAAGAAATAAGAAAATTTCTTAACTACATCTGGTTTGGAACCTCCACCCCTAATAGTCTCATAGCGTTTTTCACAACAGAAGAAACTGTCTCAGAAAGAGCAACTCTAAATATTTTTACATCTTTATTTTCTGCATTTAATATCGGTGTGTTCTGATAAAAAGAATTGTACTCTTTCACCAATTCATAAGTATAATTAGCAATAAGTGCAGGACTATAATTTGTAGCCGCCTCCTGAATTAGAGATGGAAAATCTAAAATTTGTTTTATCAGATTTTGTTCTTCCTTATTTATATCCACCAACTTTATATCTGATATTTCAGAATTATATTTTGCAATAAGCGACTGAATTCTGGCAAAAGTATATTGTATAAAAGGTCCTGTATTTCCGTTAAAATCAATAGATTCTTTCGGATCGAACATCATTCTTTTTTTCGGATCTACTTTCAACATAAAATATTTTAGAGCTCCTAAACCAACTATTTCATACAACTCATCAGCCTGTTTTTCGGACATCCCCTCTAACTTCCCTAAATCCTTAGCAATAGATTTTGAAGTATCTACCATTTCCTGCATCAAGTCATCTGCATCTACCACTGTTCCTTCTCTAGATTTCATTTTCCCAGTAGGTAAATCTACCATACCATACGAAAGGTGATAACAACTCTTTGCCCAATCATATCCTAGTTTATCTAATATTAAAAATAAAACTTTAAAATGATAATCTTGCTCGTTACCTACAGTATAGGCCATGTTAGAAAATCCGAAATCCTCATGTCGTTGTATAGCCGTCCCAATATCTTGAGTCATATAAACAGCCGTTCCATCCGAACGTAATATAATCTTCTCATCTAAACCATCATCTGATAAATCAATCCAAACTGAACCATCTTCTTTCTTATAAAAAACACCTTTCTCCAAACCAATTTCAACAACTTTTTTTCCAAGTAAATAGGTGTTACTTTCGTAATAATTTTTATCAAAATCTACACCCAATCTTTTGTGAGTCATATCAAATCCGGAATATACCCAGTTATTCATTTTCTCCCAAAGCGATCTTACCTCAACATCTTTTGCTTCCCACTTAAGTAGCGTCTCTTGTGCCTTTTTAAATATAGGAGCCTCTTTTTCTGCTTGTTTTTGATCCATACCAGAAGCAACTAATTCTTCTATTTCAGTTTTATAATGTTTATCAAATTCCACATAATATTTTCCAACTAAATGATCTCCTTTTAAACCAGAAGATTCAGGAGTTTCTCCATTACCATAATCTTGCCAAGCTATCATAGATTTACAAATATGGATCCCTCTATCATTTATAATCTGAACCTTTTTTACATTTTTACCAGAGGCTTTAATGATTTCTGCAACCGAATAACCTAAAAGATTGTTTCTGATATGTCCTAAATGTAAAGGCTTATTAGTGTTCGGAGAACAATATTCTACTAAATAAGTAGGAGCAGCTGCATCTACTTTTGCAATACCAAAATCTTCTGTCTTATATACTTCTATAAACTGATTTAACCAAAAATCAGAAGAAATACTTAAGTTTAAAAATCCTTTTACCACATTAAAACCATCCACCTCCGAAACTGCTTTCTTCAGATAATTTCCAATTTCCTCTGCAGTTTCTTCAGGACCCTTTTTAGATGATCTAATTAGTGGGAATACAACTAAAGTAACATCTCCTTCAAATTCTTTTCTTGTTTTCTGAAATTGAATATCCTGTTTCTCTGCAGAATATAATTCTGACAAACATTTTTCAATTTCAGTATATAAAATTTCTTCTATCATTATTTCTGTTTTGGCAAAAATACTTCTGCCATCATACATCTGGCACTACCACCACCACAAGATTCTATAGTATCCAATGAACTTGATATAATAGGATTATATTTTTCTATTCTTTCTATTTGGTCTTCTGTTAAACTTTCATGAGCAGATTTCGACATAACTAGATATTTTTTATCTCCCATAAGTTGCAACATATTAGCTGCAAATCTGTGTTTCTGTTCTTCCGTAATCTCAATTATTTCTTTTCCAGTTTCTTCTAAAGTACTCTTAATCCATTTTCTTTCATCCTTGTCATCTATAGTTTCCAAACAAATAATTGCATATTTATCAGCTACACACATCATTACATTTGTATGATAAATCTCCCTTCTTTCTCCATCTACATCCTGATTTGCAGTAAAACAAATAGGAGTATAATTAAAAACATCACACCATTGCAATACAGCTTGCTCATCTGTTCGAATAGAAATTGCTGCATAACACATTTTGTTTTCTCTATCCAAGACCATACTGCCAGTTCCTTCGAGATATTTATCATGATCTTCAAATTCAGTAAAATCTTTTATATAATTTATTTCAAAATTATAATTATCTGATAAAATATCCAAAATATCCTCTCTCCTTTCATCTCTTCTGTTTTCTGCACACATAGGATAGATAGCGACATTCCCACTTTCATGAAAAGAAACCCAATTATTAGGAAAAATAGAATCAGGAGTATCTGGAGTTTTAGTATCCTCTACAATAATAACATCAATACCTTTATTTCTTAGCTTACCTACAAAATTATTAAACTCAAGAAGAGCGTTCTTTTGTGTTTGATCAGAAGATAATCCATCCAAAACTTGCTGATAATAATTATTTACAGCAGTTTGCTCGTTATAGCGGAAAGCAACTGGATGTATCATCAAAATGGTATTTGTTATTTGTCTCATTTTCTCTTTAATGGTATTGTAGAACATCTCAGTAATCCTTCCATTTTTGCAATCTCAGAATATTGTATCTCTTCTACAACAAACCCTCTTTTTCTTAATTCTGTATTAAGTCTTGTAAATCCTTTCTCCGAAACTACAATATTTTCAGAAATAGAGAAAACATTTGAGTTCATATTATACATCTCCTCCTGATTAATTAAAATAATATTTTCCTCTCCAAACAAATTTATCAAAAAATCTACATCCTCATTATTTTTAAATCCATCCTTATACATTATCGCGTTTCTTGTTCCAAGTGGTTGAAAACAACAATCTAAATGCAAAGCATTTTCTCTTGGGTTTTCATCAGATTTTTTCAGTTCGAATGCCTTTACCTTTTTATTAGGAAACTCCTTTTCTAAAAACTGAACTCCTTCTTTATTTGTTCTTGCAACTCTATATCTATTAAAATCTTCTTCTTCCGAATAACCTACAAATATAAACTCATTCCATGGAATAACATCTCCCCCTTCCGCTCTTGCTTGTTGAGGCATTCTTAGAATATTTTTCTTTGGAATCTGATTGACAATTAATGAAATTGCTTTTATTTCATCAAGTCTATCCTCAATAATATTCGGAATAATAAATTTATTCTCAATTACAAAAGAGATATCACGAGTAAAAATTTGATTCAATCCATCTGTATTTTCTGGTCTAATAACTTTTACATTATGATTTCTTAGAACCGATAAAAACTCACTCATCTCTTTTGTGACATCTACTTGCAAAGGAAAAGTGCCCGCAATAACATGTTCTTTTGATTTTGGATCATAGCATTTCTCTAGTTTTGGTGTGTGTCCAAAAGAATCGGGAAGACCCAAAATAACAATTTCTAATTCTGAAGATTCGTTGTCTATATTAAGTTCTATCATAATTTCCTGCAAACTTAAGTATTCGTACGTTTTTATTTAATTTTAAATAGATTTTTTTAAGATTTAGAAACCCTAGTTTATTAACAAACAACTGCTAATATGTAAAAATAATAAAAATTGTCATTAAAGATAGTATGTGTATTTTTGAGAAGATTATGGCAAAGAAAAAAACTAACTCATCTAAAGGAAAGAGATGGAAAGATTTTATATCATTTTTTAAGAACAAAAACAATCAAAAAGTTTTTGGATTTCTCTTTTTATTATTTGCTCTTTACTTTTTTATCTCTTTTACTTCTTTCTTTTTTACTTGGAAAGAAGACTTCTCATTTATATCAGGTAAAGAAAATTCCTGGATTTCTATTTTAACAGATTCAGGAATACAAACACAAAATTCACTAGGTAAATTTGGAGCTATATTTTCTTTTCTATTTGTATATAGTGGTTTCGGCATTTCTGCATTTTTTATTCCAGGTTTTTTATTTTTTTCAGGATTACAACTATTAGGATACAATATTATTTCATTAAAAAAATATATACGAGAAGCTATTTGGGGATTAATTTGGGCTCCTATATTTATTTATCACTTTTCAAATTCTCAAATATTTGCTGGAACAGTAGGATTAGAATCTACTAGACTTTTAGTTTCCCTTTTAGGAAGTATCGGAACTACACTTTTAATTATTATTACTTTTCTTATTTTCATAACTCTACGATTCAACATCACTCCACAAAAGATTATTGATTTTATTAATAAGTTAAAACCAGAGAAGAGTATAAATAATGTTAAAAAAACAAACAATCCAACACCAGCTCCTTTACCAACATCTGATTCTGAAGAGAAGCTAAAAGTAAAAGAAGCTGTACTTCCAAAAGAGACTGAAAAAGTAGAAGAGAAAACAGAAAATGATGATGTAGATATAAATATAATTGAATTGACAGAAGAAGAGGAACTAGATAATTCTGAAATTCAGGAAAAACTAAAAGAATTAGGAGAGTACGATCCTACTCTTGAATTATCATCTTACAAATTTCCAAATATAGATTTGCTAAATGATTATGGAAGTGGAGAAATAAATATAAATAAAGAAGAATTAGAAGCTAACAAACAAAGAATTGTAGATACTTTAGGAAACTATAATATTGGAATCACATCAGTTTCTGCAACTATTGGTCCCACAATTACTCTTTATGAAATTGTACCAGAAGCCGGCATTCGAATTGCAAAAATAAAAAACTTAGAAGATGATATTGCTCTAAGTTTAGCTGCTGAAGGAATCCGTATCATTGCACCAATACCTGGAAAAGGAACTGTCGGTATTGAGGTTCCAAACCAAAACCCTACAACAGTATCTATGAGTACTGTTCTGAAATCTGATAAATTTCAGAACAGTAATATGGACTTACCAATTGCATTTGGAAAAACCATATCAAACGAAACTTTTGTAGTAGATCTAGCTAAGATGCCTCATCTACTTATGGCTGGAGCTACAGGACAAGGAAAGTCTGTAGGTCTGAATGTTATACTTACTTCCTTACTTTACAAGAAACATCCATCTCAAATAAAATTTGTATTGGTTGACCCAAAAAAGGTAGAGCTTACTCTATTCAATAAAATTGAAAGACATTTTCTAGCAAAACTACCAGATACTGAAGAAGCGATTATTACCGATACAAAAAAGGTAGTAAATACGGTAAATTCACTTTGCATTGAAATGGACCAAAGGTACGATCTGTTAAAAAATGCTATGTGCCGTAACTTAAAAGAATATAATGCAAAATTTGTTGCCAGAAAATTAAATCCGAATGAAGGACATAGATATTTACCATATATTATTTTGGTAATTGATGAATTTGCTGATTTAATTATGACAGCAGGAAAAGAAATTGAAACTCCAATATCTAGACTCGCTCAACTAGCTAGAGCTATTGGAATTCACCTGATTGTTGCAACTCAACGACCTTCTGTAAATGTAATCACAGGTATTATTAAAGCAAATTTCCCTGCTAGAGCTGCTTTCAGGGTTACTTCCAGGATTGATTCTAGAACTATTTTAGACGCAGGTGGTGCTGACCAATTAATTGGAAAAGGAGATATGCTTATTTCCACAGGAAATGATTTAACTCGTTTGCAATGTGCTTTTATTGACACTCCTGAAGTAGAAAAGATATGTGATTTTATTGGGAGTCAACGAGCGTATCCAGAAGCTTATTTATTACCAGAATATGTTGGGGATACTGAAGGAACAGGAAATGATGCAGATTTAGACAATAGAGATGCACTATTTGACAATGCTGCTCGTTTGGTAGTCAGTCAACAAACTGGTTCTACATCAAACATACAAAGGAGAATGAAGATTGGATACAACAGAGCTGGTAGAATAATTGATGAATTAGAAGCTGCAGGCGTTGTTGGTCCTTTTGAAGGCAGTAAAGCCCGTCAGGTTTTAATAAAAAGCGAAATGGAACTAGATGAACTTCTAAATACTCTAAATAACAATGAATAGATTATCATTAATATTTTTCTCGTCTATATTTACTATTAACTTATCTTTCTCTCAAAATGAAATAGCAAAACAAATATTAGATGATCTTTCAGAAAAAGGAAAATCTTATACTGATATTACGGCAGAATTTACGTTGAACTTTTCTAACTCAGAACAAGAAATTGATGAAGATTCTGAAGGAAAAATATGGATTAAAGAAGATATGTATAAATTAGATATGTCATCTGACTTATCTATAATAAATAATGGAGAAACACTTTGGTATTTTATGAAAGATGTGCCAGAAGTACAAATAATGGACAACGATCCAGAGGATGAAATGAACCCTTCGAAAATATTCACTATATATGAAAGAGGATATAAATATGAATATAAAGGATCTGAGTCTATAAATTCTGACAGCATTCACAAAATAGATCTTTACCCAAATGAAAGTGGAATGATCAGTTTGGTTACCCTTTATATTGATACCAAAAAAACAGAACTTATCAAGATAGGAATAATAGAAAAAGAAGGAGGAACTACCACTTATACCATAACCAAATTTATTACTAATTCAGATATTCCTACTTCTACTTTTAACTTTAAAAGCAAAGATTATCCTAATATAGAAGTGATTGATTTAAGGTAGATTAAATTACAATCAATTATTTCATCAGCAACACCTCTCCTACTCTTTTTTGTTGAGCTCCCATTTCATCAGTAATAATAATTACCCAAGCATATTTTCCTGGAATTGCATTTGCTCCATACCAACCTTCTTCTACTTTATCCGTACTAAAGACCTCTGTTCCCCAACGATCATAGATAATAAATTGGTAAGATTCATATTTTCCCATCCTGAATCCTTTCGGTTGAAACAGCTCGTTCTTTCCATCACCATTAGGAGTAAAAGTATTCGGAACATATAATATAAAATCGTACATCACTTTAATAATCTGAGAAACGGAATCAATACAATTATTATCATCCATAACAGTAAGCATTACGTCATACATTCCTGGATCTGAAAATACATGTATAGGATTCTCAATTGTAGTATCTGTTCCATCATCAAAATTCCAAACAAAGGAAGAAACATCAATTGTAGTATTATTAAAATTAACTTCCGGGCTCAAGATAGAAGGAAGATTTGGGCTAAAGCTAAACTGTGCATCAGGAATGTAAAAAATCTCTAAAGGTTTTGTTCTGGAATCCATACATCCAAAATCAGAAACTACTTTCAATGTAACATCATAAATATCTGCATCTGAATACATATGAAAAATATTAGGTCCTGAATTATAACTTCCATCTCCTAAATCCCATATCCAATTTACAATATTCCCACTTGCAATAAGTGAGCTGTCAATCAGATTGGTTTCAACTTCAAAACAAACTCCATCAATCCAAAAATCTGCAGAAGGTTTAGGGTATGTAATAATATCAATAGCATTTGACATGTTTTCACATCCATTGGTATCTGTTACGTTCACAAAATATAATCCAGCAGTATCTGCATAAGTATAAATTGAGGTAGCATTATTACTCCATAAGAATGCACTATAAACCGAATCCACTTGCAGTCGAACACTATCTCCTTTACAAAAAGAAGTAGGTCCTACTGCAAATATATTAGGATTTGGTAAATTGTGAATCTCAACTAAGATACTGTCATATCCACTACAACCATTTGCATCTATTTCTTCAACTAATAATTGAAACACACCTGTATTGTTAAGGTCAATTAAAATATGATGTGTTCCGTTACCAGAATTAATAGTTGCTAATGATGGGTCACTAACAGACCAATCAAAAAATGATGTAGGATTATCAGGCACCCCAAAATTATGGTTATCACCTACGCAAAGGTGTACCACATTTTGAGCACCTAACTTAATAGAAAGTGCGATAATCAATAATATGACTAATTTTAGTCTATTCATTCTTAATTATTTATTCATCTTTAGTTATCTCTTCATTTCTAATTATGCCAGATTGGCCCAGGTGTTGGATTTGCATTAATAATTATTGTAACTGAACTAGACTCTGGCGGACATGGTGCTGACCCTGATATTTCCAATGTTAAGGTTACAGAACCAGCTGCAATATCAGAAATAGTTGGTGTATATACTGGATTTAAAATCCCAGGGTTACTAAATCCTAAACTAAATCCAGAAGCATCAGTCCAATTAATAGCTCCAGAATTACCTGTATTAGTAGCACCAGATAAAGTATAAGTTAAACCTTCACATATTGTATCATTGGCTCCTGCAAATGGGTCTGGACTAGCTGTTATAGTAAGATCTAATGTGATAATACTATCACAACCATTTACTGTTATTGTAGTAAAGGTTGGAGTATTAGTAGAAGAAGTATATGTTAAACCATCTCCATTTGTTACACCATCTCCCCAAGTATAAGTATCACAATGTACTTGAATATCTGTACTTGAACTAGAATAGTTAATGGTAAGATCTAATGTGATAATACTATCACAACCATTTACTGTTGTTGTAGTAAAGGTTGGAGTATTAGTAGAAGAAGTATATGTTAAACCATCTCCATTTGTTACACCATCTCCCCAAGTATAAGTATCACATTCCGTAACTACATGTGTACTTGAGCTAGAATTGTTTATAGTAAGATCTAATGTG
>Ga0208948_1000225_pt1 | contig 27938 bp, 27 predicted proteins | sample AOAMet11_17_M020_2_FD_188228 | JGI IMG/M metagenome (GOLD analysis project Ga0208948, IMG submission 188228) | Ammonia-oxidizing marine microbial communities from Monterey Bay, California, USA - CAN11_17_M020 (SPAdes) | ecosystem: Environmental > Aquatic > Marine > Intertidal zone | place...
CCTATGCCAGGGATTCACTCTGGCGGCGCCGACCTACGAGTTCGATCCGCCGGCACCCCTAGGCTCCGACCTCCATCGGGAGGCGGCGGCCGACGCCCGCTCGAAGCTCGAGGCCACCGCTGAGGCCGCCGGCTTCCGGCTGGGCGAGGTGATCGTCGCCAATATTCTAGATTCCGACACCGACCAGGAACCGAGTCGACCGCTACTGCAGGCCGGCATGGGCTTCGGTGTGGACGACGGCATGCGGTGGGATCTGAAGCCCCAGTTCGCGAATATGATCCCGAGCTTCAATATGAGCCTTTCTCTTCCTTGGCGCCACAAGGATGAGGCTTCGATCGGACCTGCGGAACCGGTGATCGAGCATCTCGAGCCCGAAGTCGACAAGAAGGTCATCGACTTCCTGAAGAGCGAAATCCCAGTCCAAGCCACCACGGTCAACGTCGATCTGACCGTCGAGGTCCTGCCTCTTGGCTGAGACGATCGGCGGATGACGCCCTCGGTCGGTATCCGGTCGCTGGGACCGGCCCGACCGGGGCTCCGTCAGGCGCGGGTACCGCTGAATGAGGCGGTGCCGAACGCTCCTAGCTTGGCCTCCCCGGTGATCGAGTCGCCATTGACCGTGGCTGTGGACTCGACCTTGATGGGCATGGGCGACGTCATGTTCACCGTCCACGACAAGGTGTCGCCGTCGACCGTGCCGTCTTCGATCTCCATCGAACCCTGTGGCCCAGACATCGAGCCGGTGAGAGTGCCGCCATCAGTGGCGAGAGTCAGCGTTCCCGCCTGATCGCCCATAGGGGTCTTCATGGTTACGTTCCAGGTGCCGTCGGCGCCCATCGTCTTGCTCCATTTCCGGCCCGCCGCTCGGCCTGGGCCATACAGCCACCGTAGAGCCTGTGACCGTCCGTCCATGATTCGGGCGGCCCGGCCTTAAGCGGTGTGGGAGTTGGAACGAAACCCAGTTGGATAACGGTAGTTCGGACCAATTTCAGAATTAGCTCAGATGGTCTGGACCAGTTCGGCAGTTGCGCCTCGTCTGGACGGTCAGCCAAGACTGTATGAAGTAGATGCCCGTTGTTAGTTCCTGTGCCGGTAAGCCGAGGAATCTCAACTCGGAATCCCTGTGCGGAAGAGGATGAAGTGAGAGAAATATGACAGCGAAGCGCTTTGTTGTCCTGGTTGTGCTTCTGCTGGCTACCGCGTGCGGTGGCATCACGACTACGGCTCAGGCCCCGGCTACGACGACTATCACCACGACTACGGCTCAGGCTCCGGCTACGACGACTATCACCACGACTGCGGTTCAGGCTCCGGCCTCGACGGCTACCACCACGACTGCGGTTCAGGTTCCGGCTCCAGCCTCGACGGCTGCCACCACCGCACCTGCGGAAAAGACCATGGCTACCGGTTCCGAGTATTTGGGTTCGTACACCCTGGTTGACGAAGAGTTCGGCACGATGGTGACAGTGATCGTCGACGGTTCGATTCGAATCATCGACAGCAATGCGCTGCCCGATCACGCGACCGGCGACTTCCCCAATATCGGAAACCCCAACACCATTTCTGAACAGGATGTCAGTTACGAATTCACTATCGAACCGATCTACACGGGCTCTGCCACCGGTGTCAGCGTCACAGGTGTTGCGGTCAATGGGGTGAAGTTTGAGCCTGGCACTGCGGAGACTGTTACGTGTGCAACCGGTGAGACCTTCCGGGTTGAGGCGTTTCAGGACATCTACAACCTCGGGTTCGATTTCAACAATGCCCACGTCCAACCAACAGGCGAGTACCACTATCACGGTGTTTCTCAACTCCTGGTGGAGGCCTATGAGGACGGCGACGATCTCGTTCTTGTGGGTTTCGCTGCTGACGGCTTTCTGATGTACTACTCAAAATCCGGTACTTATGAGTCCGGCTATGAGTTAACAACGGCAGATCGCACCGGTACGGATTGTGTACTCAGTCTTCCCCCCGGGAACGCGGTCGATATCGGTGGAACAAGCGCTGACGGCACCTACACCTCTGACTGGGTCTACAACGAGAGAAGTGGTGGGCTCGATATTTGCAACGGCATCACGATCGGTGACGAGTACTTGTACGTCATCACCGATGAATACCCGTACGTAGGTCGCTGCCTGAACGGTGAGGTGAGTGTCGGTGCAGGTAGGCCGGGCGGTAATCCCGGCGCAGGAGGTCCTGGCGATGGCCCCGGTGGCCCACCCGACTTGACGGTGGCGGCAGAGGCTCTCGGCGTGACCGTTGCCGAACTCCAAGCCGCTCTAGGGCCCCCACCGCCCGATATTGCCGGAGCAGCAGCCACCTTGGGTGTCGATATCGAAGCCCTACGGGAACTCATTGGACGTCCCTGACTCGTCAACCGGTCAGTTGGCCAGCCGGGAACGTGCCTCGTCTTCGGTCAGCCCGGTAACGCGATAGCGCTTTGTGCGCGAGGTGGCGCCTGATTCGAGAGCGACTGCCGGTCGACGGAGGCCTAGAGCCGCGGCCAGGGAGCGACGGGCGGCTTCGGTGGCCTTCCCGTCCTCGGGGGCTTCGGCCACCCGGACGCGGATCACGTCGTCCACCAGACGCAAGTCGGTGCGGCGGGCCTTTGGTGTCACCCGCACTTCCAGCACGCACGAGGGCTCGGATGGTTCGCCGGTTGCTGGGCTCATCGGACATTCCCCGAGGCGCTCCAGCGCACGGGAACCCGTGCCGGCTTGCGGAACACCAGGCCCCGAGCAGGCTCGAAGCCCCCGTCTGGTGACGCATGGTCGAGGTACACGTTGGGGAGCAGGTTGAGTACGGCATCCACCGCGGCGATCGTCTGCAGGCGGGCCAGATGCAGGCCCAGGCACACGTGCGGTCCCCTCACGAAAGCCAGCTGCAATCGGGCGTTGTCCCGGCGTACGTCATAACGGTCGGGCTCGAGGAACACTTCCGGGTCGCGGTTGGCGCCGGCCAACGAAACCGTCACTAGGTCACCGGCCGGTATGAGAGCGTCCCTGAGGACCACGTCGACGGTGGTGTAGCGGTCCACGAGTGTCGCAGCGGGCTCCATACGCAGCGACTCCTCCACGGCGCCGGCGACCAGGGACCGGTCACTACGTACGGCATCGGTCTGGTCGGGATCGGTCAGCAGGTGGGCCAGCGCGTTGGCTGTCATCCCCTCCGAGGTCTCGATGGCTCCGAACATGAGCACCGCAGTGTTGGAGAAGACTTCGTCGGCGGTCAGTGAACTTTCTCCGGCCACTCCGGCCAGCATCGATCCGGCGGCCGCTCGCACGGTCCGGTCCACCTCGGCCCTCAGGTCGGCCACCGCCCGCCGGGTGTCGTCCCCCACCTCGAGCCCGGCGTTCACCCCTTCGACACCGACCACGATGGCCCGGTACCAGCCCAGCACTCGGTCGGGGTCAGCGTCGACCAGTCCGAGCGCCCGGGCGATGGCAGCTACGGCCAGCGGTCCGGCCAACTCGCTCCGGAGGTCGGCCCGTGGAGCAGTCCGCTTCTCGGGCCTCGTGGCCAGCGTCTCTACCAGCTGCCGGGCCGTCGATCCGGTCCAATCCTCAAAGCCTTCTCGAACGGCGGCCTGTTGGAACGGCGGGGCGAACGGTGCCCGGTGGCGAGTGTGCTCGTCGCCGTCGGTGGAGAGCATCGACGGCCCGACTACCTGGGCTGTCGAGAACCGTGGGTCGTCGACGGTGTAGGTGGCTGCGTCTCTCAGCACCTCGAGTGCTGAGGTTCGGTCGGTGACCAGCCAACCTCCAAGGGCCGGAAGCCACGACACGGGTTCGGTGGCACGCAGTCGGGCCAGATGCGGGTGCACGTCGCCCGCCAGGTCGTCCAGCGTGATCGATGCCCCGACCGGATACATGGTGGGCGACGTAGGCCTGTCGGACCCCGTGGGCTGGTCAGGCTGGCTGGACCAGTTGGTTGGAGACACGTTCCGGAGCGTAGGACGGCTGCACCGGCCAGGGGAGCGGTCGTGTTGTCTGCCGCCTCGACCGGCCATGAAGTCCGGCTGTCAGCCGTTCACTCGCGTGGGTTTTACCACTACCGTGCGGGGACCTCAGTAGCATCGAGATTAGGCAGAGGGTCTGGCGGGGTCCGGACGAAAGGCTCACAACGATGATCCAGCAGGACGACGAGGCCACCGGACACGGCTTCTCCTCAGACGACGTGTGTCGGGTGGTGGGCGAGCGGGTTCGTGACGCCCGCCGTGCGCTCGGGCTGACCATGGCCCAGTTCGCCGAGGTGGCGGAGATCTCCCTCGGCATGGTGTCCAAGATCGAACATGGCCAGACGTCGCCCAGCCTCTCGACGCTGACCCGACTGGCCCATGCCGCACGGGTGCCCATCACGGCGTTCTTCCGTGGCCTGGACGAGGAGCACGACGTGGTGATCGTGCGGGCCGACGACCGCATGGAGATCCTCCACGAGGGCACCCGCGACGGCCACCGCTACGAGGACCTCGGTTCGCTGCGGGGTCCGACCCGAATCGTCGAGCCGATGATGGTGACCTTGGAGTCCGCCGACGATGTGTTCCCACTGTTCCAGCACGAGGGCGTGGAGTTCCTACACATGCTGGAAGGCTCGATGGAGTATGGCTACGGGCCGAAGAACTACGAGCTGCATGCTGGCGACACCATCCAGATCCACGGCGAGGTGGCCCACGGTCCGGTCAGCCTGATGAAGCTGCCGGTGCGTTTCATGTCGGTCAAGGTCTTTCCGGCGGCCGAGTAGGTCAGGGTCGAGACGATGGGAATTCTCTGGCTCCTCGATGCCCACCAGAGTGGCTTCCTCTTTCTGCTGCTGCTGGCTGCCATCGGGCTGACGTTCTGGGAGGCGCGTCAGCAGGGCTTTGACCGACGCTTGACCCTTTGGTGGATCTCAGTGGTCGGTATGACCCATGTTCTCGGCTACCTGGCTCTTCGGGCCTGGGTGGCAGCCAACGAACGGAAGAAGCGATGAGCCCCATTAGGCAGTGGTCGATGGCGTCAAAGGTATTCATCGTCTTGTTCGTGGTCGTGGTGGGCGGCTACCTGGGCGGGTGCCTCGGTCGAACTTCCGTATCAGGGGACGAAGCGGTTCGTATCGCTCGTGCCGAGATCGACTTCGTACCCGAGGAGATCAATGCCGAACTTGGCAAAAAGGGCTTTCCGCCTCGGGCCGTTTGGGGGGTCACGTTCTGGATCCCGGCTGCTGACGGCGAGGGCGGGTTCGAACGGAGGACAGCGGTCGAGGTGGACGCTGGCACCGGCGACGTCATAGCGGTCCACGTCGACTACTGACACGCCGGAATCCCTTCTATTTTTTACTTTCCTCTGAGGAGAATCTTTTCCCAGCACGGGTGCTCGTCCGCTGTTACTGTGACCGTCGTCATACCAGTGGTAGATGTGAATGACAGTTCCCGGGTGGGCGAGTTGGGACCGGCATCGACCCAATTTCAGATCCGTGCCGTAAGGCGCGCCATTAGTAAAGGGGAGGACGAATGTCCATGTCTGCACGCAGTCCGGGTGGGGAGGTGAGGATCCAATGATGGGTGATGACCTCTTCATCGAGAACTATTACTTCGTCACCGTGGTCTTCATGTGGTTCCTGCACGTCGGCTTCATGTGTTACGAGGCCGGGGTAAGTCGCCGAAAGAACGTCATGTCGACGGCGATCAAGAACATCATGACCATCGCCGTGGTTACGCCGGCCTTCTACTACGCCGGGTGGTGGACCTACCTGTGCATGGCCGAAGGCTTCATCCCGACGGTCGGCGATGCCGTCCACGGCGCAGAGTGCACATGGGGCAACCCGTGGGGCGAGCTAATGGGCCCGAACATCGGAGACCACGTGCTGGCCGTCTTCTGGGCGGCGTTCCTGTTGTTCTCCTGGACCACCGGCTCGATCATGTCGGGAGCGACCATCGAGCGCATCCGGGTCACCGCCTACCTGGTGCTCACCGTGTTCCTCGGTGCATTCGTGTGGATCATCGGCGCTGCCTGGGGCTGGAGCTGGCACGGCTGGCTGGTCATCCACTTCGGGTTCCACGACTTTGCCGCCTCGGGAGTGGTGCACGGCATTGCCGGGCTCTTCGCCCTCGGGGTGTTGTTCAATCTGGGGCCGCGGATCGGTGCGTTCGATGACAACGGGGGTGCCAGGGCATTCAAGCCTCACAACCTCCACATGACCCTCATGGGTCTCATGATCATCTTCACCGCCTTCTATGCCTTCTACGCGGCTTGCCTGGCGGTGTTGCCGGGCGAGGCTCCGGGTTGGAACAACATCTATTACAACCCGACCACGCTGGGTGCCATCACGTTCACGATCACGATCGCGTTCGCTGGTGGCTTCATGAGCGGTTACATCTGCTCGAAGGGCGATCCGTTCTGGACCCTGTCCGGTGGCCTGGCTGGCGTGATCGCCGTGTCGTCCGGTGCGGACGTCTACGCGCCCTCGCTGACCTACCTGCTGGCAATGCTGGGCGCGGCGTTCGCCGTGTGGATCGGTACCTGGCAGCAGGAGAAGATGCGGGTCGACGACGCCGTCGGGGCGGTCGCCGTCCACGGTTGGACGGGCTTCCTGGGTGTCCTGCTCATGGGCGTCTTTGCCAGCGGCTACCCGGCCGCATCGGGCGCTGGGAACCAGATCACCGTGACCATCCTGGGCCAGCTGGTCGGCATAGCCGCCCTCCTTCCGCTGGCATTCCTCTCCGGCTACATCATCTCGTGGCTGCTGAAGCAGGCGAACCTGCTTCGGGTGCCGCCCGAGGTGGAGTTGGAGGGTCTCGACGTCGCCGAGTTCGGTGGGGACTTCTACCCGGACTTCGCTGGCACCACCGAGGTCATCGTGGAAGCTGATGGCACTGAGGTACCAGCCGGGCCGGTACTTGCTCATGCCGCCAGTCAGATCATCCGAGGTTGATTGATGCTGGAACTCATCGGGGCCATTGTGCTGATGTACGCCGTCGTGCTGACGGCGGGCATTTGGGCGACGCGCAAGTCGCGGGCCCTGCGTGAGGCGGCAGATAACAACATCGACAGTTCAGTTTGAAAGGAGTGTGAATTGATATGGATACCTTTCCCTACGCCGATTGGACGGAGGCGCTAGAAGCGAATGGTGCGATCTTCACCTGGGCCGACAATGAGAGTGCAATCTTTGTGCTCACCGGTCTGGGCATCGCAGCCTTCGTGTTGAGCTTCATCCACCTGATCAGGACCGAGGACAGGAACCTCAAGCATGCGGCCAGCCGACTGGCGGCCCGGGACACATCGATGGGAGGTGAGTGAGATGGCTGGAAAGCAGATTGAGTTCCAGGAGAACCACACGCACAAGAAGTCCTACGAGCGTGGGATGTTGATCCTGTCGCTCGTGTGCATCGTGTTCGTCATCATCGCTGTGAACGTCGTCAGTGGCCCCACGTGCGGTGAAGATACATGGGCGATGTCCTGCTAGTCCCTGACGAGCAGTAGGCGAAGCAGTCGAATGACGGCGGTGGTGCGCCTCCGAGTTGCGGAGGTGGCCGCCGCCGTCGTCGTCATTTCGTCGTTCCTGCCCTGGACCGTCGAGGACGACCGCACGCTGAGGGGCGTTCAGGTCGGCGACGGTCAGGTGATCGTCCTCACCGCAGTGGTGACGATCGTGATGATCCGGCTTGGTAGCCGTTTGGCGTGGTTTGCCGCCGGATTCTCCGCCGCTGTCCTATGGCGTCAGTGGTTTGAGGATGAAGTCGGCCTCCAGAGCCTCGGCCCGCTGCTTGGCGCGTTGGCGGCCTCTGTGGCCGTCGGCCTTCTGGTCTGGAACCTGCTGGCCGACATCCGGGAGAATGCCCCGTAGATAGGTGGCTTTGTTGGCGTCGGAGTTTCTCATGAGCGACGATGGGCCGATGATGGAGAGCCGGTGACGGGGGAGCGTCGCTGTGAGGTGGCGGTGGTTGGTGCCGGCATGCTGGGTGCATCGGCGGCCAGACACCTAGCCGACGCCGGCTGCGACGTGGTGCTCGTCGGTCAGGCCGAACCGACCGATCGACAGACTCATGGGGGCGTCTTCGGCAGTCACCATGACGTCGCCCGGGTGAGTCGCATCATCGATCCGGATCCGGTCCGGGCGTGGCTGGGCTATCGGTCGGTCAGCCAGTTCGCGGAAGTGGCAGCCCGTACCGGTATCGACCCCGTCAACCCTGTGGGCCACCTCTGGGTGGACTCGCCTGTCGGTATCGACCTGCTGGCCGAAGCCGACGTCCGGTATGGGCTGTGTTGCCAACGGCGTGGTGCAGCCGAAGCAATTGAGAGCATGGGGTTCCTCTCGCTCCCTGATGGGTGCGAGACCCTGTGGGAGCCACCACCGGCGGGCAGTGTGGACCCCCGGGCCCACGTAGCCTCCGAGACCGCCGCCGCTGTGGCTGCTGGGGCCACCCACGTGGTCGCCCTTGTTGACGCGGTCCTCGCGGGAGCGGTCGGCCCGGTCTCGGTGTCCACCGACGTGGGCGTCATCGCCGCCGACCGCGTGCTGCTGGCTACCGGCGCATTCTCCGGGTACGGCAAGTCTCCAGCGGCCGGCTTGGACCTGGAGTACGCGTTGCACACCCAGTTGCTTGTCCACCTGGATGCTGCCGAGGTTGACAGGTTGGCCGGGATGCCCAGCATCATCGGCAAGTTCCCTGACCCAGTCGACGACTTCTACCTGACGCCTCCCGTGCGTGACCATCTTGTCGGGCACCCTCCTGGTTCGGGAAACCGCCACATTCTCAAGGTGGGAGCACCACAGGACAACCATGTGCGGGCTACGGCAGCCGAGTTGGTTGCTTGGTTCCGGACCGACGGTGACCCTGTAGTGGCCGTGAGGCTTGAGCAGATACTGGAAGGGTTGCTTCCCGGGCTCCGTGGCATAGGGCGCAGGACCACGTCGTGCGTCACCACCTACACGCCCAGCGGTTTCCCCTTCATCGACTGGGTGGACGACGGGTCCCACCGGGTTGCCTGCGCCATCGGGGCAAACGGCTTCGCCGCCAAGTGTGCACCGGCCCTCGGAGAGCTCGCCGCAGGGCTGTTCCTGGGACGGGACTGGCCGACCGAGGCCGATCGGGAATTGTTCCTGGCCCGGTTCCGGGACTAGCTACGTACGCGTTCCTTGTCGGGGTCATAGTGCGGAAAGCGCACCACGGTGGCCGGGAGGCGTTTCTGGTGGCCGTCCATCTGGCCCACCTCGACCTCGGTGCCAATCTCGGCGTGTTCGATGGCCATCCAGCCGAGAGCGATGTTCTTTCTCAGAATGGGGGAGCGGGTCCCACTGGTGACCGTGCCTACCTGCTGGCGGGCGATCATGATCGGGTTGCCGGGGCCGGCTGGCTCGTCGCCTGAGAGTTCCAAGCCGACCAAGGTGCGCTGGGGGTGTTCCTTGCCGCGAACCAGGGCGTCACGACCGATGAAGTCGTCCTCCTTGGTCTTGATGGGCACGGTGAAGCCGATACCGGCCTCCAGCGGAGTGGTCTGGTCGTTGAACTCGGAGCCAGCGAAGATCAGGCCGGCCTCGATGCGGAGCATGTCGAGTGCCTCGAGTCCCAGGGGTGTGAGGCCCTTTGGGTGGCCGACGGCCCAGATAGCGTCCCACACCTCCGGAGCGTCCGATGGGTGGCAGAACACCTCGAATCCCAACTCACCGGTGTAGCCGGTGCGTGACACCACGATCGGTATGCCGTGCTCATCGCCGATACGAGCCGTCGAGAGGCGGAACCAGCCCAACTCGTCGATCGAGGCCTGGTCCGGTCGGGTCCAGATCACCTCTGAGAGGATCTCCCGACTGAGTGGTCCCTGGACCTGCACGTTGTGCAACTGGTCGGTGGCGTCGCGTACCCAGACGTGAAGACCCATTTCCTGAGCTTGCTTCCGGAGCCACAGCCCACTGGAGTCACTGCCGCCGATCCATCGGAAGTTGTCCTGGGCGAGGCGGTAGATCGTTCCGTCATCGATCATGCCTCCGGTGTCGTAGCACATGGCCGTGTAGACGACCTGGCCGACGGCCAGCTTGCGGACGTTGCGGGTCACGCAGGTCTGGAGGAGAAGCTCGGCATCGGGGCCCACGACCTCGTATTTACGTAGCGGCGACAGGTCGATGATTCCCGCCTTCTGGCGGGTGGCCCAGTACTCGTCGAGGGCGCCGTGGTTGGTGTAGCTGTTGGCCAACCAGTAGCCCGCGTACTCCGTGAAGTTGCGAGTGAGCTCCGAGGTTCGGGCGTGGAATCCCGTCTCCTTGGTCAGTTCGGGGTCGGCATCGGTTGACATGCGGAAGGCCGTGGCTTTCTTGAAGGTGTTGGTCGCCGGGTAGACCCGGACGTGGATGTCGGTGGGTTGCCAGCCGTTGGCGGCGTCGATGTCGCATGGGCAGGCCGACGAGACGCAGACCAGATCGGTCAGCGCTCGCAAGAGTACGTAGTCGCCGGGTCGGGACCACGGTTCCTCAAAGTAGAGCTGATTCGCGTCGTCCAGGTTGGTGTTGTAGAAGAAGTTGATGGCCTCCCAGCCGCGGCGGGGAGCGATGTTGTAGGGGGCCAGGACCTGGTTGAAGTTTTCGCTGCAGTTGACGTGGCCCGGGTAGCCCATGTCCTCGTAGTACTTGGGGTTGCAGGCCGTGTTGAAGGTGTCGTGGCGACCCACCGTGTCGTGGACGACCTCCACCATGGGTTGGAAGTCCAGCGAGTAGTACTTGGCGAACAGGCCGGGCATGGGGTAGCTGGCACCCATGAGGCTGCGGGTGATGGTGGCGTCCAGCGCGGCCTCCACTCCACCGTCCAGACGGGCGGCGTCGAAGCACTGGAAGTCGGAGCACTCCCGACCCTCGACGTCGATGACCTGGATGAACTCGCCAGCCTTCACCTCGTAGGTCCGGGCGGTGGCCGCGCCGATTCGGAGGTCCTGGTTTTGGTCGGCCAGCGGCGAGGGGAGCACCTCGAGGCCCGGGGCCGGGGGGGCGGTGCGGTGGACGAAGGTGATGATGTCGGTCGGCGGGTTCTGCTCGTGGGGGAGCATCTTCCCGCCGGTCACACCGATGACACAGACCAGGTCGGTCGTTGCGGTCAGCCAGGCTTCCAGGCCGGCCGGGGAGTCGGGGGCGAACAGGTGGACGGCGGTGGCCGCAGCGAGGTCGATGCCCTTGGCGGACAGCGCGTCGGCGACCCGCCGGGCGTCGTGCTGGTCGGAGGCCAGGATTGCTGCGATGCCCGTCGCCGGGGCACCCGACGCACCGTGGGGGAGGTCGCCCAGTAGGCCCGGATCGGAGTGACCGTCGCGGTCGAAGGCGGCCACCTCAACGGGCTGGCAACCCTCAGGATCAATGACCTGCAATCGGTCGCCGGCACCCAGGAGCACCGCGGTGACCGCTCCGCCGGTTACTCGGTAGCGCTCGATTCCGGGCTCGAAGTCGGCCATGCCCGGCATGAGGAGGCGGGGGCTCTCCGGCATCGTGATCGTCATGTCCCGTTTCCCTTCGCCCCGCCGCCCCGTTTGGGCTTCGACCCCTGTGGTCCGTATCCTGATCTTGACAACAAAAATAGTGTTTGACCAGCAGTTTCCAAGGAAATCGCCCCTGTGTGTGGATGTCGTCCACTCACACGGCAGATTCCACTGGCAGTGAGTGTAGTTGATTGGTATGGTACGCCGGTTGGAAAATTGGGGCGCTGGATACAGGTCCCAGGGGCCGCTGATGCAGCGAAACCGTCACGATTGATGCGCCCGCGGGCGCCAGGGGGAGATGACCATGACCGATATCCAGGAGTTCATCGAGGCGCCGGGGCGTGCCGAGCAGGTCGCTGAGATCCAGAGGCGGATCGAGGTTGAGGAGATCCAGTACCTCTACTGCCAGTTCGTGTCGGTGACTGGCCGGATCATGGGCAAGGGCATTCCAGCCAAGCACTTCGCCACCATTGCCAATAAGGGTTTCCAGCTGGTCTACGGCTCGACGGCCAACCTGTTCGTCGACCGCCACGGCCAGTACATCGGCTACGGACCCGAGTCACGTGAGCTGGTGGGCGTCGCCGAGACCGACACCTTCTGCAAGCTCCCCTGGGACTCCAAGACTGCCCGCGTCTTCTGCACCCTGTTCCGGGGACGGGAAGAAGAGGTCGACCCCGGCGCATTCCTCACCTCGGACTGTCGCGGCAACCTCCATCGCATCCACAAGGAGTTTGAGGCCAAGACCGGCCTCCACCTGAGGGCCGGTTGCGAGCCCGAGATGATGTGGCTCAAGGCCGATGAGAACGGCAAGCCCACCGTCGAGGGTCTCACCAAGCCGAACTGCTACCACATCGACCAGTTCGCCGAGCTCCAGCCGCTCATCCACCGGGTGGTCGAGTACGGCGAGGCCATGGGCCTAGACATGATCCAGGGTGACCACGAGGACGCTCCGGGCCAGTTGGAGCTCAACTTCAACTTCGACCGGGCCGATCTGACGGCCGACCGGCTCACCACCTACCGACAGATCTGCAAGCAGGTCGGTCGTGAGATGGGCGCCTTCCCGTGCTTCATGCCCAAGCCGTTTGTGGGCGTGTCGGCCAACGGCTGCCACCACAACATCTCCCTGTGGACCGGAGAGCCCGACGAGGGTGGCGAGAACAAGTTCATGCCCGAAGGAGACAACCCGCAGATTCCTGGTGCTATCGGGATGCAGGCCATCGGTGGGATCATGAAGCACCTGAACGCCCTGACCTGCCTGGGCTCACCGACCGTGAACTCGTACCGACGCCTCTGGGACACCGGCTTTTGGGCACCGGTCTTCGCCGACTGGGGATTCCAGAACCGTACGACCGCCCTGCGCATCAGCGCCCCCGGTCGGTTCGAGTACCGCTCGGTTGACTCGGCGGTGAACCCGTACCTGACCTTTGCCGCACTCATCAAGGCCATGGAGGACGGTCTAGACAATGACCTCGATCCTGGTCCGCCCGAGGAGCGGAACATCTACGAGGCCATGGACGAGGGCAAGGACGTCAAGAAGATTCCGATGAACCTCGGCGAGGCACTCGTGGCTCTCGACCAGGATGAGGTAGTCAAGAGTGCCCTTCCGGGTGACATGTACCGGGTGTTCGAGCACTACAAGCGCGATGAGTGGGAGCGCTTCATGGCTACGGTCACCGACTGGGATGTCGAGGAATACCTCGACATCCTGCCGTAGCGTCCACCGCTCATCGCCTGGCAGCTACTGCCAGAGACCAGACACGAGACACCAGATACACGACGTTTGAGACCAACCTCTCATGGTCTGGTAGCTACTGCCAGACACCAGATAAGCGACGTTCAAGACCTGAGAAGCAGGGAGACACCATGTGCGGCATTGCCGGCATCATCCATCGTGACGGAGCGGCCGACATCGGCGACGAGCTCACAGCGATGCTCAATTCCATGAAGCATCGGGGCCCCGATTCAACGGGCTACGCAATGTACGGACCGGCCGACGACCTAGTCATCGTGAGGTTCATGCTGGCCGAACCCAATGATTTCAAGGGATTCGGTATGGCCGAGAGGCTTGAGCGCAACCGAGCCGAGGTCGAGGCTCGTCTGGCCAAGATCGGCGCCGACCTGGCGACGATCCACACCGAGGACGGCGGCTACGCCTTCCGGGCCACCATCAGGTACGGGGGCGACCTCAAGCCACTGGCCGACTACCTGGAGGACATCCCAGGTTGCCAGGTGCTGTCGTTGGGCAACTCGTTGGAGATTGTCAAGGACCTCGGCGACGCCAACACCGTCCACGAGCAGTACGGCCTGGCCGGGATCCGGGGCAGCCATGGCATCGGCCACGTTCGGATGGCGACCGAGTCCGACGTGGACTTGGCCAGCGCCCATCCCTATTGGGCCTACCCGTTTGCCGACGTCGCTGTCGTGCACAACGGACAACTCACCAACTACCACGTGTGGCGCCGCCGCCTGGAGCGGATGGGCCACCGGTTCCAGTCCGAGTGCGATTCGGAGATCATCGCCGTTTATCTGGCCCAGCATCTCGAGGACGGCGAGCCGCTCGAGACGGCCATGAAGCACAGCCTGGATGACTTCGACGGGGTGTTCACCTATCTGGTGGCCACCGGCAGCGAGTTGGGCATCGCCAAGGACGAGATGGCGGCCAAGCCGCTGGTGTTAATGGAGACCGACAACCTGGTGGCCATGGCCTCAGAGGAGATTGCCATCCGGGCGCTCGTCGGGGCCGAGGTCGAGACCCGGGATCCGTTCGAGCGGGAGGTACTGACGTGGCAGGTCTGAACACCAAGAGCGGGGTCGTCTACGACGCCCGCGGACTCGTCGAGCCGGATCCCGAGCCGCCCATGACCGCGGTTATCGACGGCGACACGGCGGTGATCGACGCCACCGACCTGACCACCAGGAAGATCAATTTGGAGCTCAAGCGCATCGTCTACGACGAGGGCGTAAACGAAGTGACCATCGTCAACCCGGGCTCCAAGCATTCGCTCGGCGTGGGCATCCTCAAGCGCTGCAACCTGACGTTTGAGGGCAGCCCGGGCTGGTATGCCTGCGGACTGATCGACGGGCCGGAGGTCCAGATCAACGGCCGGGTCGGCTGGGCGCTGGCCGAGAACATGATGTCTGGGTCGGTAGTGGTCGAGGGGCCGGCCGGTTCCCTGACCGGCGCCGCCCTCCGTGGTGGAGACCTGGTCATCAAGGGCAACGTGGGTGCGCGTACCGGAATCGACCAGAAGGGCGGAACGATCATCGCCCTGGGCAGCGCCGGCATCAACACCGGCTTCATGATGCAGCGTGGTCGTCAAATCATCTGTGGTGACGCCAACGATGGCCTGGGCGATTCGATGTACGACGGCGTGATCTACGTCGGGGGCAAGATCGCTTCACTCGGCGTGGACTGTGTGCCTGGCGAGATGAACGACGACGACATCGAGTTCATCAACCGCAAGTTCGAGATCTACGACCTCGGCACCCCGCCGGACCTGAAGAAGTTCGAGTGCGGCAAGGTGCTCCACAACTACGACGCGCTGGAGCCCTCCGAGCGCAAGCTCGTGCTCTAGGAGGAGATGACGATGCCAGAAGCAAACGACATCAAGGGAGTCGACACCCCCAAGGTCGACACCAACGCAGCCACCGACGTCATCGGCAAGAGCAAGATCTTCACGCCGGAGGTCATCAACGACATCCACGTGAAGGCAGAACTGGGCCGCTATCGGATGCGGGGATTCTCACTGTTCAAGAAGATCCCCCACTGGGACGAGTTGGTGTTCCTTCCCGGAACGCTCACCCGCTTCGTGATCGAGGGCTATCGCGAGAAGTGCGAGACCAAGACGGTCATCGGCGGCCGGTTTGCCGCCAACCCGTTGGAGTTGGACATTCCCGTCTACATCACCGGCATGAGCTTCGGTGCGTTGTCCATCGAGGCCAAATCGGCACTCGCCAAGGGCGCCTCGATGGCCGGCACGGCGACGTGCTCCGGTGAGGGCGGCATGATTCCGCCCGAGCGGGACCTGTCGACGAAGTGGTTCTACCAGGTCATCCAGAGCCGCTACGGCTTCAACCCGCACCACCTGATGCTGGCCGACGCCATTGAGTTCTTCATCGGGCAGGGTTGCAAGGTCGGCCTTGGTGGACACCTCATGGGCCAGAAGGTCACCGAGCAGGTGGCTGAGATGCGCTCGCTGCCCGCTGGCATCGACCAGCGCTCGCCGGCCCGCCACCCCGACTGGATCGGACCTGACGACTTGTCGCTGAAGATCCAGGAGATCCGCGAAGCCACCAGCTACCAGGTGCCGATCCAGTTGAAGCTGGGCTCGTCACGGGTGTACGACGACGTTCGGATGGCCGCCAAGTGCGGTCCTGACTCGATCTACCTCGATGGTGCCGAAGGAGGTACCGGTGCCGGTCCACACCTCGCGACCGAGGAGACGGGCATCCCGTTGATGGCCGCCATCCCCGAGGCCCGACGGGCGCTCGAGGACGTGGGCTTGGCCGACGAGGTCGACCTCGTGGTGGCCGGTGGGATCCGCAACGGCGGTGATGTGGCCAAGTGTCTGGCTCTGGGTGCCAAGGCCGTGGCACTCGGTACCGCTGCCCTGATGGCCCTGAACTGCAACAAGCACATCGAGGGTGTCACTGACTATGAGGGCACCATCGGAGTGCCGGCCGGCGAGTGCTACCACTGCCACACCGGTCGCTGTCCGGTGGGTGTGGCCACCCAGGACGTCGAGCTGCGGGCACGCCTTGACGTCGAGGAGGCCGCCCTGCGGGTCTACAACTACCTCCATACGTTGACCATGGAGGTCCAGTTGCTGGCCCGTGCATGCGGCAAGACCAACATCCACAGCTTGGAGCCCGAGGATCTGGCCGCTCTCACCCATGAGGCGTCGGCCATGGCCAAGGTGCCGCTGGCCGGGACCACCTACATCCCGGGCGTCAGCGAGGAGCGTGCGCTCCAGGAGATGAAGGACATGATGGCCAAGCAGCTTGCAGAGAGCGGGAGGAACTGACGATGGGTGTGAAGCACACGGTCGCCATCGATGCCGAGACCCTGGCCGGGAAGCGGTTCGAATACCAGGAGGACGTCTCGCTGGTCGAGGACCTCGACCTGATGGAGTTGACGCCGGGGAAGGATCTGAACTGGTTGGAGGACATTCACCTACTGGAGGAGGACGGCACCCCCGCGGTATTCGATCGGAACTCCAACGCCTTCCTGAAGATCTACTTCGACATCCCGGAAGGTCGGGGAGACGAGTTGGCCCGCAAGGTGCTCATGAGACACCTCATCTCGGGGAACTCCTACGGCATCCAGCTCAAGGAGAAGCACTGCAAGTTCCACCAGGTGGAGCTCGGCCCGTGGGTCGCCGACTCAAAGTCGGTGGGCGACAACTACAAGGCGCCGGTTCTCGAAGGCTGGGAGCCCCCGGCGCACTAGCTCGCCGGCGGGACGACCACCGAAGAAGTTCTCTGGTTTGGACCCGTCGACACCTGTCGGCGGGTCCGGTCATGTCCGACCCGTGATAGATCGGTGCTGCTGACTCGGTGGCACCCAGGAAACAGGAGTACCCCATGAGCACCACCGGCAAGCTTCCCGAGTCGGTCCGGTACTGCATCATCGGTGCCGGTATCCACGGTCTGTCCACTGCGTGGCACCTGGCCCGTGAGTTGAAGGCCCGTGGCACTGGCAGTGGTGACGACATCGTCATCATTGAGAAGTCCGCGGCGGGTGCCGGCCCGTCGGGCATCGCCTGCGGCGTGGTTCGAAACAACTATTTCCAGCCCGCCATGCGCGAGCTGATGGCCCATTCGGTCGAGGTGTGGGACGCCAACGCTGAGGCCTTCGAGTATCACCCGGTGGGCTACCTCCAGATCTCGTATGACGAGATGAGCGAGGACGTGGCCACGATCCACGAGCAGCAGAAGGCCATCGGGTACGAGTCGGAGTTCATCGACGGTGTCGACGCCACCCGCGACCACATGCTGGACATCTTCGACGACTGGCGTGCCACCGGCGTCAGCAGCGTGCTGCACGAGAAGAAGGGCGGCTACGCCCACAACATGGCCACCGTCAACGGACTGCTGGCCAAGGTGGAGGCCGAAGGCGTCAACGTCGTGTCCGACACAGTGGTCACCGAACTGGCCGTCAACGGTGGTGCCGTGACCCACGTGGTGACCAGTCGGGGCATGGTCGCCGTCGACCATGTGATCGCCGCTGCCGGGCCGTGGGTGCCGAAGTTGTGGGAGATGCTGGACCTGCCTGACACCACCGACATCGTGTCCGGCGATTCCACCCACACCGTGCCGACATGGAAGTTCTGGGCCCTCCAGGAGGGGACGCTGGACGTCGATCCCGGCTACCTGATGAACAACGACGGCACTATGCCGCCGGTCGTCCACGTGGATGCCGACGCACCCCTGCACGACGAGGATGGGAACCTGCTGGTCGATGGCAAGTGGGGCGTGTACTACAAACCCGATTTCAACTTCGGTGGGGTGCAGGGCGGCTATATGCCCTACCCGGTCGACAAGCCGTGGCGTGACGTGGCCATCGATCCGTACGGCCCGGCCAGCCCGGACTTCGTGGTCGGCGAAGACTTCCGGGCCGTGTGGGCCGCTGCGTTGTCGCACTGCCAGTCACGGTTCGAGGGCAAGGCCCACCTGATGAGCCAGGTGCCATCCGGTGGGATCGGGGCGTTCACCCCGGACAGCTTCCCGGTGCTGGACACCTTCTGTGAGAACGTCTACGTGATCGCCGACTCGAACCACGGCTTCAAGATGATCGGGCTGGGCGCGCTGGTGGCCAAGGAACTCTGCGGCGACACGCAGGCCCTGTTGGAGCCGTTCCGGTACAGCCGGTACGCCTTGGGAAATCTGCACCCCGAGAGCAACTCGCCGTATCCCTGGAGCTAGGGCCAGTCGCTTCATTCTCTCTGGGGCAGTGGTCGTTTTGAGTTCTAGCGTCGAACTGGGGCCTAAGGTTGGTTGGGGTCGAGAGGTCAACAGAAAGTTGGAGAGGCCGCTATGGCTAGCAAAGACAAGGGTGGCAGGAGCAGCAAGACTCCCGCCTCCAAGAGCGCCAAAGAAAAGCGACAGGCAAAGAAAGACAAGAAGGCAGGGAAGGGCGCCCTCTCAACCTGATGGGGACTGAGCGGTGAACCGACCTCGAAGGGGTCGGCCTCAGCCGCCGCCTTCCGGGGCCTCGTCTAGCAGGTAGGTGGCCATCGAGTCGTCCAGCGCATCTAGCCACGGCGTGTGGTGGGGCGGTGCCACCGTCCCGGTCAGCGTCGACGGGAAGCCGAGGTTCCGGTAGCCCATGATGTCGGCCTTCTTGTGGCCCTTCCAGTCCTTGAACATCTGGTTCACTGCCGGGATGTTGAAGTCCGGGTAGTCGGTCTCGTCGACCAGGACCTGGGTGTAGTCGCCCTGAAAGTCGATTTCTTCGTAGGCCGTCTCGAGTGCTTCCTCGCGGGCCAGCCAGGCAGCACCATCGGCGGCCATCTCCTCGGCAGACGGCAGATCGATGCGTCCCATCAGGACGTCGCGGGCGTACCAGGCCTGCGCGTCGAACATGTTGAATGTGTAGTACTGGTCCTGCATCCCGAGGTAGAAGAGCTTCGGGTTCCGCTCCCACACCACGCCCTTGTAGAGGCCGGACACCCACAGCCGGTTGGCCGTCTCGAGCCGAAGGTCGTCAGGCAGGTAGGGGAAGTGATGCTGGTACCCAGTGCACAGGATGATGGCATGCACGTCGCGGGTCTGGCCGTCGGAGAAGTGGACGGTGTTGCCGTCCACGTGGGTGAGGATCGGAAGTTCCTCCCAGTTGTCGGGCCAGTCGTAGCCCATGGTGCCGGCCCGTGACGTGCAGTAGATGCGGTTGGCGCCGTACTTGTGGCACTGCGAGCCGATGTCCTCGGCCGAGTAGCTGGCCCCCACGATGAGGATGTCCCGGCCGGCGAACTCGACGGCGTCACGGAAGTCGTGGGCGTGAAGGATGCGGCCCAGGAACTTTTCGAAGCCCGGGTAGTGGGGCACGTTGGGCACCGAGAAGTGGCCTGAGGCGACCACGACGTGGTCGAACTTCTCGGACGACGTGTGGCCGCCATCCAGGTCGTGGGAGGTGACGGTAAACATCCCGGCCCCGTCGCCAGCGGTCGCGTCGTAGACCACCTCGCGCACGGTGGTCCGGAACCGGATCTGGTCACGTACGCCGCTCTTGTCGACGCGGCCCTTGATGTAGTCCCACAGGACCTCACGGGGCGGGTAGGAGGCGATGGGCTTCCCGAAGTGCTCCTCGAATCCGTAGTCGGCGAACTCCAGGCACTCCTTGGGGCCGTTGGACCACAGGTAGCGGTACATCGAGCCGTGGACCGACTCGCCGTACTCGTCCACGCCGGTTCGCCACGTGTAGTTCCAGAGGCCGCCCCAGTCATCCTGCTTCTCGAAGCAGATCACCTCGGGCACCTCGGCGCCCTGCTCAGCGGCCGAGGCGAAGGCCCGGAGCATGGCCAGACCGCTGGGCCCGGCACCGATCACTGCGACACGTGTCATGGCGGGATCAGGCCTGAATGAGGCCGAGCTGCTTCTTTCGCTTGTCGGCCCACTCGGAGATGATCAGGTCGATGGCCATGCCGATGCAGGCTACGGCCAGGCCCCCGATGATGGCCCGGCCGGAATCGACGTTGGGCTGGGCTTCAATGAGGTCACGGGCCAGACCGCTGGTCTTGATGAGACCGCCGATCATCACCATGAAAAGACCGAACATGATGGTCTGGTTGATGCCCAGCATGATCTCGGGCACGGCGAGCGGCACCTTAACCTTCCAGAGGGTCTGCCGCTTGGAGCAGCCTGACATGGTGGCCGCCTCGATCAGGTGGCCGGGCACGTTGCGGACGCCAAAGATTGTGTAGCGGATGGCCGGCACGGAGACTGACAGCACCACGGCGAAGATCACTGCGGTCTCCGACACCGAGAAGAACATGATGGCCGGCAAAAGGTAGACGAACGACGGGAACGTCTGGAGTCCGTCCAGGAGCACCTGGACGACCGAGTTGCGGCGCTCCGAACCGGCGGTCCAGATGCCGAACGGCACGCCGATGACAGAGGCCAGGAACACGGCGAAGGTGAGCTGGTAGAAGCTGGTCATTGCCTGGGGCCAGAAGCCGGTGAGAGCGATGATGGCCACCATGGACGACGACATGATGGCCAGACGCCGGCCGTTGACGAACCAGCCGATGGTGAACACCAGGATCACCGCGGCGATCCACGGGATGGTGGCGAAAGCGTCACGCATGCGCAGGAGAATGAGCGATTCCAACTGGTCGCGGAACCAGATGGTCGAGCTGTAGATGTTGGTCTTGGACCAGTCGACGATCGCCTCCCAGTACTGGGCATGGCCCCACATCCAATTCTTGGGAACCCGCTGGGCTGAGTCCCAGATGCTGGCCAGCAGCGTGCCACCGCCCACCGCGATGGACGAGGCGATGAGGTACGGGTGGCGGGAGGGGAACGACGCGCCGGGTTCGTGATGCGTGGGACCCCAGCTGCCAAGCGCCTGGCTGAGACGATCCAGCGTGATGGCCATGACCACGATGGCGATGCCGATCTCCATGCCGGCACCGATTTTCAGGCCGGTGAGGCGGAACAACAGGTCCTGGCCGAGCCCGGCGGTGCCCACGAAGGAGGCGATGACCACCATGGCCAGACACTCCATGACCACCTGGTTGATCCCGACCAGTAGGGCGTGGCGGGCCGCCGGGATTTCGACCTTCCAGAGCATTTGGCGCGGTGTGCAGCCCGACATGATGCCCGCCTCGATGACCTCTTTGGAGATCCCTTGCACGCCGAGGATGGTGAGGCGGGCCATGGGCGGTATGGCGTAGGCGATGGTGGCGATCACACCGGCCTTGTGGGACACGCCGATGAACACGCCGACCGGAATGAGGAAGGTGAAGTGCGGCATGGCCTGGGTGAGGTTCATGATCGGGATGAGGAACTGCTCGACCCGGCGCCGCTTCGCCGCCCACATCCCGAGGAACCCGCCGATGAGGGTGGCGATCGGGACGGCCACCAGCACGGCGGACAGTGTGATCATCGTCTTATCCCAGCGGGTCTCGGCACCATCCTTAAGTGGCGGGTCGCCGATGAAGGCGGCGTAGACGATGAACGTCACACTCAGCAGGGCGAGGCGCCAGCCACCCAGTCGGTAGCCGGCCATACCGAACAGGCTGGCGATGACGACCCACGGGAGGGCCGGGATGTGCCACGGCTCGTAGAGGCTGACCACGGCGAACCACAGGGTGATGGCACCGATGACGGCCCACCGCACGCTGCGACCACGAATGCTCATCCACGCTGACCCGCCGACCAGGATGGCGAAGATGGGCAGCCACGGCATGTCCGACAGGTGCCACGGGCCGTAACCGCTGACGAGCAGGCCCTCACTGAGGTCCAGTGGGAACTCCAGCCATCCTGCGATTCGGCGGAACAGAACTTTGAGGTTGAATGACTCGTTGCCGACCTGGATGGTGACCCAGCCGACGGTGACGATGGCCGCCGTTGCAGCGGTCAGGCCGATATCCCGGCCATTGCGGAATCGGGCGATGGCGACGGCGGCGAGGCCGGCGGCGACCACGAAGGCCCACGGCGTGGCGGCCAGCGTGACCCAGTCGAAGAGGTCGAAGCCCCAGCCCAGCCAGGCGATACCGAAGGCCAGGGCCATCCAGACGCCGCTGCGTTGCGTCCAGCCCCGCCAGCCGGCAAGGACGATGAGGGCCAGACAGGGGATCAGCCAGAGCGTGCTGGCGTGCCACGAGAGGGTGAAGTCGAAGAGTTCCTCGTAGCGGAGGTGGTCGAACCAGGTGTTGACCCAGCCCGAGGCCTTGTGGCCGCGCTCGCGACCGGCGAAGTTGAACCAGTCGACGGTGAACGACCGCGGTACCTCGTAGAGCCACTCGGGGACCTTGGCCTCGAGGTCCCGGTGGAGGAACACGTCGCCCAGACGCCACCAGAGCAGCCAGATGGCAAGGAACGGGCCGAGGGCGATGGCCGTCTTAGTCCGTCCCGACATCTCCGCGGCTGGGCCGTCGGCCGAGGCGGCGTTGTTGGTGTCGATGGGAGTGGGGGATGGAACGGGAGCGTCGATCACCTCGGTAGCACCAGCCACTGGCGTGCCCGCCCCGTCGTCAGAGTCGCTCATGGGGGGGCGCTCAGTCGTTCTCGAAGAGGGCGTTGGCCACCTGGGTGCCGTTGATTGAACCGACCACCTGCCCGTCCTTGACGACCCGGACCGGGCCGGGTGCATTCAGGATCTGGCGGGCGACGGCGGCGACCTTGGCGGCGCCGTCCACCTCGCCCTCGGCGTCGTCGTCGGCCGGACCCATCAAGGTCTGGATCCGTAGCAGCTTGGAGCGGGGAACGTCCTTGGTGAAGGCGGCCACATAGTCGGTAGCCGGGTTGGTGATGAGCTCTTCGGCGGTGCCGAGCTGTTCGATCACTCCGTCGTGCATGATGGCGATCCGGTCGGCGAGGCGGATGGCCTCGTCGAAGTCGTGTGTGATGAACACGATCGTCTTTTGCAACGTGGACTGGAGGCGCATGAACTCGTCCTGCATCTCCCGGCGGATCAACGGATCCAACGCCGAGAACGGCTCGTCAAGGAACCATACGTCGGGTTCCACGGCCAGCGAACGACCGATGCCCACCCGTTGCTGCTGGCCACCGGAGAGCTCGCGGGGGTAGTAGTCGCCCCGACCATGGAGGCCGACCAGGTCGATGATCTCGAGTGCTTTGGCCATTCGGGTCTCGTGGTCTACTCCTTGGACCTCGAGGGGGAAGGCCACGTTCTCAGCCACCGTGCGGTGGGGGAACAGAGCGAAGTGCTGGAACACCATGCCCATCTTGTGGCGGCGGAGTTCAATCATCTCCTTGTCTGAGGTGGCGAGCAGGTCTTGACCGTCGAACTCCACATGACCGGCGGTGGCGTCGATGAGGCGCGACAGGCAGCGAACCAGGGTCGACTTGCCAGAGCCACTGAGGCCCATCAGGACCACGATCTCACCCTCGTGGACCTCCAGTGAGGCATCCCGTACGGCCGGGATGTAGCCGGCCTCCTTCACGGCGGCCACGCTCGGATTGCCCCCATGGGCGGTCAGGAACTTCTTCGGCTCCGGGCCATACAACTTCCAGACGTTTCGGCAGATGATCTTGGCTTGTGTCATCAGGATGATCCTCGAAGTCTGGTTGTTGTCCGAATGTAGGCCGAGAAGGCGTCAGGCCGGTTGCCGGGGGGTGGGCCCCGGCAACCGGCCTGACATTACGACACCGTCAGAGACGGTGTTCGGAGTGGATTAGCCAACCCAGGCGTTCACCCGGTCGGCGTTGTCGGCCAGCCACTTGGAAGCGGCGTCCTCAGGCTCCATGCCGTCAATGTCGACGTACATGGCCAACTGGGCAACGTCCAGGTTGGTGAGGTTCATATTCTGAACCACCTTGTAGGCGTTCGGCCACTTGTCCGGGAAGCCGGACCACACACCGAGCTTGAGGTACCCGTCCTTCGGGTTACCACAGTCGTGGGTGGTCTCGGGGTTGAGGCCCCACGAAGCGTCGGTACGACACTCGTCGGCGAACTCCGGGAACTCGATGAACTTGCCGTCGTACATGGCCTCGACGAAGTTCGGGGTCCAGTTGAAGATCACAACCGGATCCTGGTTCGCTGAAGCGGCATCGAGTGCAGCCCACAGGGCACCAGCGGTGCCGGCGTTCTCGACAATGAAGTCCATCTCGAGGCCCTCGACACGCTCCTGGTCACCCTTCAACCAGTCCACCGGACCACCGAGGAAGCGGCCCTTGCCACCCGAATCGGGGGTAGCGAACATTTCGGCGCAGGCGTTGAGCGCCTCCCAGTCCGGGAGACCCGGGCAGACGTCCTCGACGTAGGACGGGTACCACCAGTCCTCACGGGTCTTGGCGTCGTGCGTAGCGGCATCGATCACACAGCCCTTGTCCACCTGCTCCATGAAGGCCACACCAAAGGCGCCTTCCCAGACCTCGTGGACCAGGTCCATGTCGCCCTCACACATCGAGGTGTACACCAGCGTGGAATCCGCCGAGATGTACTCCACCGAGTTACCGGTTGCCTCCAGAATCGCACCAACGGCGTAGACGCCGGCGATCTGAGACGACCAGTTGTGGATCGGCAACTTGATGGCATCCGACGAATCCGCAGCCGGCGCAGCTGGCGCGGCCGTAGTAGCCGGCGCAGCCGTAGTAGCCGGCGCAGCCGTAGTAGCCGGCGCAGCATCCCCATCGTCGTCGCTGCCACAGGCCGCGGCGACCATCGTGAATGTCAGCAGCAATGCCAACACTCTGGTAAATCGCTTCATGTCAGTAATCCCCTCATGTTGTTGGTTCCCAGTGGGCCCAATAGGCCCTGAGATTTGTTGGCGGGCGGCGGCTCAGTAGCTGAACGGCCACCCCTTCCAGTAGTTGCGAATCTTGATCCAGATCCCATAGAGCCCTTGAGGTTCGAATAGTAGAAAGAAGATGATCAGGAGGCCAAAGATGATGTCATCAAGGGCGCTAACTGGCAACGGGTAGCCAAGAGCGGTTTCCATTACCGAGACAACGCCCCCATCGCCACGACCCGTACTGATGAAAAAATCGAACAGAGCCGAGAATGTCCCTGCCTCTTCGACTTGGTGCTTCATCCAGTCGACTATCTCCTCGACAAAGCGATGGGACGTCATAACGAAAAAGGAACCCATCAAAACTCCGGACACTCGTCCCATCCCACCAATAAGGAGGGCTGCGATGAAATTCACTGCACCGATGAGACCCCACTGTTCAGGAGGTAGCTGCACAGAGAGTGAGGCAAACAGGGCTCCGCCAATCCCGGCGTAGAAGGACGAAATCGCGAACGCTGTGGTCTTATAGCGGTATTCGGGTACACCCATGATCTCGGCAGCAACGTCACGATCCCGGATGGCCTGCAGGGCACGACCAGTCCTGCTCCGAGCCAGGTTGGCAGCCATCCACGCCATCAGGATGAGAACAACCAGCAGGAACAGATAGGTCTTCTGGTTCTTGTTGATGTCGAACCAGAACCAGTGGCCGTCCCTGGAGAAGTCGACGATTGGTTCCTCCTCTTTCCAGAGACGGAGCTCCATTCTTGGCCACTTGCGACCCAGAGCACCTGGGCCCGCGATCTCAGGAAAGACTCTCGATAGGTGGAGTCCGATAAAGATCAGGCCAAGAGTGACAATGCCCAGGTACAGGCCACGAACTCGAACTGCAGCGGGGGCCACCGCTATGCCTACTACCGCAGCGACTACCCCGGCAGCAGGAAGCCAGAGCCACATCGGAAGACCCCACCCCCAAAGGTTCGCAGAACCCTTACCTCCGACCAGGACGGCCGTATAGGCACCGACGCCACCAAAGAAGGTGTGGCCAATAGAGATCTGGCCGGCCAAGCCCATCAAGATGTTGAGGCCAAGTGCAGCAATGGCAAAGGTCATTGTCCTGTTGATCAACCGAAGCCAAACGTTCTCGCCCAGAAAGCGAACGAACGGAATCTGATCGATGACCGGAAGGTCGAAAGGCATTAGCACGAGAACCAAGAGAAAAAGGCCCAAGAGAACCTTCTTGGTGGTTGTCGGCATGAGCTGTGATTCGCTCTCATACGAGGTGTAAAAGTTCGGTCGACCCCTCATACCCGCCGAATCTCCTTAGTGCCGAACAGGCCGTACGGCCTGACCAAAAGGCATATAAGCATGACGACGTAGGGCACGACCTGTTGGTAGCCCGCCCCAAGTACCCCTGTGTACCTAGCGAGGTATTGGCCAGCAAACACTTCCGCGAAACCAACGATGAGACCACCAACGAGTGCTCCGAGGGCCGAATCCAGACCGCCGAGAATGACCGCTGGCAGTGCTCGAAAAGCAAAGAACGCTCCTTCCCTGCTGGCCATGCCTGCCGGTCCCCAAGGTGGCATTGATGCGAAGATCCCAGAGATTGCAGCAAGAGCAGACCCAACCGCCCAGGCGATGGCGAAGATCCGTCCGACACTGATCCCCTGAGCCAATGCCGCTTCCTGATCAAACGCTGTGGCCCGCATGGCGACACCGGTTCGCGTCTTGAAGAATTGCCAAGTACCGAGAAAGGCAGCAGCTGCCATGCCAATGGCTGCCACATAGGACCAGGCGACCATGGCACCTCCGATCTTGAAGGTCTCGGTGCCCCATGGGATACCGAGGACCCGAGGCGTTGTGTTAACCGCATCAAAGGCAACGACGCGGACCACTACTTCAAGGCCGAGGGTGATGACAGCCATCGAGAAGACGGGTTCACCAATCATCGGCCGAATTGTTAGCCGCTCGATGACAAGCCCAAGCACTCCCGTCGCGGCTGCCGCCAACACCAGCGCGATGAACCAGTGGAACCAGCCCGGGCCACCGATCCAGCGTCCGGGAACGTTCCAATCCATGAAAATAATGGACAAGAACCAAGTACCAGCCAGGGCCAAGGCCCCCTGGGCGAAGTTGACCGTCTGGGTGGCCTTGTAGATAAGGACGAATCCGAGCGCCAGAAGCGCATAAAGCGACCCTAGAGCTAAGGCCTTGAAGAGAGTCTGGACGAAGGTGTCAAAGGCGTTGGCAGCCAACACCAGAGGGAGACCACTCACGCGTACATCTCTTCTATGAGCTCATTGAATGCTTCCTCCATGGAAGACCTCTTGATCTTCTGGGTTGCTGTGAGCTCGCCGTCCTCATGGTCCAGTTCCTTGGGAATCATCCGGAACTCCCGGATTGACTCGACCCGGGCGAACTTATTGTTGGTCTCGTTCACCACGCCCTGGATCAACTCCAAGACCTCGGGCTTCTCGGAGAGGTCCCGGTAGGTGGTGTAGGGAATGTTCCTTCTCAGGGCCCAGTCACCCACGGTGTCCAACTCGATCCCGATAAGCGCCGAGAGGAACTTCCGACGGTCGCCTATGACCATGGCCTCCTTGACGTACAACGAGGTCTTGAGGCTGTTTTCGATCTCCGACGGCGAGATGTTCTTGCCGCCTGCCGTGATGATGATGTGCTTGATCCGGTCGATGATCCGGACGTGGGACTCGTCCACCCACTCGCCGACGTCCCCGGTCATGAGCCAGCCGTCGTCGGTGAACGTCTCCGCCGTCTGCTCGGGCTTGTTCCAGTAGCCGGCAAAGACGCCGGGGTGCTTCGTCTGGATCTCGCTGGTCTCGGGGTCCAGCCGGAAGCCGATGTCGGGGTACGGCTCACCGACCGTGCCCAGGATCATCCGGCCCGGGAAGTTGCTGGTGGCCACCGCGGCGTTCTCGGTCATGCCGTAAAGCTCGTAGACGGGTACGCCGATGCCCATGAAGAACTCGAGCACCTCGGGGGCAATGGGGGCAGCACCGGACCCTGCGTGCCAGCACCGCCGCAACCCGATGCGTTCTCTCATGGCTCGGAAGACCAGTGGGTTGCCAAT
>Ga0208948_1000278_pt1 | contig 24928 bp, 20 predicted proteins | sample AOAMet11_17_M020_2_FD_188228 | JGI IMG/M metagenome (GOLD analysis project Ga0208948, IMG submission 188228) | Ammonia-oxidizing marine microbial communities from Monterey Bay, California, USA - CAN11_17_M020 (SPAdes) | ecosystem: Environmental > Aquatic > Marine > Intertidal zone | place...
ATGGCATAGTATATAGTCTTTACTATATAAGAGAAAAGATTAGATTTTTTTTGATTTTCTGATTAGAAAAAACTTTTGAAAATAATTTTTATTGTAGAATTAGTTTTTTATTGACTATTCCATTATCGGTATCTAACTCTAATAGATAGATTCCTTTTGAGTATTCTGATAAGTTAAATGAATGAGAATATTCTCCGTCAAAATCAACTAAGTTCTCTGTAAAGATAATCTCCCCTACTAAGTTTACTAATCTAACTTCTATGGTCTGTTTTGTTTCTGAGGTAAACTCTACATTAAACACATCTCTACTCGGATTTGGATACACCTCTAAGGAATTAATACTACTTAGTTCATCCACTCTGATAGAATTTGGTTGTGACCATAATACTGGACCATCCCACTGAGCTGATCTGTAAGGACCACCAGATGGATTACACCATGTTCTCCACATTACTCTATAAGTTAAGCCTGGAGTTAAACCATTCTTATCTTTACAAAGTGTTGGAGAATTAACTCCCATTCCTCCAATATTACTAAATGAGGAACCTGGAACATCTTCTCTGTATTTTAGTCTCACAAATGCGTAGGTAGAAACTGTATCCCAACAGAACTGAGTCTTAGTAGTGGTGATTGGTGTAGGAATTATATTGATTACATTATCACATAATGGTAAGGTAGTAAAATTTCCATTTGCATGCCATGTAACAACTGTTCCATCTTGGTGCCAAATCTTAAAGTCATACTCATAAGTAGTAGAAGACATCAAGTTAAGTACTAATTTGGAAGTATTTAGACATGGAGCGTTGTTTCCAACTGGAGCACCCATTGTTTTAGTAGAATAAGCAGACGTTCCAACTTCTCTGTAACGAATTCTAATTTGATCTACTGTACCACAAACAGAATTCATATCATCCCAGTTAAAAGTCACTCTATCATGTATAAGATCAGTTAGGTTAACTCCTGTGATTGGACCTAGTGAGCAATAAACACATGAACCATCATCAACAGTAGCAGTAGAATCATAATTAAATGCTGTAGAATCAGTACAGCCAAAAACTGGAGGGTGATGTGCAATAATAACACCTTTCATTCCTAACTGAGCATGAGGCTGACAAACATAATAAAAGTGATGACAATCATCTGGAACAAAATAACCAGTAGATCCATATCCAAAATTAAAACCACCGGACAATGCAATATTACCTCCTGACAGCCATGTACTATCACTAACCTCTACAGCATTATGATATCCTCCTAATATGAAATTAATTGTATCTCCTACATCACAAATAATAGTATCAGGAGAAAAACTCATCCCTACTGTTTCTATTGTATAAGAACTATAGTCACAACTTCCATCGTCTAAGTTAGCAAGACTATCATAATTAAGAGCTATAGGGTCTGTACATCCAAGAGTTGGTGGCCAATAAGCTATTGCAGTATTAAGTTTTGATTCAATAGTACTAGAAGAATTAGCAGTTACACAATTGTATCCGCAAATTGTAGTATATGAACGATCAGGATATACAACATAATAAGTTGGTGTACCATATAACATATAACCAATACCAGAAGGAGATATATTATTTGCAATTGGAAAAGAAGCTCCATATGTATTAGCAAAATTAGAAATTGCTGTATTATTAGTAGAAGCATTTACTTCTAAACCTAAGAATCTAGCTGCGTTACTCCCACTTGGGCCATTTGTTATATATGAATTCTCAGTACCTGCTGCATGCTGTATACAATGTCCGCAACTTACACTCATTAGTTCCAATACCATTACATAACCACTATCTAAATAGTTATATAAAGTATGTGAGGTTCCATTTACATCCGAAACTGTAAAATCTGGAGCATACCCAACTGCTGAATTCATTGCTGTCTGTGCATTTGAAAAAGTAAATGTAAATACACTAAGTAATAATAATAATTTCTTCATGTTAATTTATTCTATTGTAAAATTATTTTCTTTTTATAAAATCCTAATTCCGTTTGTAACTCTATAAGATATATTCCTTTAGATAATTCAGAAAGGTCAATATCTTTAGAAGATTCTCCAATCATTAACTCTTCAGAAAACACTACATTTCCAATAGAATTTAAGATACTTATATTTGATTTTTTCTCTATAATACTTCTAAATTCTATTGTAAACATTCCAGATGAAGGATTCGGATATATTTCAATGTTCTGTATGTCTGATTCATTTATAGATGTCACACAAGAAGATTCACATGCAGACAATGTGCTATATATTCCCGTTCCATCTCCAGGGTCTACACAAGAAAGACTATTAGGATCACAATTCCATGAAAGACAACTATCAACATAAACCCATATATCTTCTTGAACTGAACAACCATAAACATCTATTGCTTTTAGTAAATACCAGAAATCTTGAGATGGAGAAAGCTCTATTTGTTGATTTTGTCCAATGACTGCATTCTCAGAAATCCAGTAATATTGATTAAAGCCTGTAGAACCCTCCAAAGTAATAGTATCTCCTAAACAAATTTCTGCAGGATCAGGAACTGACTGTATAGAAAGTGTTATAGTTGGGTAATAATCTAAATTCATATATACTACACTATCACATAAATTAGATGAAATAAAAGTATCTACATATATTCCGGGAGTATCATATGTATTTGGTCCTATCTGAATACTATCTCCATCACAAATCATTGTATCAATATATGAGGAATGTGGCATAATTTCTAAATCATAATAGAAATAATAATATTGATTACCAGCACCAGAAGAAGTAATATCTACCGCCCCTATATTAAACGGATAAGCAATTGAGTTTCCATTTCCAGCATTATTTCTATATAAACCAGAATTTCCTCCAGCTATTCCTAATTGATAGTCTATTCCTAACGGAATTAAGAAGTTAAAAATTAAACTCTGAGATCCTGGATAAACTGTATGTGTTACATTGTCTAAAACAACTCCATTATTATCTCTCAGCTCAAAAGTTACAACATTAGTATCTTCAGAATAAACTGTTGCAGATTTTAATAAACTCATTATAGTTGCATCTAATATTAAATAACCGTCATAATTACTAAATTCACCAGGAGCAGAACTAGTATCAGGCAATCCTCCATTTATAGTATTATAATTTGCTGTCACTACATTTAGATATGTAGTCACTACACTATCACATCCATTTATAGATGAAAGAGTATCAGAATAAACTCCTGTGTTAAAATAAGTACTTATGCCAACATTAACACTATCCCCAATACAGATTGTTTGTTGATTTACACTTGATCCGCCTACAATACTATCAATTACCAAAATAGTTGTAACTATACTATCGCAACCATACATTGTTGATAATGTATCATAATAAATTCCAGTAGAATCATAAATATTTAAACCAATAGAATAAGTTTCACCACTACAAATTGTTTGATTATTTGTTAAAGATGCATTTGGATGAACCACTAAATTAGTAAACACCAAACTATCGCATCCAATAGATGAAGTTAGACTATCCGTGTAAAGACCTGTTGTGTTATAAACACTTCCAGCAACTACAATACTATCTCCATCACATATTGAATAGTTAGTTGGTTGTGAAGATTGTCTTACTTCAATATCATAAAAGAAATAATAATAATTTCCTCCAGCACTAGATGATGTAACAGCAGCTAACGATCCAAAATTATATGGGTAATTTACTCCAGAATTATGTCTGAATAAATCATTACTACCTCCACTTACTCCTAATTCATAATCTGATCCAGCAGACATATTATAATTAAAGTAAATTCTATGTCCTCCAGGGATGATGTTAGCAGTTACAGAGTCTAATACATTTCCATTATTATCTCTTACTTCAAAAGTTGTTAATGTTGTATCGTCTGCATATATAACTGCAGAAACTAACTCTGAAGGCATGTAACAACTCAATTCTAAACTCTGCTGACCTGAATAAAAATTACCTCCTCCTACTATGTTATTTGGAATACCACCAAATATAGAATTAAACTGAGAATATATAGTTAAATTAGTATGAACAATACTATCACATCCTATAGAACTCTGTATAGTGTCTGTATAACTTCCTGCAACACTATAAACCGAATTACCAACAACTAAGCTGTCTCCATCACAAATTGTGATATCTTGATAAGTAGGTGTTTGAACAGTTACATTTGTAGTAATAGTACTGTCACATCCAGATGAGTTAGTTAAGACGTCAATATAAGAACCTGTTGAGTTATACACACTAGAACCTACCACCACACTATCTCCATCGCAAATCGTAACATCATTAACTGTTGAGGAAGCTGATGTACTTAAAACAGTCAGTGTAGTAGTAATTATACTATCACATCCGTTGAAAGCAAGTAAGGTGTCTGAATACACTCCTGTTGAATCGTATATATTATTACCAACAGTTATGGATAATCCGTTACAAATAGTATCTGTAATAGAAGTGTATGAATTAGTAGTACTATCACAAACACAAGTATTATGGAAACCAATATTTGTCCAATCATTTTGTGATGAAACTATCCATTGAGAGTTAATAGGGTCTGTTCCAGCAGCATTTATCCAAGAAGTATCTCCTTCAGATATTGGACATTTCCTAACTAATGTATGGTTTCTTGTTGCAGCTCCTACCCCAGCAACATCCCATCCTTGACCAGGATCGGCATCCCAATCACCAATCCAATCCAAAATCACATATCCACCTTGACCAGCACCAAATGGAGTTGGAGGTTCAATACCATACAAAAGTGCCATCCCATCATCTCCATTACTTAACGAACCATAATCCATATCAGCAGCGGCTATAATAATAGGATCAGAAGATGGATGAACAACAACATAAACATCATGAGGTAATATAACAGCTCCAGTATCAAAATCAACCCAAAATTCATAAACACCATTATAATTTGTAGAAGAACTATTAACTCTAGCAAAAGCATAATTAGTTAAATCTATAGTGTCAGACGTTGGATTATATATTTCAAAATATTTATTATTACTACTTCCTTCTGCATACTCTGAGAAGAATAGATTATCAGCTGGAGGTAATGGATATATACAACTTCCATCATCTATAGTTGCCAAAAGATTATAATTTGTAGCAGTTGAATCTGTACATCCATATATAGGAAAAGAATTAACAATAATCACTCCTTTCATGCCCATAGTTACATGAGGTTGGCATACATAGTAGTAGGTTTGAGATAATGTAGGAATAACTGTATCTATAGTACCAAATCCAATGTCAAACCCTCCATTAGAGGTGTCTCCATTAGATATATATGTAGTTTGATCTACTTCTACTGCATTATGACTAATTCCTAAATTAAAAATAATTGTATCTCCTAAAGTACAAGTTACAGTATCTGGTGAGAATGTATTACCAATAGTATTAATTGTTTGTATTTGTGAAAATGAAGTAAAGCAAGTAAATAATAAGATAGTTAAAAAATGTAGTCGTAGTTTCATAGTTTTAAATTTTATTTTGGGTGGTAAATATACAAAAAAAATCCCAACGATTTCTCAAAGGGATTCTTCTAAAAAGTAATTAAAATATATAGTCTACTTAGCGTATGATATTGCCCTAGTTTCTCTAATAACAGTAACTTTAACCTGTCCAGGATAAGTCATGTCATTTTGTATTTTTTCTGATATCAGGAAAGATAATTTATCTGCATCCGAATCAGTTACCTTCTCACTCTCTACAACAACTCTAAGTTCCCTACCTGCTTGTATTGCATAAGATTTTACCACTCCTGGAAAGGCAAGAGCAGTTTCCTCTAACTCCTTAATTCTACTAATGTACGAATCTAAAATCTGTCTTCTAGCTCCCGGCCTAGCTCCTGATACAGCATCACATACTTGTATCAGAGGTGAGATTAAAGACGTCATTTCAATTTCATCATGGTGAGCACCAATAGCATTACAAACTTCAGGTTTCTCTCCATATTTCTCGGCAAGTTGCATGCCTAATAATGCATGAGGAGTTTCAGCATTATCTTCTGGAACTTTACCAATATCATGCATCAAACCAGCTCTTTTTGCTGCTTTACTATCTAATCCTAATTCGGAAGCCATAGTAGCGCACAAATTAGCTGTTTCACGAGAATGTTGTAAAAGATTTTGTCCGTAAGAAGAACGATATCTCATTCTTCCAACCATACGAATAAGTTCAGGATGTAAACCATGAATCCCTAAATCAATAGTAGTTTTCTTACCTATTTCAATAATTTCATCATTTATCTCTTTAGTTGTTTTCTTAACAACCTCTTCAATTCTAGCAGGATGAATTCTTCCATCTGTAACTAATTTATGAAGAGAAAGACGAGCAATTTCTCTCCTTACAGAATCAAAACAAGAAATGATAATTGCTTCAGGAGTGTCATCAACAATAACATCTACCCCAGTTGCCTCTTCAAAAGCACGGATATTCCTACCCTCTCTACCAATAATCCTACCTTTTATAGCATCCGATTCTATATTAAAAACAGATACAGCATTCTCAATTGCATGTTCAGTAGCAGTTCTTTGTATTGTTTGTATGACAATTTTTTTCGCTTCCTGATTTGCAGTAAGTTTCGCTTCTTCAATGGTATTCTGAATTATTGTTAAAGCTTCCGTTTTCGCCTCATCTTTCAGAGTTTCTACAAGTTCTTTCTTAGCTTCTTTTGCACTTAAATTTGATATTTCCTCTAATTGCTGAATCTGTTTTTGCTTGTTAGAATCAAGATCTTCTTGCTTTTTTGCAACAATAGATTTTTGTTTTTCTAAGGTAGATTTTTCTTCCGTAAGATCTTTCTCTTTACGATTCATCTCTCCTAATCTCTGATTAAGTTTTGTTTCTTTTTCTTTAACCCTATTTTGAGACTTATTAAATTCTCGGTTTTTTTCATTTATAGATTTATCATGCTGTGATTTCAATTCTATAAACTTCTCTTTAGCTTGTAATATTTTTTCCTTTTTAATTCTTTCTGCCTCTTTTTCAGCATCTTTAAGTAGACTTTTACTCTTTGCTAAATCAAGATTCTTAATAATGAAAAAAGTGATTACAGATCCTAACAACAGGGCTACAAGCCCAATAATAATTGTAATTGGTTCCATTTATTTAGTTTAATTTGGTTAATAAAAAACCCGCAATAGTTCTGTTAAATTCCTAATTAAATAGGGATAAAGATGCCAGTCAATCTCAAACGTCCACTGTTCTCATTAAAGAGAAACCCTAATGGGTTGAGGCCTGTTTTTAAAAAACCGAGTCATACTCTAATTTCTTATCTGTTGAATTTAACAATTCTAACTAATGCGGGTAATTAATTTTTATGTAAAAGAACTATATAATTTCTGACAAAGCAGATTTGATAGACGATAATTTTATCTCAATATCATTATTATCTTTTGTGTCACTATCATTTACAGATTCTAGTTTTGCAGCTATTTCAATCAGACACATTGCTAGTAAATCTTGCCGATCTTTTATAGCATAATTCTTTTCGTAGAATTTCAGTCGCTCTTCAATCTTTTTCACCGATTTACGAATATTTTCTTCCGCATCTCGATTTATAGTCATAGGATATATCCTGTTTGCTATATTTATTTTTATCTTTAACGACATCTTATTTTAGATTCTGACTACTTGTTCAAAAGTGCAATGCACTTATCTATCTCCCGCACGTACTCATTTATTTTCTGTCGGCTTTCTTTGTTTCTTTCATCATCTTGAGTACTGACCGACTTTGTTATTCTTAATAACTTTATCTTTTCTTCTAAACTATTTATTGTTTTGTCTTTATCAGATAAATCTGATATTAACTGATTATTCTCTGTCAGAGTCTCCTCTTTTTCTTTCTGAGCAGATTGATATAATTGTATTAGTTTATTGACTTTCTTCTCAATATTTTCAACTAAATTTTTCATACCAATTAATTTGTTACAAACTTATAGATTTTATAGCAATTTCTAATATAGTTTGATGTTATATTTGTAAATCTTATTAAAATAATTCCATGAAAAGGTTTTGCACACTGCTATTTACCCTTATATCAATTAGTTCAATCTCTCAGAATTATATTTCACCCTTCGATTTTCCGTTATTACTTTCAGGAACTTTTGGAGAATTAAGAAGTAATCACTTTCATACTGGAATTGATATAAAAACTGAAAGCGTAGAAGGTAAAGAGATTAGAGCAATTGCGGATGGATACATTAGTAGAATAAAAGCTTCTACTTGGGGGTATGGTAAGGTGATTTACATAGTTCATCCAGAAACAGGACATACATCTGTATACGCACATATGCAGATTTTCAATGATGAGATAAAGAGAATAATAAACGAACAACAATATAAAAAAGAAAGTTTTGAAATAAATTACTATCCTGAAAGAAACACTCTCTTAGTAAAACAAGGAGATGTTATTGGTTTATCCGGAAACTCAGGAGGAAGCGGTGGACCTCACTTACATTTTGAGATTAGAAACACAAAAACAGAACACACATTAAACCCTCTCTCTTTTGGTTTTGAAGTTGATGACAATATAAATCCAGTACTATCAGAAATAAAGATCTATACTCATAACAACTCAACAATAAATAATAAAAATAAAGATTTTAGAATCTCTTTAAATAAAGATGAGGAGGGGTATTTATTGAATAATAATTCTGAGATAACAGTACATGGAGATATTTCATTTGGTATTTCTACAATTGATAGGCAAAATGGAGCTCCTAACAACAAAAATGGAGTCTATGCAATAAAATTATTTATTGACGATAATATGATTCATCATTTTGAAGTCGATGAACTTAATTTTTCAGAAAAAAAGTTTATCAATTCTCATATTGATTACGCTTGCTATATTGATCATTCAATCAGATTTAACAGATGTTATACTCTTTCCTACAATAAATTGTCTAATTACAAGAAAAATATAAATAAAGGAATTGTAAGTTTCACCGATAGTTTACTTCATAAAATAAGATTTGAAGTATCTGATATTAAAGGGAATACATCTACATTAAATTTTAATATCCAATCTAAAGAAAGTAAAAAGAAATTTAATAAGACTGAACAAGACGATCAATTTATTTATAATCAAGAAAATATTTATTCTTCTTTAAATTTTGAAGCACATTTAGAAAGATACAGCCTGTATGAAAACTGTGATATTTCTTATTCTGAGACACCGAGAACTAATAATACCTTATCTGAAATTCATAATTTTATGAATAAAAACATTCCTTTACACAAAGAGATTGTAATAACTATAAAAGATAGTATTCCTGAAGAAATAAAAGCAAAAAGCTATTTAGCGATACAAAGAGAAGATGGAAGTTTTAAATACAAAGGGAAAACCTGGAAAGATGGCAATATACTTGCAAAAACCAGAGAATTTGGAAAGTTTTCTGTCATAGCCGACACTGTAAATCCTGTAATTTATGATTATAATTTTACAGATAATACAAATGTTAATTATGCAGGAGAAATCTCTGTAAAAATAGTTGATAACGAAAGTGGAATATCATTTTACAGAGGAGAAATAGATGGTAAATGGATTTTGATGGAATACGATTTTAAAACCAACTTACTTATATATTACATAGAAAGAGAAAAACTAAAAAAAGGAGAACACACTTTAAAAGTAGTAGTAAAAGATAGGTTAAATAACGAGACTACTTTTACACAAGATTTTTACTACTAATTTCTAGACCAAGAGTTTGTCATTTGCAAATTTTTCCATAAATTTCTTTAGATCATTACTTACATCAGAATACACTTTGATTAGTTCTTCTGTAGTACCTCTTGCTTTTGCTGGATCTGGGAAACTATTATGTATCATTCTAGAAGCAGATGGGAAGATGGGGCAAAGTTCTTGTGCGTTATCACAAACTGTAATGACAAAGTTAAATTCTACATCTTTATATTCATCAACATTATTAGATTTATTAGAGGAAATATCTATTCCTTCTATACTCATTACTTTTACAGCATACGGATTTACCACTTCTGGTTTTGTACCTGCAGAGTAAACTTCTACATTCTCTGTAGAAGTGAAATGTTTTAACCAACCTTCAGCCATTTGCGATCTACAGGAATTTCCAGTACATAAAATCAACACCTTTTTCATTCGATTATTTTCTTGCTATTTTCGTTCCCAAAGATATACAAAGAAAAACGCAATGTTAATAAGTGTCGTAACTATAAGTTGGAGTGGATGAGATGGAATTAAAAAATACATCATTATACTAGTAGACGATAATAAAATCATCACAACTAAAAAAGTAGTATTCATCAACCTATATACACTTTCTGAAGTTGAATAAATCTGTCGAATCAGAATTGCAATAACAATGAATAAAACACCAATCTCTCTTGTAAAGACAAGAGACACTTCCTCTCCTATTATGTTGTCTACGTTAGTAATATCTTTATGAGGAATTTGAGGGAAACAAAGAAAAATTAAACCAATTAAAAGATAAAATATTGGTACAATTTTTGAAGAAACAGGTGACTTCATAATTATTTATTTAAGACAGCAAACATACTAAACAAAAAATTGATGAGTTTATTAGTAGCTCAACTTTATTTATATTTTTGCAAACGAATGAATAAACATCTTTATATCCTAATGTTATCTCTGATTAGTTTTACTTCTATCGGACAAACATTAATTGGAACTATTACCGATAATAATAAAGAGGTTTTACCAGGAAGTAATATTGTAATAAAGGGTGAAAATACGGGGGTTTCATCTGATAATGAAGGAAAATACTCATTAAATTTAAGAGCAAACAGATCAGTAGTAATAGAGGTTTCATTTATTGGTTTTGGTGTAAAAAATATCAGGATACCTATGTTAAAAAACGGACAAATTTATACTCTTGACATTCATCTAAGTCCAGAAGGAAAACTAATTGATGATGTAATTGTAAAAGATAAAAAAACTAGAAAGCAAGCTCTTAGTAAAATAAAAACACAACATGTAAGCTTAATTCCTAATTCTGGAGGAGGTGTAGAATCAATTTTAAAGACCTTACCTGGAGTTAGCTCTGCAAACGAATTAAGTTCTCAATATTCTGTTCGTGGTGGAAATTTTGATGAAAATATGGTTTATGTAAACGGAATTGAAGTTTATCGACCATTTTTAGTTCATTCTGGTCAGCAAGAAGGATTAAGTTTTGTTAATTCTGATATGGTAGAAAATATCTTATTCTCTGCTGGTGGATTTGAAGCAAAATATGGAGATAAGATGTCCTCTGTATTAGATATTACTTACAAAACTCCTAGAAAGAATACAGCGTCTTTACAAATGAGTTTATTAGGTGGATCTGCACATTTTGAAGGAATCACATCTAACAATAAATTTTCATATTTGTTTGGTTTTCGAAATAAAAGTAATCAGTATCTTTTAAATGCAATGGATACCAGAGCTGAGTACAAACCAAACTTCTCAGATGCACAAACTTATCTGAAATATCAATTAAAAGATAATTGGACAATTAGTTTTTTAGGAAATATATCTCAAAATAAATACCGAATGATACCTGAAAACAGAGATACAGAATTTGGTACTTTAAATGAAGCTCTAAAGCTCAGAATATTCTTTGAAGGGCAAGAATCGGACCAATACAATACCTACTTTGGCGCTTTTAACACATCTATCTCTCCTAACTTAAAAACAAAAATAAATCTTACTACTTCCGCGTTTAAAACAATAGAATCTGAAAGTTTTGATATTTTAGGAGAATATTGGTTATATCAATTAGATAATAACCTTGGTTCAGACAATTTCGGAGATGTAAGATTTGATAGAGGAGTTGGGAAATTTATCAATCATGCCAGAAACAACTTAGAAGCTATTGTATTAAACACATCTTTAAACGGACACTATATACAAAATGAAAATACTAAATGGGAATGGGGAATAAAACTACAAAAAGAAGAAATAACGGACCATATCAAAGAATGGACTCTTATCGACTCTGCTGGTTTTACACTACCTCACCCAAGCGATAATATTAATGGAAATTCGGATACAACACAAGAACTACTCATGACTGAATTCCTAAAAACTGATCTAAAACTTTCCTCTTTTAGAGAATCAGGATTTATTCAATACAATAAAGATATTGGAAACTTTACAATAAATGCCGGTACAAGAGCTTCCTATTGGAGTTTTAATAAGGAATTTCTACTCTCCCCTAGATTAAATTTAGCTTTCATTCCTCTTTGGGAAAAAGATGTAGTTTTCAGAGCTGCTACAGGAATTTATTATCAATCTCCTTTTTACAGAGAACTCCGAAACCTAGAAGGAGAACTAAATCCAAATATTGAAAGTCAGAAATCAACACACTTTGTTTTAGGGTCTGATTATCTATTTTATAGTTGGGGAAGACCATTTAAATTAATATCTGAAATCTACTATAAAGATCTACAAAACCTAATCCCATACAAAGTAGATAATGTAAGAATTCAATATCTGGCAGAAAATAATTCTAACGGATACGCTACTGGTGTTGATTTAAAAATAAACGGAGAATTTGTTACAGGAGTAGAAAGTTGGGCTTCTTTATCTGTAATGCAAACCATGGAAGATATTGAAGATGACTTTTATATTGATGAGGAAACTGGAGAAACAATCTATCCAGGTTTTATACCCAGACCAACAGATCAAAGAGTTAATTTTTCTTTATTTTTTCAAGATTACTTACCAGGAAATCCGAACTACAAAATGCACCTTAGCATGATGTACGGAACAGGACTTTCTTTTGGACCTCCAAAATCAGATAAATATCAAGATATATTAAGAATGCCAGATTATAGAAGAGTAGATATTGGTTTTTCTGCAGTTATAAAAACTGAAGACAAAAAAAGTAAATTTAATTTACTGAATAAATTGAATTCTATGTGGATTTCTGTAGAAGTATTCAATTTATTAGATATTGACAATACGGTATCCTACCTTTGGGTAGCAGATGTAAGTGGAAGACAATATGCAGTTCCGAATTACCTAACTCCCCGACAATTAAATTTTAAATTAATTGTTAGTTTATAAATAACTAGCACACCAGCCTTCACTAATCGGTTTTAAATAAGAATGTAACTCTGATTTCTTTTGTATGGTAAGATCGTAAAATAAGGTTTCTTTATTTGCATTCTCTGATAACCTAAAAGTAGGTATACACTTTATTTCTTTTTCTATTTTACAAAATACATTTAATCGGTTCATTAGAGAAATTGAAAGATCTTTTTCTAAATTTTGTATCTTATTTTGAAGTGTATCAATAGAACAACCACTTGCTCCATTTTTAGTTTCATCCAAAGCAACAACAATAAAATGGTTTTCTAAAATAGCAACCCCTGCTGTTAAGGGTACTTTATGGGCTTCCCAATTTTTAATATGATCAGAAATAGATTGTAGAATATAACTTTCTTGCTCATTTGTTAATTTCTGCTCTGCTGTATAAATCCAAATTCTGGATTCTTCAGGAATAGTATTAAAATTGACTAACATTAGATGTTTTCTGCAATGAGTTCTGCAATGTCTTTTACCTCAGCAGCTCCATCATCTACTGCTTTTACTCCATCAGTCATCATTGTATTACAAAACGGACATCCTGTAGCTATAATATCTGGATTTAACGCAAGGGCTTCTTCAGTTCTATCAATATTGATTTCTTTATCACCTCTCTCGGCATCTTTAAACATCTGAGATCCTCCTGCCCCACAACAAAAAGATCTACTCTTAGATCTCTTCATTTCTACCACATCAACTCCTAAAGATCTTATTAAAGATCTTGGACTATCATAAACCCCATTAGCTCTACCTAAATAACAAGGATCATGATAAACTATCTGCTTGTCTTTCAAATCTGCTTTAATAGTTAATTTACCTTCAGTTATTAAATTTGAGATAAACTCCGTATGATGTTGTACATTATAATTCCCTCCTAAAGAAGGGTATTCGTTCTTTATCGTATTATAAGAATGAGGACAAGTAGTAACAATACGCTTTACCTTATATGCATTCATCACCTCAATATTTGTCATAGCCTGCATTTGAAACAAGAATTCATTTCCTGCTCTTTTTGCCGCATCACCAGAAGATGATTCTTCCGTACCTAATACCCCAAAATTAACGCCTGCCTTATTCATTATCTGAACAAAAGCTTTAGTAATCTTTTTTGCTCTATCATCAAAACTTCCGGCACTTCCTACCCAAAAAAGAATATCTACCTCCTTCCCTTCTGCCATAAATTCAGCCATTGTTTTTACCTGTAATTCACTCATTTTTAAGGTTTAAAAACTTGAATAGTAACTTCCTTATCTATTAAATCTGTAAACTTACCTTCAAACTTAGTAGCTCTTACAATATGATTATCTACCCAATGATAGTTACCTCCCCTTGGTTTGCCCATAAGTAATCCATGGTACTTAAATCCATTTTCTTTCAGCCACACCTCTGTAACCTCTCTATGTTCTTCAATTCTTGAAGTAAAGAAGGTAATATAATGACCTTCATCATACCATTTATTTAAGATATCTAATGCATCAGGATATAAATTAGCCGTTGCCATTCTTTCAGGCTCTTCATTTGGGATATCATCACAAATAGTGCCATCAATATCTATTAGATAATTTTTAATATCATCTGGTAATACAGGAGAAATATGTTCTCCGTCTACTATCTTTTCTACTAATTTATTCATCTTTCCATTTTAATCTGTCAGCTGCTGGGAATTGCCAAGGAGCTCCATTGTTTTCTATATTATTAAACATCATGTTTAGTTCAGTTGGGGCAAATGACTGCTCCATTACTAAATGTCTTCTTAAATCTACTATAATTGAAAGAGGATCAATATTTAAAGGACAGGCTTGAGTACAAGCATTACAAGTAGTGCAAGCCCATAACTCTTCTGTTGAGATATAATCATTTAACAAAGATTTATTATCTGTATAATCTTTACCGTGTTTATCAATGTTTTTACCTACCTCTTTCAGCCTTTGACGTGTATCCATCATAATCTTTCTTGGAGAAAGTAGTTTTCCTGTTTGATTGGCTGGACATTCTGAAGTACATCTTCCGCACTCAGTACAGGAATAGGCATTCATCAATTGCACCCAATTTAAATCAGTGACATCTTTAGCTCCAAATGCTTCCGGCGGTGGAGCATCAGCAGCTGGTGTTGCATACGGATCAGCATTAGGATCCATCATAAGTTTAACTTCTTTAGTAACAGAAGGCATATTCTCCATTTTCCCTAGATTCTCAATATTTGAAAAATAAACATTAGGGATAGACATTACTACATGGAAATGCTTAGAATAAGGTAATTCATTTAAAAATATAAGTACCAACATAATATGAGCCCACCAACTAATTTCATGAAGCAAATGTAAATTCCAATTAGCAAAATAAGGAAGTAAGAAATTACTTACAGGAAAAGAACCAAAATAACTATCAGGATGAAGCCCAATGTATCCAATATTCATTGTAAGTAGTGAAATCATCAAAAAAACAATAATCACCAAAGCAACAATTGCATCAATTGAAGATGATTTCTTCATCTCTTTTCCAGAGAGTCTTTTTATCTTTAAAAAAAGTCTTCTGAACATAAAAATAAGACAGGAAACTAAAACCAATACCGCCATAACATCTCCTGAAGCAGTAGCCATATCATAGAAGCTACCCAACACACCAAAAGATCTATCTAAACTAAAGATGCCATCTACCATCATTTCTACCGTACCAATAGTAATCACCAAAAATCCCCAATAGACAAGAGCATGTAAAATACCTGATGCAGGACGTGCAAATAACTTAGTTTGTCCAAAAGCTATCTTTAATAATATCTTGGTGCGCTTTAATGGTTGATCAAAGCGGTTTTTTGATTTTCCCAATCGGATATTTCTTACTATCTTCCAAAGATTGTAAGAGAATAATCCTAATGCAAAAAATAGAATACAAGTAAAAATTATACTTGATTTATCCATACTTATTCTGTTTTCTTTTCTGTAAACGGTTTGTTCTTAGCTCCAATTACAGAAAAACTAACATACCTTCCGGGATTATCTTTTAAATCTCCTAAAAGCTGTTCTAACTCCTTAGAAGCTTTTTGTAAATTATTATATAATTTCTTATCATTTATAAGTAAACCTAAACTTCCTTCATTATTATTTATTTGTTTAGTAATCTCATCAATATTATTTAAAGTAGATAAAATATCTGCTTTTGCTAAGGAATCAGAAAAAGAAGAGAAATTATAAAGAATATTTTTTATTTCTGTATTACTTTCACTAAAACTAGTAGAAATTGTTTTAAAATTTAAAATAATCTCATTTAAATTCTCCTCATTACCTTTAACAATACTATTTACCGTTAACATGGTGTTAGACAGAGTGTTAAATGTTCTATCTAAACCAGTTAATGATTTATTTAAACTTTCTCTTGCGTCTTTATTAAAAACTGAAGTAATGACAATCATTACGGAATCAATAGAACTAATTAATCCTTCTGTTTTGTTTTTAAGTGGCAAAATCTGAGCATTTACCTCATCTTGTAAACTAGCTTCCATTGCAGATTCTAGTTCTGAACCCGAAATAGCCATAACATTTGTGTCTCCTAGAATCAAAGAGATCCCTTTTGTTCCCAACAAATCTAAACTAATAATTTTAGCTTTTGAATTGACAGGAATCTGAACGTCATCTTCAATATTTATCAGTACCTTTAACTGATTATCTCTTTTGTCATCAAAGGAAATTTTAGTTACCGTTCCAATCTTATGACCTTTTAGTGTAATAGAATTTCCTTCAGTTAATCCTGCAATATCCTGATAATACGCATGCAAAACTCTTTTATCGTTCATTATATTTACTCCTTTTAGATAATTAATTCCAAAATAAAGCAAGAAGATTGATAGAAGTGAAACGACTCCCACTGTTACTGATTTTAATTTATTACTCATAATCTTATTTATTTAGCAAATCTAAGGCTTCTTTTACACTTATTTGTTTTTCATTATAAAATGCTACAATAAATGCTCCTGCAAAATTACCAGATCTGTGTTTTAATTTTAATTTATCCGCTTCTTTTTTGTCATTTCCTACTGATAACAAGTATCTATATGTACCATTTGCAAGATCTTCTTCAACATTCATTCCATCAAAAACAGAAGAGTTCTTCATGGATTTCAAATATGTTCCTAATTGAATTTTAAAAACTATATTTAATTCTTCTTTCAGATCTTTATCTTCTAATATTTCAATCTCTTTTAAATCTTCATGGTTATCATCTTTATCAATTACTAACAACCCATCTACTGTTTCTTTATATTCTTTAAAAGCTCTAAATATTGCAGAAGCCATATAAATCTGACCGTTTTCAGAATGAAGAAAATCTTCTTCATCAGGATTAGTTAAAAATCCTAGTTCAATAAGAACAGAAGGCATATTAACTCTACTAATTACATAAAATGGAGCCTGTTTCACCCCTCTACTTTTTCTGTAAGCTCTCTCTACAAATTGAATGTCTAATTGTTGAGCGAATGATATACTCTGGTCTAAATAGGTGTTTTGCATTAAACTAAATACAATATAACTTTCAGCAGATTTCGGGTCAAACCCATCATATTTTTCTTTAAAATTATCTTCTAAATACATTACAGAGTTTTCTCGCATTGCAACATCCATATTAGCTTTAAGTTTACTCATACCCATAACAAAAACACTAGCACCAGAAGCATCTGAATTCTTAAATCCATCACAATGTATAGAAATAAATAAATCTGCATCATTTTTATTAGCTAATTCTGTTCTTTCCCAAAGTTCTAGGAAAACATCTTTTTTTCTTGTGTATACAACTTTAATTTCCGGAAATTTCTTTTCAATATATCTTCCTAAGATTAAGGAAACCTCTAAAGCAATATCTTTCTCATAAATTTTATATCTTTTGGTACCCATTGTACCAGGGTCTTTACCTCCATGACCAGCATCTATCACTATTGTTCTTATCTGATTTTCTGCAGATTGTGAAAAAGAAAAATTATTTACACCGACCAACAGAAGAAAAAACAAAAAAATGCGTTTACCAAACAGATTAAAGGTATGATAGATTTTACTTAGTTTTGCCAATCTAGAATTACTATTAGTTTTACATACAAAAATAACACTAAGATTGAATAAAAATACACTTATACTAGTCTCATTCACATTCTTATTAACAGGATTTTTCAACAATTCTTATGCAAAAAACTCATTTGTTTTTAACGATACACTAACAAAAAATAGTTCTGAAACTATATTAGAATTTGACATTAAACGACATTGTAATGATTCAATTATTCAAGATATAGAAGATAAGAAGATATATTTGTACGGAAATGCAAGTATTGAATATGGAGACATAAAGATTACATCAAATAAAATAGTGATCGACTGGATAGAAAACACCATCTTAGCTGTTGGGACTAAAGATAGCACAGGAAACATTATTGGTAATCCCGTATTTGAGGAAGGGAAAGAAAGTTTTAAAGCTACTGAAATTCTTTACAATCTGAAAAGTAAGAAATGTATTGTAAAAAAGATAATCACAAAAGAAGGTGAGGGGTACATACATGGAGTAAAAGTAAAGAAACTAGAAGACAATATATTATACCTAAAGAAAGGAGAATACACAACTTGTAATGCGGCAAAACCACACTATTCTATTCGTGCAAATAAAATTAAGTTAATACCTAAAAAACAAATAGTTACAGGCCCAGCATACTTGACATTTTTCAATATTCCAACTCCTTTATTTTTACCCTTCGGATATTTTCCAAATACTGACAAAAAAAGTTCCGGAATTATTATTCCTTCTTATGGAGAGTCCGCAAATATGGGGTTCTTCTTGAAAGATGGAGGATATTATTTTTCATTAAATAATTATACTGATTTAACCTTAAAAGCTGATATTTATACAAAAGGAAGTTGGTCTGCAAAAAATAATTTTAGATACAAGAAGAGATATAAATATAATGGGTCTTTGAATCTTAATTACGGTAATATTATTACAAGTGAAGTTGGTTTTCCAAACTATGGAATTAAGAAAGATTTTTTTGTAAGATGGAGTCATAAACAAGACCCAAAAGCAGATCCTTCGGTAAGTTTTTCTGCAAATGTAAATGCTGGATCGAGTACATATCATAAAAATAATACGTTTACAAACTCTACAGACTACCTTTCTAATACATTCACCTCTACTATAAATTGGAGCAAAAGATTTGAAGGAACTCCTTTTAATCTATCTGCTAATCTAGGTCATAATCAGAATACTCAAACACATAAAGTTAACCTTACATTACCTGATATTTCATTAAGCATGAGTAAGATTTATCCATTTAAATCACTAGTCAATAAAGGGTCAAAAAATTGGTACGATAATATAGGAATGAGATACAGTATGAATAGTAAAAATCAGATATCTACTACAGATTCATTACTATTTCATAACAGCACTTTACAAAATTTTAATTCTGGAATGAGACATAACATTCCAATCAACGCGTCATTTAAAATATTAAAATATTTCACTTTCAATCAAAGTATAAATCTATCTGAAAGATGGTACATTAATCAGGTTGAAAAAACATGGAACGGAACTGAAGTAATAACAGACACATTAAATAAATTTACTAGAGGTAGTGAGTATAATTTAATTAGCTCAATAAACACAAAAATTTATGGTGTTAGTCAGTTTAAGAAAGGTAAAATAGCGGCTTTCCGACATGTAATGACTCCTAATCTATCCTTTACATACAACCCTGGTTTTTCAGATGAGAAATTTGGATTCTACAAATCTGTACAAGTAGACAGCTTAGGAAACACAGATATATATTCTATTATGCAAAATGGAATTTATGGAACTCCCAGAAAAAATGAATCTGGAAATATAAGTTTTAGTTTAGGTAATATTTTCGGAATAAAAGTAAGAAGCAAGAAAGATACTGTAGAAGAACTAACTAAGGTGAAACTAATTGAAAGTTTGAATTTTTCTTCTTCATATAATCTGTTTGCTGACTCCTTTAATTTTAATTATATCAATTTAAATTTAAGAACAAAACTGTTTAATAAGATAAACATCAGTTACAGCAGTGTTTTTGATCCTTATATTATTGATTCCACTGGAAGGAGATATAAATTTGAACTATTTGAGAATAATAAGATTGCTAGGTTTAGAAACTCAAACATTGCTGCTGGGTTTAATATAAACGATAAAACTTTTACTAAGAAAAAGAACAAAGAAGAAGAAGAAGAAGAAGAAGAGGAAGAAAGAAATAAAGAGGAAACAAGGGATTTTTATAAAATACCATGGAATTTGAATGTAAATTATACTCATAACTTAAACATGGGAACTAATTTACAATCTGAAAAAACTTCTACACAAACTCTTGGATTTTCAGGAAATATAAAAATTACTCCAAAATGGAAACTAGGATTTCATTCTGGTTATGATTTTTCAGATGAAACAAATCAAGAATGGTGGAAAAAATTCTCTTATACTTCTATTGATATATATAGAGATTTACATTGTTGGGAGTTATTATTTCATTGGATCCCAACAGGATATCAGAGAAGTTACACTCTAACAATTCGAGTAAAAGCAGATATACTTAAAGACTTAAAATTAGAACGTCGAAAAGATTGGATAGCACCAGAGTTTAATTAGGAAAACAACCAATTTTTTATAATTAACTTTCCGTTATCTGTTAGTACTGATTCAGGATGAAACTGAATACCTTTTATATCATATTTTTTGTGAGAAACAGACATAATTAGTCCATCTTTATTTTCTGATGTTATAAGCAAACAATTTGGAAGTGAATCTTTTTCAGCAACCCAAGAATGATAATGAGCAATCTTAAATTCTTTAGGAATACCTTGAAAAATAGAATCATTTTCAATAATCTGATTTTCTGAAGAAAATCCATGTTTTACATCTTGAAGATTTTCTAATTTTCCATCAAAAAATTCTACAATTGCCTGATGACCTAAACAGATTCCTAATATTGATTTTGTCTTTGAGAATCTCTCTAACACATCAAAAATCACAGGATGATTACATGGAAGTGAAGGACCAGGAGATAAAATTATTTTATCATAATTTTTAATATCAACTTCAGAGATTTGATCACTTCTAAGAACAATACAATCCTCTACAAATTCTCTGACGTAATGATGCAAATTGTATGTAAATGAGTCAAAATTATCAACAATCAAGACTTTCACTTATTCGTAGTTCTGTAGTTCTTCAGGCAGTATATCTAGAACCATCTCTATTCCTTTATGCCCTGCTATATATATTTTTGAGTCTTTAATCATCTTTTTTAGGTCTTTTGAAGAATTGACCTAGTTTCGACAGAGGTTTTCTTAATCTTATAAACATTGGTGGGTTGAGGCCATTCATTTTCCAAGAAATATAATCCTCATTATTTGCTCTTAATCTATTCCAAATGGAATAATTACTAATTCCCCCTATTCTCATTTTTACCATTATTTTTGGCAAATAAATTACAGATATTTTGTTTTTACACAATAAACGTAAAGCCATTTCATAATCGGAGGCATTTTTCAAACGTATAGAGTACAATCCAAATTTATTATAGATCTCTTTTTTTACAAAAAATGTAGGATGCGGTATAGTCCATCCTTTTCTCATCTTTTTGATGTTAAAATTACCTGACTTCCAATACCTTCTGATGCTATCTGCATCTACAGTATCAACATATAATAAATCCCCATAGACAGAATCTACATCATTAAAAATAAAAACTTCAGCAACATCAGAGACTACATGATCTGTAGAATAAAAATCATCTGAATTTATTATTCCAACCACATCACCTGTCGCAGCTCGTATTCCCTTATTCATAGCGTCATACAATCCGTCATCTTCTTCTGATATGAAATATGATATCTTATCTCCATAAGATTTTACAATCTCAATAGTATCATCTGTTGATTTTCCGTCAATAATAATATACTCAATATTGTCATAATCCTGACACAAAACACTATCAATAGTATCTCTAATAGTTTTTGAACTGTTATAAGATATTGTGACAATTGATATATTTGGTTTTTTATTCATTTTTCTTTATTACAAAAACATGACAATTACCATTTGTTCTATCGTATTTTTCTAAAGTACACTTATTATCATCTATCCAACATACCACCTCTTTTTTGGATTGAAAAGTTGCTACAGGTGTGATAAAATAATCATAAAATATATTCCGTGTTTCTTGTATATTTAACTTCTGTTTTCTAAATATCTTATACATTAAAAAATGTAAAATTACAAAAGTTTTTTCCATTATAATATTACCAATTTTACTTTTATTCAATAGTCGTAAAACAGAACCAATATATTTGTATAAAAATGGATAGTACCGGTATTTTTTATAAACTGCTAGGTACAAATTACCTCCTGGCTTTAAAATACGGACACATTCCTTAAAAGCTCCAACTGTATCTCCAGTATGATGACAAACTCCATCGCTAATTACCAAATCGGAAAAATTTGATTCTAATGGAATCTCTAAATTATTCCCAATCTTTAATTCCATATTCTCAGATTGTACAAACTTTTTTGCAAAACCTAAAGACTCCTCACTTAAATCAACTCCTATTAGTTTTGAAGCGTATTCTGATGCAAATAACATATTTCTACCACATCCACAACCTACATCACAAATAACCTTGTCTTTATACTCTATAATAATTTCTTGCAAATTTGGATTCATATTCTCTATTATCTCTTTTTTTGAAGAATATCCGTATTGAAACGGTGTGTTATCATAAAAATTATCGGTCATTATCTTTCAATTATGATATTTTCCATTACTAACATATCCATTTTTGTTCTTAGAAAACAATCTAATGCCTCTTCTGGCTTGTTTACAATTGGTTCATTCTCATTAAAAGAAGTGTTTAATAAAACAGGAACTCCTGTTTTATTCTTAAATTCTGTAATCAACCTATGATATCTAGGGGAAATATTCTTATTTACAGATTGCAATCTTCCAGTTCCATCAACATGAGTTACAGCAGGTATTTCAGAGTGTTTTTCCTTTTTTATATCATAAACTTTCTCCATAAAAGGAACTTCATCATTCTGAACAAAATACTCTTCTACATATTCTTCCAAAATTGAAGGCGCAAATGGTCTAAAACTCTCTCTTCTTTTTATCTTTTCATTTAATAAGTCTTTTGCATCCTTTCTTCTTGGGTCAACAATAATTGACCTATGACCTAAAGATCTAGGTCCAAACTCTGCTCTACCTTGAAACCATCCTATTACTCCACCATTTACAAGTTTGTCGGAAACTCTATCAAATAAAATATCATCATCAACTTTCTCATATTTTACTCCATATTTCTCTAAACAATCAATAACTTCATTATTATCAGATTTTTTGCCAAAATATGCCGTTTTTATTTCCTCCAATCTATCATTTGATAATATATGATTATACAGATATAATGCAGAACCGATAGAAGTTCCTGCATCATGTCCTGCAGAAGGAACATACATATTTTTAAAAGGAGTGTTTCTTAATATCTTTCCATTTGCAACAGAATTTTGAGCAACACCACCAGTAATACAAATATTATCTAATCCGGTTTTTTCATGTAATTTAGTAAGTATAAAAAATATTATTTCTTCTGTAAATCTTTGTACTGAAGTAGCTAAATCAATATGAAACTGTTCTAAGGTATTATCTTTCTTTCTTGACTTCCAAAAAAGATTCTCCCATTCTTTAGTAAAAAGAGCGTCAATTGATGGTTCTCCATTCTCCCAATCCATTGCAACTCCTTCCTTAAAATGTCGAAAGAACTTCTTATTTAAAGTAAAAAAACCATCCTCTGTTCGTTCGACAATTGTGGAAAGTTCATTTAAATATTTTGCTTCACCATAAGGAGCTAATCCCATAACTTTATATTCATCTCCATAGTTAGGAAAACCTAAAAATTGAGTTACAGTTGTATAAAATATTCCTAGTGAGTGAGGGTAATTTACAGAATCTAAAACCTGAATCTTATTATCCTTACCAATTGCAGTCATTGTAGAAGTAAAGTCTCCAAAACCATCAATTGACAATATAGCTGAATTCTGAAAATTAGATGCAAAAAAAGAAGAAGCAATATGACTTCTATGGTGCTCTACATTATGAAGTTCAGCCTTTATTTCAGATTCATCTACATTAAATATCTTTGCTAATTCTGATTTTATTGAACTTACTTTTCTAGAATTTAAAAGTCTATCAAAAACAGATTTTATTCCTACTCTATTTTTTAGTGTATGAAGTATCTTTTTTGAGATATTCGCTTTCGGATCTCTTGATATAGTAATATAGTCCAAATCCTGAATAGAAATTCCCGCGTCATCCAAACAAAATTTAATTGAATCTGAAGGAAATCCTGCCCAATGTTTTATTCTCCTAAATCTTTCTTCTTCTGTAGCATTTATCACTACTCCATCTTTTAACAAACAAGCCGATGAATCTCCATGAAACGCATTTAAACCAAGTATATACATTAATTATTCGTTAGAATTGTTAAAAATTTCTTTGTTATAATTCCCCAATCAAAATTATCTTTCACATACCTTCTGCAATTTTCAGAGGTGAAATTTCTTTCTTTTATCTGATGAAAAGCAGTGCAGAAATCTTCTTTTTGGTTTTTTACAAATATACCACAATTATTTCTCTCTATATTGTTCCAAGAAGTTTTATCAGAAACCACAACAGGAACACCACAAGATAAAGCCTCTGAAACTACAATCCCAAAACTCTCAAAATCAGAAGACAGAGAAAAGAAAGAACAATTACTAAGCAATTCTTTTTTCTGAGAAAAATTTACTAAGCCAATCATAAATACTGAATC
>Ga0208948_1000321_pt1 | contig 23461 bp, 18 predicted proteins | sample AOAMet11_17_M020_2_FD_188228 | JGI IMG/M metagenome (GOLD analysis project Ga0208948, IMG submission 188228) | Ammonia-oxidizing marine microbial communities from Monterey Bay, California, USA - CAN11_17_M020 (SPAdes) | ecosystem: Environmental > Aquatic > Marine > Intertidal zone | place...
GCTGAAGGAATATATTCAATAATGAAAAAAAGGAACCTTTTAGATGATTTTTTTAAAAGATTCAATTATGAAGATTATGGTGGAACTCCAATTTTAGGATTAAATAAAACAGTTATAATCGGACACGGGATATCCAATGAAAATGCAATTAAAAATATGATACTTCTCACAAAAAATGTAGTAAAAGCAGATCTAGTAAGTAAAATTAAAAATAATCTTAATTAATGAAAAAAATTACGGCAGCAATTACTGGAATACATGCATATGTTCCTGATTATATTTTAACAAATAAAGAGCTTGAAAAAATAGTTGATACTAACGATGAATGGATTACTTCAAGAACAGGAATAAAAGAACGTAGAATTCTTAAGGGAGAAGGTAAAGGAGCTTCTGTTTTAGGAATTAATGCTGTTAATGGGCTGTTAAACAAAACTAATATTAATGCAGTTGATATTGATTTAATTATTTGTGCAACTGCAACGCCAGATATGCTTTTCCCTTCAACCGCATGTATTATTGCTGATAAAGTTGGTGCATCAAATGCATTTGCTTACGATCTAATGGCTGCATGTTCAGGATTTCTATTTGCTTTATCAACAGCATCAAAATTTATTGAAACAGGAACATATAAAAAAATAATTGTAGTTGGAGCAGATAAAATGTCATCAATTGTAGACTATACGGACAGAGCAACGTGTATAATTTTTGGAGATGGCGCTGGTGCTGTTATGCTCGAGCCCTCAACAGAAGGTAATGGAATACAAGATTCAATCTTAAAAAGTGATGGCTCTGGAAGTGAATTTTTACATATGAAAGCTGGTGGATCTGCATTACCTGCAAGTCATGAAACTATTGAAGCTAGAAAACATTTTGTTTTTCAAGAAGGACAATCAGTTTTTAAGGCTGCCGTAACTTCTATGGCAGATGTTTCAGAAGAAATTATGAAGCGAAATAATTTAACGTCAAATGATGTAGCATGGTTAGTACCTCATCAAGCAAATCAAAGAATTATTGATGCAACAGCAAGAAGAATGGGAGTGGGAAATGAAAAAGTTATGCTCAATATTGAAAGATATGGGAATACAACAAATGGGACAATTCCTCTGTGTCTTTGGGAGTGGGAGAATAAATTAAAAAAAGGAGATAATTTGATTCTTGCAGCATTTGGCGGAGGGTTCACTTGGGGATCAATATATTTGAAATGGGCCTACGATTCAAATAAATAATTACTTTTGTACATAAAATAAATAATAAACTATAGACAATGAATCTGAAAGACATTCAAGAATTGATAAAATTCGTTGCTAAATCAGGTGCAACTGACGTTAATTTAGAAATAGATAATATTAAAATATCTATTAAGTCTCCTCCTAAAAAGAGAAGAGGTGAAGATGAGGAATTAAAAACCGTAATTCATGAAGCTCCAGCACAACTAATTGCTACACAAACACCTGTTATTCAGGCCGCACCTGTTGTTCAAGCTGTACCTGTTGAAAAAGAATCAACAGAAAAAGAATTAAATTATATTACAGTAAAAGCATCAATGATTGGAACATTTTATAGGTCATCATCTCCAGAAAGCTCCCCTTTTGTAAATGTTGGAGACACGATAAAGGCAGGCGATACAATTTGTATAATAGAAGCCATGAAATTATTTAATGAAATTGAATCTGAAGTCTCTGGTAAAATAATCAAGGTACTTGTTGATGATACTACTCCAATTGAATTTGATCAACCACTTTTTCTAGTAGATCCTTCTTAAAAAATATATTAAGAGACATGTTTAATAAAATTTTAATTGCTAACAGAGGCGAAATTGCATTAAGAATAATTAGGACTTGCAAAGAAATGGGTATAAAAACTGTCGCTGTATACTCAAAAGCAGACGCTTCAAGCTTGCATGTAAGGTTTGCAGACGAAGCGGTTTGTATTGGTCCAGCAGCAAGTTCAGAGTCTTATTTAAAAATTGCTAATATTATAGCCGCCGCAGAAATAACAAATGCTGATGCAATTCATCCAGGGTATGGTTTTTTAGCAGAGAACTCAAACTTTTCTAAAATATGTACTGAAAATAATATAAAATTTATTGGAGCATCACCAGAAATGATTGATGGCATGGGGGACAAAGCTGCTGCAAAGGAAACTATGAAAAAAGCTGGAGTTCCCACAATTCCTGGCTCAGATGGCTTAATAAAAGATTTTAAAGAATGTAAAAAATTAGCATCAGAAGTTGTTGGGTATCCAGTTATGCTTAAAGCTACTGCTGGAGGTGGTGGTAAAGGCATGCGACTTGTATGGGATGAAACAACTCTTAAAGAATCTTGGGATAGCGCAAGAATAGAAGCTAAAGCAGCATTTGGTAATGACGGTATGTATATGGAAAAATTCATTGAAAATCCACGACATATTGAAATTCAAATTATTGGGGATCTATTAGGAAAAGCTGCACATCTTTCGGAAAGAGATTGTTCAATTCAAAGAAGACACCAAAAACTAGTTGAGGAGACACCTTCTCCATTTATGACAAAAAAATTAAGGAATGACATGGGGATTGCTGCTATCAAGGCTGCTGAATCAGTGAAATATGAAGGTGTAGGAACTGTAGAGTTTTTAGTTGATAAACACAGAAACTTCTATTTTATGGAGATGAATACAAGAATTCAAGTTGAACATCCAATCACTGAAGAAGTAGTTGACTTTGACTTAATTAGGGAGCAAATAAAAGTTGCATATGGAATAAAAATTTCAGGTAAAAATTATGATCCTCAACTTCATGCAATTGAATGTAGAATTAATGCTGAAGACCCAGTAAATGACTTTAGACCATCTCCTGGAATGATTACAAATTTTCATGCTCCTGGAGGACATGGTGTAAGAGTAGATACACATGCTTATGCAAATTATATGATACCACCATTTTACGATTCAATGATTGCTAAAATTATTACAGTTGCACAGACTAGAGAAGAAGCAATTGCAAAAATGGAAAGAGCACTAGACGAATTTATTATTGAAGGTATAAATACTACAATTCCATTTCATCAAAAGCTTATGAAAGATCCAAAATTTCGGAAAGGGGATTATACTACAAAATTCATGGAAACATTTGAGGTGTAACTAACATCACAAAAAGAATTAGTTTATTGAGAGAATTCATTTAAAAGATAAACAATGTAAAATAATACCTTGCGAAAAGGATTATTTAAGTTTATTCAGTCTCAAACAAATATAACTAAACAAAAAAAACTTTTAATTTAAAAAATGATATTGATCTTTTTTAATTATTGGAAGAATATTACTAGATTATATTTAATACATAATTTTAAAGTACAGTAAAGAGACATGAAATAATGCGGGGGAGTTTACTCAAAAATTATTATTTTGGCAGTGTAGGATTTTACAAAATAAAACTTAATGTCAAATAGAAGAACGTTTATAAAAGGAAGTGTTTTAGGTGCAATTGGTACTGCTATTTTCCCAAAAATTATTTCTGCAAAGAAAGAAAAACAAAATTCAAACTCTAAATTAGGGTTCCCAATAGTTATATCAACATGGGAACATGGAATAGCTGCTAATAATGCAGCTATGAAAATTTTAGTTAATGGTGGCAGAGCTATTGATGCTGTTGAATCAGGTGTTAAAGTGTCAGAAGCTGATCCAGAAATAATGTCTGTAGGATTTGGTGGCCTACCTGATAGAGAAGGGAAAGTAACTTTAGATGCGTGTATTATGGATGAAACAGGCAACTGTGGCGCTGTAAGTTTCCTTCAGCATATAAAACATCCAATTTCTGTTGCAAGGAAAATAATGGATGAAACTCCTCATGTAATGTTATCAGGCAAAGGTGCTTTACAATTTGCACTAGAGAAGGGATTCACAAAAGAAAATTTACTAACAAGTAAAGCAAAGAAAAAATGGCAAGATTGGCTAAAAAAATCAGAATATAAACCAATAATTAATGTTGAAAATCATGATACAATTGGGCTATTAGCATTAGATGAAAAAGGGAATATTTCAGGTGCATGTACTACTTCTGGACTTTCCTGGAAAATGCATGGAAGAGTTGGTGATTCACCAATAATTGGTGCTGGAATGTATGTTGATAATGAAGTAGGCGGTTGCTGTGCAACTGGTCTTGGAGAGGCAGTAATGAAGACTTTAGGTTCATTTTTAATTGTGGAGTTAATGAGACAAGGAGCAACTCCTCAAGAAGCATGTGAAGAGGCAATTGCACGTATTGTCAAGAATCAAAATTATAAGAATATGCAAATTGGCTATATAGCAATAAATAAAAAAGGAGAACACGGATCCTTCGCTGTACATCATGGGTTTAATTATGCGTTACATCAAGGAGGTGAAAATCAAATGTTTGACTCTCTATCATTTGTAAAAAAATAAAATACTTATAAAAGCTACATCTATTAAAGTTGAATTTTTTCTGAAATTAAATTACTAATAGAAAATAATTAAGCATAATATGATTGTTAAATTCTTGTAAATAAATGAAGTTAAAGTAAATTAAAAATTAAATGAAAAAAATTTTAACCTTTACTATACTAATTTTCTTGTCTTGTCAAAAACAAGAAAAAACTGTAACTGAATATGTTAATCCTTTTATTGGTACTGGTGGACATGGACATACTTTTCCGGGTGCAACTACTCCATTTGGAATGGTTCAGCTAAGTCCAGATAGTCGTTTAGATGGATGGGATGGATGTGGAGGCTATCATTATTCTGATTCTATTATTTATGGATTTTCACATACACACCTTAGTGGAACAGGTGTCTCTGATTATGGTGATGTATTAATTATGCCAACTACAGGAAAATTAAGATTAAATAATGGTTCTGATAGTAAAGCTGGTTATAGATCAAATTTTTCACATAAAAATGAAATTGCTGAAGCAGGTTTTTATAAAGTTTTTTTAGAAGACTATGATATTCAAGCTGAACTTACAGCAACTCAAAGAGTTGGATTTCATAAATATACTTTCCCAAAAAATGAAGTAGCTCAAATTATTATTGATTTAGAGCATAGAGATAAGTTAATAGAATATAAGTTAGAAATAATTGACAGTACTTCAATCAAAGGTATTAGATACTCAGATAATTGGGCGAAAAATCAAAAAGTTCATTTTTATATAAAATTCTCTAGCTATTTTAATAAAGCAAATTTTAACAATAAAAAGTCTGTTGTAGGATTATCATTTGGTAAATCACAAAATCCAATTTTAGTTAAAGTTGGAATTTCAGCTGTTAGTGAAGAGGGGGCAAAGGCTAATTTAGAAGCTGAAATACCACATTGGGATTTTGAGAAAACAAAAAGAGAAACACAAAATCTTTGGGAGAAAGAGCTTAGTAAAATTTTAGTTGAAAGTAGATCAGAAAAACAAAAAGAAATTTTCTATACAGCCCTTTATCATTCATTTATCGCTCCGAATATTTACACAGATATAGATGGAAATTATAATGGAACAGATTTAAAAAAACATTACACTAAAGATAATCATTATACAATATTTTCACTGTGGGATACATTTAGAGCAACTCATCCGTTATTTACATTAATTCAACAAGAAAAAACAAATGAATTTATTAGAACTTTTCTAAGGCAATATAAGGAGGGGGGTCAGTTGCCAATATGGGAATTAGCAGCCAATTACACAGGTTGTATGATTGGATATCATGCAATTCCAGTAATAGTTGATGCATATGTAAAAGGGCTTAGAGAATTTGATCTTTATTTAGCATTAAAAGCAATGATAAATTCTGCTAACAAAGATCATTTAGGATTAAATTTGTATAAAAAAAATGGATTTATTGCCGCTTCTGATGAACCTGAATCAGTTTCTAAAAATTTAGAATATTCATATGATGATTGGTGTATAGCAGTGTTTGCAGATTCATTAAAAGAAGATGAAATTGCTAAAGTATTTTACGAACGTGGCCAATACTATAAAAACTTATTTGATCCAAAATTAGGTTTTTTTAGAGCAAAAAAAAGTCATTCTTGGTTTGCCCCATTTAAACCAGAAGAAGTTAATTTCAACTATACGGAAGCTAACGCATGGCAGTATTCACTTTTTGTACCACAAGACATAAAAGGTCATATAGAAATAATGGGAGGTGCTAAAAAATATGAAAAGCATTTGGATGACATGTTTAATGCATCCTCAATAACTTCTGGAAGAGAACAACCAGATGTAACTGGCTTAATTGGGCAATATGCACATGGAAATGAGCCAAGTCATCATATGGGATATCTTTATAATTATGTAGGAGCTCCACATAAAACTCAAAAAATAATTCACGAAATTATGACTTCACAATATAGCAAACTTCCTGATGGTTTATCTGGAAATGAAGATTGTGGACAAATGTCAGCTTGGTATGTTTTAAGTGCCATGGGGTTTTACTCGGTTACTCCAGGTCTTGATTATTATACTATAGGAACACCATTATTTAAAAAAGTTACACTGAACTTAGAAAATAATAATAAATTTATAATAATAGCTGACAAGGTATCTGATAAAAATATTTATATCCAATCAGCGACTTTAAATGGAAAAAAATTTAATCAGTCCTTTATTAAACATAAAGCAATTATGGAAGGAGGAAAGTTAATATTTAAAATGGGAAGTGTGCCATCAAAATGGGCTTCAGAAAGCATCCCTTTATCACAAATAAATAATAATAAGATTGTAGGCGTTCCATATTTTGAAGCTCAAAGTCAGACGTTTTCAGATACACTGATAATCAGAATAGGTTCTGTTGATAATGGAGAAATATATTACAGCATAAATGATTCACATGAACTTCTTTATTGTGATTCAATTATTATTAAAGAAGATTCAGAAATAAAGTGTCGAGTATTAAGTAATGGGAAATGGAGTAAAAAGATCAAAGCTAATTATTATAAAATAGATAATTATAAATCAATTAATATAGAAAGTAAATATGCAAATCAGTATGCTGCAGCTGGAGATAAAACTATGATTGATAATTTAAGAGGTGGAACAAATTATCGAACAGGTAACTGGCAAGGATTCAGAGAAAACTTAATTGCAACAATTGATCTTGGTAAAAGCAAGAAAATAAACAGCATTTCGCTTGGATGTATGCAAGATATTAAGTCATGGATTTTCTACCCGGAAAATGTTGAGTTCTTAATATCAAACAATAACATTGACTTCAAATCAATTGGAAAACTAAATACAGATTATACTAATATCGAAGAGGGCGCATTTGTAAATGACTACACGATAGTATTAAAAGATTCTAAAGCAAAATATATAAAAGTTAAAGCAAAAAACTACGGTATATTACCTCCATGGCATTTAGGTGCTGGCGGTAAATCCTGGCTTTTTGTTGATGAAATTATTGTTAAATAAGATCTGTATTATTGAACAATAATATGTTTAACTAAATTTCCTTTACTAGTTAAAATCTTTAAAAAATAACTACCTGAACTTTCAATCTCAATAATGTTTTTACTCTCATTCTGAATTAACTTACCATTAACATTATACAGATTTAATTGTATAATTTCAATATCTGAAGTGACTGTTACACGTCCCTTAGTTGGATTTGGGAATACTTCAATATTAACGTCAATCAGATTACTAATTTCATTAGTATTAGCAAGCTCTCCCCATCTTTTTTCAAACTCCTGTAAATAGATGTTCGCTATAGTAGCATTATGAATTATTAAGGTATTCTCATCTGAATTGTTTTCAGCATTACTACTCCAATTGTGAGAGCCAGTTAATACAATTGGGTCTGCAGCTATAACATTAGCATCCGCAATGGCATATTTATGATGAAAGGAATTAGAAACTCCCATATGAGATCTCATATTTACTCCATTTGTTAGAAGATTAGAAAACTCACTTCCAGTAGAGTTTTCATCTTCAATAATCCCTCTAATATTCACACCAAATTCAGCATTCTTTGTTATAATTGATTGTGCTAAGTCATCTCTAGTAAAACTTAGAAGTCCAATTTCAAAAGTATAATCAACACTTTCTATAACATTATTGATTTTAGAAGTTGTTTGGTCAGATGGCGAAAAATACACTTCAATTTCAGAACCATCTACAATGAATTTATGAGGAGTATTATCTATCTTGTTTGCGCCAAAAGTACCTGCCCACATTTCTTCAAATTCTAAAGTGTAAGCTTTTGCTATAGCTTCATCCTGAATAAAAATTAAATTATTGTAATCACTAAACAAATTAGATGGATTAGTCCAATTAGTAGATCCAGTCATAATCCACGAATTGTCAGTAGAATTAGCATCAATAATAAGAAACTTATTATGCATAATTCCCGCTGGTAAAGGATCCCTATAGATTATCTGAATATTTGGGTTTAAAGATGATAACATGGAGTTTACTACATCATCATCAGCAATATAACGAACTGTAACTCCTCTATCATACGCATCATTAATTGCAGTAGCAATTGTAGCATCTGATGCATTATAAACACATATATCTAATGTATTTTGTGCCAATCCCATATAAGCTGCAATAGTATCATTAAAATAAGTGGTAATATTTTGAGCATCGATCCCAGTTGAAAAGGAGTTGTCAACTGAGTGATTAAAATAAGGCCTAATAGCTCCTGTTGAATTGGAAGCAGTTGAGTATAATCCAGTAGATGCAAATGCTGTGTCACTTCCATTAATTGAATAGCATTCAACATAATAGAAAGTGGCAGGAGAAAGTCCTGTTAGATTTAATGTATGTGTTAAAGTATTTCCCCCATTATTTATTACGGTCCCAAGAGAATTTGATAAGCCATAATTACAGTTAGTTGAAGAGGAATCAGAGACTGTCCAACTTAAATCAAAAGAATTTGTGGTTATATTTGATTGTGTAACTGAAGATGTAATAATCAGTGCCCCTGTTTGTATAATATCTGAACTATCTCTAGGTAAGATTTGATAACCATCATTTGCTGGTGTATTAAAGGTATATTGTGAAGAAATACCAATAAGGGTAACTGCCCCCATTGGTATCATTGAATTCTCAAGAGCATGTCCAGCCTTGATATAAATTTTACCTGTTTCACCATTTGAATCAAAATCATGTGTCCCAGATGTAAACATCGATCCCCCATTATTAAAAATGACATTGTCAATCTGAATTAGTTCGGACTCTGTTGTTTCTCCAATTTGTAAAGGGGTAATTAAGAGCGGAGTAACTGAATTTGCTGATGAATTAACTAATGATGAATTAACAGGTTGCATTTCCATAAGACCATTATAATCAACTAACTCCCCTGTTACAGTAACTTCATCACCTCTAACTAAAGAAGCTAAAACTGTAGGGTCGTATAATGCCATTCCTCCTGTAGAGTCTTCAATATAACGAATAGGACCAAGTTCATCACCATTTGTTACTACACCAGTAATAGTAACGGTTGATCCAACGCCAAGAACCCTAGCAGCTGCAATGTTAGCTTGTGCAAATACATTAATATTGATGCAGATTGTAAAAATAAGAATTATTAATTTTTTCATAGTTATACTATTTTATAGTTTGATTTATATTTGTTAAAAAGTAAATTTAGCAGACAAATTTATTCGTCTTCCAAGTCCAAAAAAAACTCCCGCTGATTTGGCATCAAAATCTTGATAGCTTGCGTTATATGGGTCATTATTTTGAGCATCTGAAATATAAATCTCATCAAATAGATTTAAAATACTTAATTTAATATCCATTTTAGTTTTTTGTGAAATCTTGAATTTGTATCCAGCATGTAAATCAATTAAATTATATGAAGGGATTTTCCAACTTTCTCTTCCTGCATTTTCACCATTTAATGATAAAGGATCAAAGTCTGCATAATAATTATCAAAATAAGTTGATCTAAATTTTACATACGAATTATATGAGGGTTCGTATCTAACACTAAAACCAAACTGAGTTTGAGCAGCATCACCAACGTGGACACCGTCAGCATCAAAACTTGCAATGATTTCATTACCAAAATCATCAGTTATTGGGTTATTATTATCGTCTAAAAATCGTACTGTATCAGATGACATCCACTTCCAATCTCCTAGTGAAACAAGTCCTTCAACTCCCAGATTAGAAAGAATCTTATATGAAAAATCCATCTCAATTCCCTTATGCAAAGCATCCATTCCATTAATATTTGCTCGGTATGATACATCATCTACTAAAACTGTAACTCCCCCATTTGAAGGTTTATTTTGCCATAATGTATAATATCCATTTAAGTTAGCTGAAAATTTAGATGATCTATATGAATATCCTCCCTCTAAAGCTTGAACAATCTCATTTTTAATATCTCTAAATAAGCTATTATCATAATAATAAACATTATTAAATCTAGGAGCTTTTGAGATATACCCTAAGTTAATAAAGACATTATTATATTCATCTAAATTAAAGTTTGCTCCAGATTTTATAGTGAATCCCCTTATCCATTTCCAATTAGTCTCTGCTAATTTAGCTTCTGGAGAATTCATTGTATATGCTGCTCCGTTATGATAAACAGTATCAAGTACCATAGTTTTATTTGCACCAATTAAGTTGCCATTTTCATCGAACTCTAACTCAGTAGCAACTGATGTTCCTAGTACCTCAAAATAAGTAGTATCTCCTAAAACTAAATCTTTTTTACGGAAATAATCAATTCTTTTATAAGCTGAATTTGAAGCTGATATATTAAAAAAAGTACTTAGCATTCCATTACTGTATTCCATCTGAGAGAAAACACCGCTCCACTTAACAATTCCATCATTATTATACCCTACCTTATCTCCAACTCTTTTGACCTCAGAACTTTGTAATCCATTTGAAGCGTCAATAGCATAATCTGCTCCTAGCAAATCATATACTTCCCTGTAGTGTTCCCCTTTGTAATATCGCATATCTAAACCAGAAGATAAAGATGTGTTGTCCGTAAGTTGATAATTTAAAGTAGATAGACCTCCATACCAATAATGGTTATTAATTGAACTTCTTAAATACGTTCCTGCTTTATTTTCTGTAGCAGAATACAAGGCATCAATATTATTTGAATTTGAGTTGTATGCCTCTTGAAGATTATACTGTCCAATTGCATCGTAATTATTAGTATTACCACTTAATCCTGTACCTCCACCATTACCAATTGAAGCATATAATATATTTGATATGTAAAATTTATCATTAACAGTCCAAAAATCTCTTAACGAAAATTGAGGTTTATGATAATAATTCTGTTTAGTATTTAATGTTTCTCTATTATGCAAAGTATCACCATTTGAATCAATTGTCCATCTGTCTAAAAATCCCCAATGTTTATTGTAATTAATACCTTTATTTACTATACGACTAGAAAAATCTGAAGTATCTCCAAGAGAACGTGCAAATGAAGTATCATAAGTGGCTATATCGCTTTTATAAGATCTCTGACCATGTTTTTGGGGAGCTCCCATTGCAGAAAAACTTAATATATGATTTCCTATTTCTTTTTGAACTTTTGCATAATAGAAAAATCCTTCACTCCAAGTCTCGTCAACAAAACCATTTCCTTTTTTATATGAACCTGCTAAGGTAAATCCCCAGCCATTTTCCATTCTACCTGAGTTATAACCCACTGATGTTCTAAGTTTACCAAAACTTCCTATTGACTGCTTAACAATACCCCCAGCTTTATTGCCAGTTCCTTTTGTGAGAATATTCATTGTTCCTCCAACTGATGGAATTGCAATTTTAGAGGCGCCTAACCCTCTTTGAATCTGTATATTTGATGTTACAGCATCTAAACCAAACCAATTAGACCAATACACCCAACCATTTTCCATATCATTAACAGGAATTCCATCAATCATTACTGCAACATTTCTCTGATTAAAACCACGTATAGTAATTCTAGCATCTCCATCTCCTCCTCCGCTTTGTGTTGCATATACACCAGGAGTTGAATTTAGTACCATTGGAATATCTTGTGAAGCTAATTCCTCATTAATCTGCTTCATTGGTATAGTAGAAAACGCTACAGGGGTCTCTCGATTTCTAGCGATATCGGCAACAACTTGAACTTCATTTAATAATACAGTTTTAAGCTTGAAATTTAGAATCTGTGATTTATTCCCGACTGTAATAATTTTATTAATCTCTTTATAACCAACATATGACACCTTAATACTTCTTTCTCCAGTAGGTATTGAAATGGAGAAGTTGCCATCAAAATCTGTTGCTGTTCCTTGCCCCTTTCCGTAAATGATAGTTGCCCCAATAAGTGCTTCTCCGGTGCTTGCATCAATAACTTTTCCACTTATGTTGGTTTGAGCTATAACGCTAAAAGTAAGACAGTTTAAAAAAATTAAAAAAAATATCTTTTTCATATTAATGAGTAAAAAAATGCTGATGTTTCCATCAGCATTATTAATTTAAAATTAAAATTATTAATTTATTATCAATTTATTTTCTTTTAAAATTCCATTCTCAAAACTAATATTAACTATATAAGATCCCTTGCATAAATTAGTTGTATTAATCAATTTGTCAAACACCACAGTTTCCCCTAACATATTAGTAACTTTAATTAATTTAACCGAATTCTTTGAATTAATTGCTACTGAATTTCCTTTATTAGCAGGATTGGGATACATAACGTATGACACATCATTAATATCATTTATTGAAGTGGTTCCCGAGCAATCACAAACATGTGATCCTAAATTAGAATAAGTTGCATCAGGTAGAGAATCGTACTCAAGAGTTGGATTGAAAAGAATAGGGTTTTGTGTTACTCCCTGCTTTACAGTAGATTTTCTTATTAATGTTTGTCTTTTAGTCCACCAAGTTCCTCCATTAGCATCTGTATATCCAGCAGTTACATCATCTGTCCATGCTTGACCAGGATCTTCACCAACTTTACCAAAAATATCAACTGTATTCCCTTGATACTCTAATGTCATGGCGTCATCTCCATTAAAATAAAATGTATTATTATCATCATAATTACCAGAACAATGATCGTCTAATACTGCATAAAAATTTGGATCTACAGGAACAGACCAATATGTACCTAAATCGATAGAATCAAGTTGCCCATTTCCAACCACAATTACATCTCCAGCGGCAATTGATCCAGTCAAAGGCCATACTTCAGGCCCAGAGCTGTTTCCATTTGAATATCTGTTAATACTGTATCCAGCTAAATCAATTGTTGCATTTGTGGGATTATATACTTCAATACCGTTATTTTGAGCTGGACCTTCAACATATTCAGATATAAATAAATCTGAACATACTTGAGCGTTTAATGTTGCTGATAGAATGACAGCAATTGGTAGTAAAAAATTTTTCATTTGTATTATTTTGTGTGGTGCAATTTACAAAACTATCAACGAAAACATATGAAAAATAGATAAAAAAATATAAGTTTGGACTAAATTATTAATTACTATGAAAAAAGAAATTCTTAGCTACGAACAGTACAAAAAAGAATATGAAGAAAGTGTAAAAAATCCTAAATTATTTTGGGAGGGTAAGGCTAATAATTTCAAATGGCAAAGAAAATGGGATAGTGTTTTAGATTGGAATTTTTTAAAAGCAGAAATTAGCTGGTTTAAAGGCGCAAGACTTAACATTACTGAAAATTGTTTAGATAGACATCTTGAGAAGTACGGAGGAAAAACTGCAATAAAATGGATTGCTAATAATCCAAATGAAGATAGTAAATGTTTTTCTTACAGAGAATTACACACCGAAGTATGTAGGTTTTCAAATGTTTTAAAAAAAAATGGTGCCAAAAAAGGAGATAGAATTTGTCTTTATATGCCAATGGTTCCAGAATTAGCAATCGCTGTTTTAGCTTGCGCAAGAATTGGAGCAATTCATTCTGTGGTTTTTGCTGGATTTTCTGCTAAATCATTAGCTGATAGAATTAATGATGCTAAATGCAAACTGTTAATTACAGCAGATGGTGGATTTAGAGGTGAAAAAATTATAGAATTAAAAAAAATTGCTGATAGTGCAATGGAAGAAACTCCTTCTATTGAAAAATGCATTGTTCTTCAAAGAACAAAATGTAATATTGTAATGCAAGAAAAAAGAGATCTTTGGTGGCATTCTGAGATGGAAGTGTCAGAAAATTTTTGTGACATTGAAGTGATGGATTCAGAAGATCCTCTTTTTATTTTATACACGTCGGGTTCTACTGGTAAACCGAAAGGAATTCAACATTCAACAGCAGGATACATGGTGTATTCTGAATATTCTTTTAGAAATGTTTTTCAATATAAAGAAGGAGATATACATTGGTGTACAGCAGATATAGGGTGGATAACTGGTCACTCATACATAGTATATGGCCCTCTTCTTTCTGCTGCAACTACAGTAATGTTTGAAGGTATTCCCTCTTATCCAGATTATGGTAGATTTTGGGATATTGTTGAAAAAAATAAGATTAATATTTTCTATACAGCACCCACTGCTATTAGAAGTTTACAAGCTCAAGGTGTGGAGTATACAGAAAAATATAATTTATCATCGCTGAAAGTATTGGGAACAGTTGGAGAGCCAATTAACGATGATGCTTGGCAATGGTATAATGATAAAATTGGAGATAACAACTGCCCTATAGTTGACACATGGTGGCAAACTGAAACTGGTGGAATAATGATATCTAATTTAGCAGGAATAACTCCTAGCAAACCTACATTTGCAACACTTCCTCTTCCGGGTATTCAACCATGCTTATTAGATATCAATGGTAAAGAGATAGAAGGAAATTCAGTTGAAGGAAATCTTTGCATAAAATTTCCTTGGCCCTCAATTGCACGCACAATTTACGGAGACCATGAAAGATTTAAAGCAACTTATTTTTCTTCGTTTAAGAATAAATATTTCACTGGAGATGGTGCTTTACGAGATGAAAATGGACTATATAGAATAACTGGTAGAGTAGATGACATCATTATTGTTTCAGGTCATAATTTAGGTACAGCAGAAATTGAAAGTGCCATAGATGAACATTCAAATGTTTGTGAAACTGCAATCGTAGGCTACCCACATCCAATCAAAGGAAATGGTATATATGCATTCGTAATCTGCCATGAAGCAGTAGAAGATGAAAGTCAGCTTAGAACTGAAATAAACGAGATAATAAATAAAGAAGTTGGTCCAATAGCAAAAACTGATAAGATTCAATTTGTAAGTGGACTTCCTAAAACAAGATCCGGAAAAATTATGCGAAGAATATTAAGAAAGATTGCATCTGGTGATTTTGAAAATTTAGGAGATACAAGTACATTACTTGACCCTGATATTGTTCAAGAAATCAAAAGAACGGCACAATAAGTAATTTATCAAGTAGTTTATTTATTTTTGCGATATGTCTGACAGTCTAATCATCATACCTACTTTCAATGAAATAGAAAATATTGAAAAAATAATTCGAAAAATATTTTCATTAACAAAACCATTTCATGTACTTATTGTTGAAGACGGATCTCCTGATGGGACCGCTAGTGTTGTAAAAAAATTAATTAAAGAATTTCCTGCACAATTACATATAGAAGAAAGACAAGAAAAATTAGGACTAGGGACCGCTTACATTCATGGATTTAAATGGGCATTAAAAAAAGACTATGAATTTATCTTTGAAATGGATGCTGATTATTCTCACAATCCTGAAGATTTAGTTCGACTATATAATGCAAATACTCTTGAAGGTGGCGATTTATCTATCGGTTCAAGATATGTAAATGGCGTTAATATTGTTAATTGGCCAATGTCACGATTATTAATGTCCTTCTTTGCATCCAAATATGTTAAACTAATTACTGGAATGCCTATCCATGACTCAACTGCAGGTTTTAAATGCTATAGAAGAAAGGTATTAGAAACATTGAAACTAAACGAAATTATATTCGTTGGATATGCATTTCAAATTGAAATGAAATTCAAAGCTTGGAAACATAACTTTAAAATAATCGAAGTTCCTGTAATTTTTACTGATCGTAAAGAAGGAGAATCAAAAATGAGTAGTGGAATATTCACAGAAGCAATTTTTGGAGTTATCCAAATGAAAATTAAGAGTTTTTTTAAAAGTTGGGAAAAATAAAAATGCTCACATTAATTAAGAACACTACAATTGTAAATGAAGGTAAGATCTTTCGTTCTGATTTATTAATTGAGAATGATAAAATTAAAGATATTTCTGAAAATATTGAATTACAAGTAGATTATATTATCGATGGAACAGATTTACATCTAATGCCTGGAGTAATCGATGACCAAGTTCACTTTAGAGAGCCCGGGCTTACTCACAAGGCAACAATATATACAGAAAGTAAGGCTGCAATAGCAGGAGGGATTACCTCATTCATGGAAATGCCAAATACTCAACCTCAAGCACTAACCCAAGAGTTGCTAGAGAAGAAGTATGAATTAGCATCAAATAATTCACTAGCAAATTATTCGTTTTTTATGGGAGCTAGTAATGATAACTTAAAAGAAGTCTTAAAAACTAATCCTAAAAACGTTGCTGCTATAAAAGTATTTATGGGCTCTTCTACTGGAAATATGCTAGTTGATAACAAGGCAATTTTAGAAGAATTATTTTCCAAATCAAAGATGCTGATTGCTGTTCATTGTGAAGACGAAAAAACAATTGAAAATAATACTCACTTAGCTAGAAAAAAATATGGAGAACATGTTCCGATTTCAGAGCATTCAAATATACGTAGCGAGGAAGCATGTTTTAAATCAAGCTCACTAGCAGTTAAATTAGCAAAAAAACATAATACTCGATTACATCTTTTCCATATTTCAACTGAAAAAGAAATTGATCTACTAGACAAAAAAATGCCAATAGGCGAAAAAAGAATTACTGCTGAGGTTTGTATTCATCATCTATGGTTTGATCAAAATGATTATGCAAAAAAGGGGACATTAATTAAATGGAATCCTTCTGTAAAAAAGTCAAGTGATAAAGAAGCACTTTTTCAAGCAATGCTAGATGACAAGCTAGATGTTATTGCTACTGACCATGCTCCACATACTTTAAACGAAAAAAATAATACTTATTTTAAAGCGCCTTCTGGAGGTCCATTGGTGCAACATGCACTTCCAGTAATGCTAGAGTTTTTTAATTCCAAAAAAATCAAACTTGAAAAGATTGTAGAAAAGATGTGTCATAATCCTGCTATTTGTTTCAAAATTATAAATAGAGGCTTTATTAGAAAAGGATATTATGCAGATTTAGTACTTGTTGATTTAAAAAAGCCTTGGAAAGTAAAGAAAAGTAATATTCTATACAAATGTGGATGGTCTCCTTTTGAAGGTCAAATATTTAGTTCTTACATTACGCACACATTTATAAATGGACATCTAGCATATCAAAATGGAAAATTTAATAAAGAAAAGAAAGGTATGCGACTTAAATTTAACAGATAAAAAAAAGACAACAGTTAAGTTGTCTTTTTAAATTTTCTTAAAATTAATTACAATTATTCATGATTGTGATTATCATGATTATGATCATGATCATGAGCTTCTTCTTGGTTTGCGTCATTTTTTACAATGCAACAAGGCATTGATCCGTCTTCTAGAACAATACATTTTGCATCTCCATCCGTTGCTTTACAACCTAAACAACATGCTTTTTGGCATTCTTCATTACAAGTAGAAACATCTGCAATTTCAGTTGATTCTTGTAGCGATTGTGTCGCTTCTTTAGTTGCTGTTTCACTTCCTCCACATGCTGTGAATACAAAAAACATGATAGCAACAAATAAATAATTTAATTTCTTCATATAAATTTTTTTACAGTTAATATATAATTTAAATCTTATCTATGTTAACTATATTCTTACTCTACTACTTCTTCAGTTGCTTCTTCAGTTGCTTCTTCAGTTGCTTCTTCTGCTACTTCTTCAGTTGCTTCTTCTGCTGCTGGTGCTACCTCTTCAGTTGCTTCTTCTACTGCTGGTGCTACCTCTTCAGTTGCTGTTTCACCTCCTCCACATGCAGTGAATACAAAGAACATAGCTGCAACAAATAAATACATTAATTTTTTCATGACCTTAATTTTGTTTGGTTAATAACTGTAGCAAATATACATAAATACTAGTTTAAATTACAATATATTTGTTACATGAAAATATACTTATTAATAATTAGTTGTTGGTTATTGTCATGTTCAGAGCCCAATCTTAAAAAAAAAGAAAATATACTTGACAAAACATTGTTCGAAAATGTCTTAAAAGAGATTCAATTAGCGAAATCTTCATTTAAAATTACTAAGAAAAAGAAAAAAAATAAAACTAATACTGAAAAATTGCTTGCAAACACTTATTCAGAAATATATAAAAAAAACAATATCTCTGAATTAGACTTTTTTACAACACTTAATTATTACAGTGAAAATCCAAAAGAATTAGAAGAAGTTTACTCAAATGTATTAAAATTATTAATCTCAGAAAGACCTATAACTGATCAGAAATAAACCATTTAGCATATTTATCTATAGTTACTTCTATATCCGTAAATTTAAAATTAAGAGCATGTTTAATCTTATCTGTAGAGTATGAACTTGATCTCATCGAGCTATTTGCAGTTTCTTTGGTTAAAAGTGGTTTTTTACCAGTAATATAGGATTTAACTAATTCGATCCGCCAAGCAATCTCTTTAAAGAATGGTGTCACTCTGATTTTAGCTTTTGGTTTACCAAGTGCTTTAGCAATTCTATCAAAACAATCACGATATTTTAAATTAGCACCATTAATGATAAATCTCTCATTTTTAACATCAGAAAATAAAAGTTGTAATAAAGATTCTGCAACATCTATTACATCAACATATCCAGAACTTCCTGATGTATAAAATTTTAATCCGTTATAAATTTTCTGAAAAATCTGAGAACTACCCTTATTCCAATCTCCTGGTCCCAAAATAATAGATGGATTAATAATAACAACATCTAAACCTTCTGCAGATGCTCTCCATACTTCTTGTTCTGAAAAATATTTACTTAATGAATAATTACTTTCATTATTTGTAGCTGTAAAAAAGCATTGCTCATCAACAATTTTATCTGTTGTATTTCGACCAAGTGAGGCAACAGAACTTACATACCCAACTTTCTTGATTCCAAGACTTAATGCAACATTCATCAAATTTGATGTTCCTTCAATGTTCACTTTCTTTAAGTCTTCAATATCTGATGAAGAAAATGATACTATTGCTGCACAATGTAAAAGCAAATCACATCCTTTCATACCTTGTTCTAAAGATGAAATATTATTTAGATCACCATCAATCCAATTAATTTTTTCAAATGATTTTTCTAAATTATAATATTGAAAAATTTTTCTGCAAATTTCTAATGTAGAAGAAGATCTCTTTAAGGCCTTAAAAGATTTTTTTTGTTGAGCTAATTTTAAAATAACATGTGAGCCTACTAATCCTGTTGCTCCAGTAACAAATATCATCTAGCAAAGATAATGGTTTAGATTTTAGATATTAGATGTTAGGCTTTAGATTTAATAATTTATCTATTTTTGATAAAAAATTTAAATGGATTTTATAAATGAACTAAAGTGGAGAGGCATGATACATGATATTATGCCCGGAACAGAACAACAGTTTAAAAAAGAAATGACATCTGCTTACATTGGATTTGATCCTACAGCAGATTCATTACATATTGGTAGTTTAGTTCAGATTATGACATTAGTCCATTTGCAACGGTGCGGCCACAAGCCCTTTGCTCTAGTTGGAGGAGCTACAGGAATGGTGGGAGATCCTTCTGGAAAAAGTAAGGAGCGAAATTTATTAGATGAAATTACATTAAATAAAAACCTAGCTGCTGTAGAAACTCAACTAAAAAAATTTCTTGACTTTGAAAATGGTGATAACGCTGCTGTATTAGTTAACAATTATGATTGGTTTAAAGAAATTTCATTTTTAGAATTTATTCGCAATGCAGGAAAGCATATGTCAATAAATTACATGATGGCAAAAGATTCTGTAAAAAGTAGACTTGAAACTGGGTTAAGTTTTACAGAATTTTCATATCAGATAGTTCAAGCTTATGATTTTTACTGGTTGTGGAAAAATAAAAATTGTAAAGTTCAATTAGGGGGGTCAGATCAGTGGGGAAATATTGTTAGTGGAACTGAACTGATAAGAAGAAAAGAAGATGGTAAAGCTTTTGCCGTGACAACACCTTTAATTAAAAAAGCTGATGGCGGGAAATTTGGCAAAACTGAAAGTGGCAATGTTTGGCTAGATAAAAAGAAAACATCAGCATATAAATTTTATCAATTTTGGTTAAACTCTAGTGATGAGGATGCGATACATTATATAAAAGTATTTACTCTGTTATCTCAAGAAGAGATTGTTTTACTTATTAAAAAGCATCAACAAGAACCGCATTTAAGATTATTGCAAAAAACAATAGCAAATGAAATCACTATCAGAGTTCATAGCAAAAAAGATTTAGATATGGCTGTATTAGCATCTAAGATTTTATTTGGACGTTCAACTTCTGATGACTTAAAAACTCTAGATGTAGAAACTTTTCTTTCTGTTTTTGAAGGAGTTCCTCAATTTAAACTATCTAAAGAAGATCTAAAACTAGGTATATTAGATATAATGGCTGAAAAAACTAAAATATTTTCAAGTAAAGGTGAAGCAAGAAGAATGGTAAAATCTAATGCTGTGAGTATTAATAAAGAAAAAATTACAGATGAATTTAGCCTCTCAAAAAATAACTTAATAAGTAATAAGTATGTTCTTGTTCAAAAAGGAAAGAAAAACTATTTTTTAATTATTGTTTATTAAATTTAATAATGAGCGAGCAAGTGATTTATAATTTTGAGATCCAAACATAATATTACTACCATTCTTTAGAAAAACTTTAACACCTAAATTTCCACTCACATTATATGCTTTTCCTTTAAATCCATATTTAATTCCCCAACCTCCATATTCAGAAATTGGTTTGTATTTCATTGCTTCAATTTTTTCAATATCTTCAATTTTAATAATAAAATATTTTAAATGAAATGGGAAAAATTGATAATGCAATCCATCATCATTAACTCTTATTCTTAACTCAAGAAAATAAAATATAGTAGGCAAGGAAAATCCAATAATTACATGTAGAATATTAATTTTATTATCATCAAAAGGACCAAATGACATTATTGGAAATGACAATAATATTACCCACAGCCACCATTGTGTAAATTTTTGATTTTCTTTAAATAAATATTCCATTACGTATTTAATATGCTTTAGAATAATTTGAAAAGAAATGTGTAATTGTTTCTATACCTTTAAGATAGTTAAATATCCCATAATGCTCATTTGGAGAGTGTATAGCATCTGAATCCAAACCAAAACCAAGCAAAATAGATTTAACACCTAATTCTGCTTCAAACAAAGCAACAATAGGAATAGATCCCCCGCTTTTAACCGGAACAGGTTTTTTACCGTAAGTAGTTTCCATAGCATTACTTGCCGCTACATAAGCAGGAATATCAGTTGGCGAAACATAAGGCTCTCCGCCATGATGAGGACTAACTTTCACACTCACACTTTTAGGTGCAATACTTTTAAAATAATCAGAAAATAAAGTTGTAATTTCTTCATCAGATTGATTAGGGACTAAACGCATAGAAATTTTTGCAAAGGCTTTTGATGCGATTACGGTTTTTGCTCCTTCACCTGTGTATCCTCCCCAAATTCCGTTTACATCTAAAGTTGGACGAATTCCTGTACGCTCCATAGTTGTGTAGCCTTCTTCTCCATGAATATCAGAAAGGTCTAGTGCTTTTTTATATTTATCCAAAGAAAATGGTGCACGAGCAATATCTGCTCGTTCCTCTACTGAAAGTTCTATAACATTATCATAGAATTTAGGAATTGTAATATGATTATTTTCGTCCTTCATGTTTGCAATCATCTCACATAAAATATTGACAGGGTTTGCAACTGCTCCCCCGTATAATCCTGAATGTAAATCTCTATTTGGACCAGTGACTTCTACTTCCAAATAACTCAATCCTTTTAATCCAGTTGTAATTGATGGTGTATCGTTAGCAATAATTCCAGTATCAGAAATTAAGATGGCATCACATTTTAATCTTTGCTTGTTTGCTTTTACAAAAATTCCTAAATTTTCAGAACCTACTTCTTCCTCTCCCTCAATCATGAACTTTACATTACAGGGCAATGTGTTAGTATTCATCATTAATTCAAAGGCCTTTACATGCATGTAAAACTGTCCCTTATCATCGCACGCACCTCTTGCAAAAATTGCTCCTTCAGGGTGAATGTCTGTTTTTTTAATAACTGGCTCAAATGGTCCGCTAGTCCATAACTCTAATGGGTCGGCAGGTTGCACATCGTAATGTCCGTAAACCAAAACAGTTGGTAAATTGGTATCAATAATTTTTTCGCCATAAACAATAGGGTAACCTTCTGTTTTACAAATTTCAATATTATCTGCTCCTGCATCTGACATTGCTTTTGCTACTACATCAGCACAGTTTAAAACATCATCACTATAAGCTGGGTCGGCTGAAATAGATGGTATTTTTAAAAGGTCAATTAATTCGTTTATAAATCTGTCCTTGTTTTCGTTTATATAATTATTTATGTGTTCCATTTTTATTTATTTTGTTAGGATTTCTCCTGTCATTTCCATTGGGATTTCTAATCCCATTATTTGTAATATAGTAGGAGCAATATCTGCTAGCTTTCCGTTTTTAATTGTATCAATTCCTGTGTTCAGAGCAAAACAAGGAACAGGGTTTGTGCTGTGTGCAGTGTTTGGTGTTCCATCAGGGTTTATAGAGAAATCAGCATTTCCATGATCGGCAATAATAATAAAAGCGTAGTCATTTTTCAATCCTGCTTCCACCACTTTTTTAGCACAGTTATCAACTGTTTCCACTGCTTTTACAATAGCATTGTAATCTCCGGTATGCCCTACCATATCTGGATTTGCAAAGTTAAGGCATACAAAATCAGTTTCTCCTTTTTTTAATTCTTCTACAACAGTTGAGGTAACTTCACGAGCGCTCATTTCAGGTGATAAGTCGTAAGTTGCCACTTTTGGAGAATTTACCATCAATCTTTTTTCACCAATAAATTCTTTCTCTCTTCCTCCTGAAAAGAAGAATGTAACATGAGGATATTTCTCTGTTTCTGCAACACGGATTTGAGTTTTATTATTTTTTTCTAAAACCTCTCCCAAAGTATTTTTGATGTTTTCCTTGTCGTAAATTACATGTACATCAAAAAATGAAGCATCATATTTAGTTAATGTAGTAAAATGTAAATTGATAGTACTCATATTAAATTCGGGCATGTTTTCCTGAGTAAGTACTGTTGTTATTTCTCTACATCGATCGGTTCTAAAATTAAAACATATAACTGCGTCATCTTCTTGTATTTTAGTAATTGGGTGCCCATTT
>Ga0208948_1000349_pt1 | contig 22155 bp, 21 predicted proteins | sample AOAMet11_17_M020_2_FD_188228 | JGI IMG/M metagenome (GOLD analysis project Ga0208948, IMG submission 188228) | Ammonia-oxidizing marine microbial communities from Monterey Bay, California, USA - CAN11_17_M020 (SPAdes) | ecosystem: Environmental > Aquatic > Marine > Intertidal zone | place...
TGTGGATGTACCCCCTCGCAATCGCCTGCGGTAATACATTTGTACTTAAACCCTCGGAAAGAGATCCATCGGCGACTCTCTACGTTGCACAACTGGCTCATGAAGCCGGTCTTCCACCCGGTGTGCTGAATGTGGTGAACGGTGACAGAGAAGTCGTAGAGGTTTTGCTTAACGATCCCGCAATTCAGGCTGTCAGCTTCGTTGGCTCAACGCCAGTTGCCGAGTCTGTATATGCGACCGCGACGAATGGTGGGAAGCGTTGCCAGGCGTTGGGAGGGGCCAAGAATCATGCGATTGTTATGCCGGACGCGGACCTTGATAACGCGGTTCAGGCTTTAATGGGTGCTGCGTTTGGATCGTCCGGCGAACGCTGTATGGCAATTTCGGTGGCAGTCGCTGTCGGTGAGCAAACCGCGGCAAGCCTGATTGAAAAACTCCAGGCGGAAATGTCCAACCTGAGGGTTGGTGGCGCGCAGGATAATACCAATGATTTTGGGCCGCTCATTACTGCTGAACATCGTGACAAGGTGGTGGGGTTGATCACGAGCGCCGAACGCGAAGGTGCGGTGATTGTGGTAGATGGCCGCTCACCGAAGTTGGCCGACGAGGATGCTGGTTTCTTTGTCGGTGGCACCCTGATTGACCAGGTGCAATCGACGATGAGCTGTTATCGCGAGGAAATATTTGGTCCAGTGCTTTGTGTCGTCCATGTCGATAACCTGGATGAGGCCATGCAGTTGGTTGACGACCATGAATACGGTAACGGCACGTGTCTTTTTACAAGAGACGGCGAGGCAGCAAGGTACTTTTCAGACAATATTAAGGCGGGAATGGTAGGTATCAATGTACCGTTGCCCGTGCCGGTGTCCTATCACAGTTTTGGTGGCTGGAAACGGTCGTTGTTTGGTGACTTGAGTGCCTATGGTCCTGATGGTGTGCGTTTCTACACTCGTCGGAAAACCATTACCCAGCGTTGGCCTTCATCAACGCTAAGGGAGACGTCGAGCTTTTCGTTTCCGTCGAGCTAGTACTTACCCAAAGCGCTTCTTGTGAGCAAAGCGCGTCCCGGTAAAAGTGGTGGTTGCCACCTAGGCATTGGGTGCTTTCTCGCACCCGGCCTGGCGGTCAGGTCGCTTTGTCTGCTTCTACCTGGTTGATACTCGGACGCAAAGCCAACGCTTCCATCAGTGTTGATATCTGCGGCTAGCCCGCCAGCAGATCTTTGTTGTAGATCTTCTTGATAACCGATGAAGACAAACCGAAAGTATAGAAAGTTTACAGGTCGGCAATTGTGAAGCTATCACCTGCAGCATAGGGGCTGCCCTGGAAGAGTCTGGCGACTGCTTTCATTCCCTTGTCCAGGTCAGCTTCGGTAGTTGCAAGCACTTCGTCGCTGGCGGTCGCGCCAAAAAATGCAGCGGGAAGGACTCTTCGAGCAACCAGTTCTACATCCAGCTTTAGGTGGCAGCAAAGCTCAATCACCTTAGCGGCGTCAACAGGGACTGGAGGTAATAAAGGTGGTTCCGGTTGGGCACGCTCTGCCCAGCTAGCAATGGCTAAAGTTTCCGAGATATAGACACCGTCGACTTCGATTGCTGGCATCTTGCCCATCGGGCTTTTTTGTAAAAAGCCCTCGTTCTGTGAGGGTGGGGTGGGTACTTCTTCAAAAGCGAGCCCTTTCTCCAACAGAATTGCCTTGGCCAGGCTGTAATAATTGCTTGGCTTTACTCCGTATAGCTTGATCATTGCTCACTCCATTATTGATTATTGGTAGATGCTTTTTTATCAAGACTAACTTTCGTCAAGGCGATCGTCGAGCTCTTTGCCGGTTTACGGTTAGAATAGTGCCTGTTTTATACGGGATTAGGTGAATGGCTGATTGTTGCGAATCAGAATTGGAAGTCGCGGGGCTCGAGGCGTCACAGCGCCGTGTGCTGATTATTGTACTAGCCATCAATCTGGTGACTTTCGCCGGAATGGTATTCGCATCGTGGTTAAGTCATTCATCCGCTCTCTTGTCTGGGACCCTCGATAACCTGGGAGATGCTCTGACTTACTCTCTCAGTCTTTTTGTCGTTGGTGCTGGCGTTTCCGCAAAAGCCCGCGTCGCCGTTTTTAAAGGCGTGTTGATAGCGTTGGCAGCGATCGCTGTTGCAGTCCAAATTGGCTGGCGTATTTACCATTTGGATGTGCCCGTTGTGGCAACAATGGGCATCGCCGCTGTACTGAACCTGCTCGCCAATGGCGTTTGTCTCTATGTGCTGCATGATCACCGGCATGATGATGTGAATATGATGTCTGTGTGGGAATGTTCAAGAAATGACGTTAACGAAGGCGTGGCCGTCATCGCGACAGTAGGGCTGGTGTGGTTTACCCAGTCTGCATGGCCCGATCTATTGGTTGCGATCGTGTTGCTTGTCATGTTTTCGCGATCGGCAATCAGAGTCCTGTCTGCTGCATTAGAGCAATTGAACATGGCTTCCCTGCAGGGCACCTAGTCAAAAACAGCCAGCACTCATTAATTCGAAAAAACTGCTCATGGGCTCCAGCAGGTGTTGTTTCAACAACACCTGTGATGACCAGATTAAAGGCGGTGTCTCCTTTACTGGTGACATCCGTCATGGCGATCCTGACAGCAGAAACAGCGCGGTGCTAAAGACCTGCTTCGTTATTGGTTATTTCCATAAAATCCTGCCAGACATCATCCATCTTTGGTCGCCACTTGACCATTACAGGGGAGCTGGCGGCATCAACCGGTAGCCCTTTCACCTTGGTTAAATAGTGATACATGAATGCAGAAACACGCGCGTTGACCTCACAGTGCACCCAGATTTTTCTCGTTTCGAGAACCTTGAGAATACCGATGAATTCCTGCAGATGCTGGGCGGTTGGCTCATCAAACGGAACTGGAATGTTGATGTACTGCATGCCCAGTGATGCCACAAGGCTACCTTCCTCTGGGATGGCATTATTCGAATCATGCATCGCCAGATTGATTACGACTTCGTAACCTTCATCAGCGATCCAGTGGAACTCACCGCGATCCGGCTGCCCAGAGGTCGCGATTTGTTCTGTGCTCTGGTAAAAATTAAGGGGTTTGTCTGTCATTAGCGTGAACCGGTTATCAAATAACACCTGTATTTTTTAAGCGTTCTATCTCTTTGGGCTCGTAACCCAGTCCGGCCAGAATGTCGTCAGTATCGGCGCCAAGCACTGGTGGTCCACTGCGCACTTCGGGCCCGTCCACGTTAGTGACGTAGCCCGCCTTTGCTACAGTCACGGTTGCATCCGGATCCAGTGGCGAGGGCAGGGTAACAAGGGCATTTCGATGCGATATGTCCGGGTCGCTGGCGACCTCTGGAAGTTCTCGCACTTCAGCGACGGGAATACCCACAGGAGCGAGCTGTTTCATCCACACTTGGGTCGTCTTTTGATTAAGTGCCTGGGACATCGCATCAAAAATTGCTTCCGGATGATTGATGCGCGAATCAGGGGTAGCGAACCTTTCGTCTTCCAGCATTTTCTCTAGATCGAGTTCAGCAAACAATTTTTCAACCTGTGGTTGTCGAAGCGCCGTTATCTGGATATGCCCGTCCATGGTGGGGAATACATTGGCTGTTGGTTGTCGGGTCGGGGAAGCATTCCCGCAAAGTCCGATAAGCGAGCCCTGATTAAGGAAGTTGCTGAACTGTGGGGCCTGCATAATGATTGCGGTATCGAGCATGGCGACATCGATGTGCTGGCCTTCGCCGGTCGTTGCCTTCCGGTAAAGTGCGGCTGAAATCGCAAATGCTGAATTAAGTGCGGTCGACATGTCTACGGGCATATAACCTGTTCGGGTTGGCCCTGTTTCCGGGTGTCCGTTTTGGGACATCATGCCACTGGAAGCTTGAATCGCGCCGTCGTAAGCGGCGTCTCCAGCTTTAGGTCCATTCTGGCCGTAGCCGGTGATGGAGCAGTAAATGAGGTCCGGTTTAAGTGCCCTGAGCGATTCATAGTCAAGGCCTCGGCGTTGCATCGTGCCTGCCTTAAAGTTCTCAACGATCACGTCAACCGTGGGCAAAAGCTTCTTAATAATTTCAGCCGCATGCTCATCTTTCAAATTCAGGGTAAGGCTTCGCTTGTTAAGATTCATACCCATAAAAGACGGAGACATTTGTAGGTCTTCACCTGCATTCATCAGGCCGCGCGTCTGATCACCCGTCTGGGGTTGTTCTACCTTGATGACATCTGCGCCCAGTAACGCCATTTGCATCACAGCAAAAGGACCAGCCAACACCTGTGTAAAGTCCAGAATACGGATGCCTTCAAATGCTGCGGTCATATGCGACGAACCTGTGGGGCTTTGCCAAAGAGGGATTGACTAAAAATTGGCGTATCCACCATCGATTAAGAAAGTTTCTGACGTGTGGTAACTGCTGGCGCCGCTCATAATGTACACGGCAATACCGGCGAAGTCCCCGGGTTGCCCCCAACGGCGCATCGGAACGCGTGGCATAACATTGCCCACAAATTTTTCTGAGCTGAAAGTCTGTTGCGTCATTTCAGTTTCGATCCATCCGGGAAGGATAGTGTGCGCGGTGACATGATGCCGGGCATATTCGACAGCGAGTGCCTTGGTCATCGAGATCAGCCCACCTTTGGTTGCCGCATAATGCTCGCCTCGGGCCTGCCCCGATATCGCCGCCAGGCTGGCGGTTGAGATAAGGCGGCCAAAGGGATCGCCCGCTTCAGCGCGCAGCCGCATATGTTCCGCCGCGCAACGAAAGGTATGGAAGACACCGTCGAGGTTAACCTCCATGATGCGTGTCCATTCTTCCTTTTTCATCTGGTCGAACTGGGTTGGTCGGCCTCCAATTCCAGCATTGGCAAAACATCCATCTACCCGGCCGTGAGTGTCCAGAGTCTGTTCGAAGCAGCTTGCAACCGCCTGTTGGTCAGCAACATCGCATTTCAAGGCTGAAACCCTGGGGCCATACTGTTGCAGCGTTTCGAGCGCTTTGGCATTCTTATCGGCGTTGGTACCCCAGATACTGACTTCGCAACCCTGAGAGGCCAGGCCCTCTGCCATGCCAAGGCCAATACCGCCATTACCACCAGTGATCAGCGCGACGCGGCCAGAGAGATCGAACAATTTGTTTATCATTTGTGTGTTGTGTCCCAGTACTTGTTTTTGAGGAGTCGTTTGTAGAGTTTACCTGTTGGATGTCGTGGTAGTTCTTCCATAAAATCAATGGACCGGGGACATTTGATGTGCGATATCTTCTCCCTGGCGTAATTCATCAGCTCGGCTGCCAGTGCTGGTCCAGCGGATCCGAAATCTGCAGGTTGCACCACGGCTTTCACCTCTTCCCCGAACTCTTCATTAGGGACACCGAAAACCGCAACGTCCATCACTGCAGGGTGGGTAATTAGCGCGTTTTCCGCTTCCTGTGGGTAGATGTTGACGCCTCCCGAGATGATCATAAAAGACTTTCGGTCGGTAAGGTACAGGTAACCTTCTTCATCGAGATGCCCTATGTCTCCCAGGGTCGACCAACCATTGTCCGCTCGACTGGCATTGGTTTTGTCTTCGTCATGGAGATATTCGAACTGTCCACCACCTTCGAAATACACGCCGCCGGCTTCGCCCGTTGGTAATGCGACGCCTTCATCATCCAGAATGTGCACTTTGCATTCGCCAGCGGCCCTACCTACAGAACCTTTGTGACTCAGCCATTCTTCGGAGGTAATGGTTGTTGAGCCGTTACCTTCGGTTCCGGCATAGTACTCGTGAACAATGGGTCCCCACCAATCAATCATTTGCTCCTTCACACTGATAGGGCAAGGAGCGGCTGCGTGAATGGCCACTCGGTGGCTGCTAAGATCATATCTGTTTCGATCACCCTCAGGTAACTTCAGCATCCGAACAAACATCGTTGGTACCCACTGGCTGTGAGTGACCTTGAACTGTTCAATAAGCTCAAGTGCGCGCTCTGATTCGTAATGTTCCATCACAATACAGGTACCACCGTATCGCAGAACGTTCATCGTGAATCCTAAAGGTGCGGCATGATAAAGGGGTGCGGGGGACAAATAGATAGCGTCTTCATCGAATCCGTATCGAATTCGTCGGGCTTCAAAAACCGGGTCTGGTTCGGCCCAGGGAATATCAACCATGGGTTTTTTTACGCCTTTCGGCCTACCGGTGGTTCCAGAGGAATAAAGCAGACTCTGGCCATAGGACTGATCAGCTATTGGCTCTGTCGGGTAGGGCTTGATTGCATCTTCGAATGAACCGGCTCCCCGCGCAGTCCCATCCAGCATGTAACACGCAGGTTTGTTAACCAACTTGTCTTTAAAGGCATTGAAGGTATCTTCGAGGTGAGCGGAAGTGATCAAGATTTTCGCGCCGCAGTCGTTGACAATATATTCGACTTCGTCCGCCTGTAGGCGGTAGCTGATCGCGGTAAAGTAAATGCCGGAACGATGAGCTGCCCAACAGATCTGGAAGAAGGTACGGTGGTTTTCCAGACAGAGAGCGATACTATCGCCGCGTTGCAGACCCAAATCCCTGAACAGATGAGCAATCTGGTTAGAAACAGCTTCTAGTTCGCCATAGCTGACCGAAAGCCCCGCGTTGGCCATAACATAAGCTGGACGATCGGGGTCAAAATTTCCTGGGTACATATATAGCGCTGGTCCAATAATGGGCGAAGAAGACGTGCAGCATAGCGAAATGCACCTACTTTGATAAGACAAACTGATCTGACTCTGGGTAGTTTTCCGTTAAACTTGCATCCATGGATCAAATGTCTGACTACTACAAAGAGCGTGCGCCGATTTATGATCTCGTTTATGGCTTTCCAGAGCGCCAGGCCGATCTTCGTTTTCTTGAGTCCCATCTACAGGAGATGTTTGATGGGCGTCGGGTGTTGGAAATAGCCGCCGGAACCGGTTATTGGACCCAGTTTATCAGTCGAACTGCGAAATTGATTCTTGCCACAGACAGGGAAGAGGCCCAGGTGGGTGAGCTGTTAAAACGAAACTATGCCTGTCCCGTTGAGACCCGCATTCAGGATGCCTATCATGTGGATCGGCTGGTGGACGAGGGGAAAAGCTTTTCAGGTGCTTTCGCTGGATTGTGGTTGTCACATGTGCCTAAACAGCGGCTAAAGGAATTTTTTACTTCGCTACACCAATGCCTCAAACCTGGCGCGCGAGTGATTTTGATAGATAATTCCGCCGTTCAGTGTGACAGGTTTCCGATCATCAGGTCAGACGAAAACGGTAACACCTACCAGACCAGAGAGCTGGAATTGGGATCTAGTCATCATGTATTGAAAAATTTTCCGACGCTGGAAGAACTGAAACAAACCACTGAACCCTTCGGCGAGTTCCATAGCTATATTGACCTCAAGAATTATTGGTTGTTTCAATATGTGTGCAAAAAATAGGTGAAATGTCTGTGCCGGAACAAAAACTAGAACCGGATAGTAAAGCACTGAAAGTGCCCTTTGACGATCTGGGTTGGGTGGGAGTAGACCCAATGAGTGAAGAGGTGGTCGAATTAAGAGAGAACTTGTCTGAAAATAATGGCATCCGTGGTCTAGAGGTTGTCTCAGCCGATGAAATCGAACGGGCAACAGAGATATTCCACAGAGACGGTTTTGTGGTGGTGCGCGATGTCCTCACCCCTGAACAGCTGGCATACATTCAGCAAGGTTGCGACCGCGAAATACGTGAAATTATGTCAATGGATGCGAACCGACAGGGAAACCGAGGCTCACATCGATACTCCTTTGGCAGCGCGAGTGTAACTGGCCAGCTTTTGCACCATCTGGAATGGGCGATGCTGGTTGATCTGCCTTTGGTAACACCGATCATCACGTCCATATTCGGTGCGCCGACCTATATGTGCCGTGGTGCAGCCGGAGACTTTTGTCTTCCCGGCGCTGTCGAGTATCAGCGTTTGCATTCGGATATGGGAGATCGTCGAACTCATGGTGATTATGTGGCGGGGTCCTTTCATGATCACCGTGGTCTTCTTACCTATAGGGATCTTCCTGTGCCCAGCGTGGTGTGCAACTTCCTGATGATAGATTTCACCGCTATTAATGGTCCCACACGCCAGATTCCAGGGACACAGCACAATCGTGATCCGATCCCCCGGTTGATGGACGAACCGGAGTGGATGAAATTGTCGACGGTCTGTCCTGCTCCGGCAGGCAGTGCACTCATTCGGGATATCCGAGCGTGGCATGGTGGGACTCCGAATTTGTCAAATGATGTGCGGGCGATACCGAATGTTGAGTATTGGGCGCCCTGGTATCGAGAACCTCACCACGTCAGTATGCCGAGAGAGGTTTTCGATACTTTGTCGCCGCATGGACAGGATTTGTGTCGATATATCGTAATGGATCCTGGCGAGGATCCTGGCCGTGGTTATCGCGACAACCTGGGTAAGACGCCTTACCTGATGCGGAGGGAAAATCAGGCTCTAACGTCCTGAGGGCAGCATCAGGTTCTAATCACGGCGATATTCTCGCGCTGCGGATTTTCAGTTAGGGCGCCCTGGGCGTTTTACAAAGTCTTTGATTGGCGCTCACCGTTCCTGGGCTGCTCGTCGATCATCTTCAGTCTGGTATTGCGGCTCTGTGGTGCGTGGACTTCGATTGTCCAGCTTCCCTTTTTCCCTCTCGTTCAGCATGTCCCAGCCAGCCTGCCACTCGAAATCCAGCGGGACGATGCCCGGGGAAGTAATGTCTGCAAATCCCGTCAGTGCCTCGCGAACAATCTCAAGCTGATTGGTCTTATCTTTGAATCTGCCTGATTCAAACCCCAGTGGGTAATTCACAAACCTCGCTCGCGGCGGTTTCCCCGCGCCCATGATATCGAGTGCACTTCCCAGGATTAGTGTTGGCAATCCGAGTGATTCGAAATGGCGAGCGATCAGACACACGGTCTGGTGACAAACAGGTCACAAAGGAATTAGCAGCAGAAGGTCTAACTGTTCTGCAGAGACGGACTTCTCTAGGTTGGGTATTAGCTCGTTGATAACTCTATTCTTTGAATAGATTCCACCCATGCAGGAGAAGTAGTTACCAGCCAGTTCGCCAATCATACCTTCCGACTCGAGCTGGTTAAGAGCCTCCAGGGGAAAGACTGTACAAGGGTCCTGTCGGGCCTCCACAAGGTAGTTTTCCATGATATGTGAGAATCGAATGTCTTTGACTGCGGTATCACGTGGAATCGCGCGAACGCTCGTGTCATCTTTGTAGTAATAGGCGACCTGTCCGTGAACATAGGTGCCCGCGGTAGAAATTAGCCCCAGTTTTGATTCTGATAGTGGTTTTGCCAGGGGCGCAAGTTCAGGTTCTTCTTCAGCATGGAACCACTCATAAGGCTCAAAACCCAGTTTTTCGTAGCTTTCCCGAGTCTGGCGAATATATTCTGTTGGCGTCGGATTCATGGCGTCCCTATTTTTTGTAACAACCTATCCTATGTGAATGTTAAAGGTAAGGTGCAAAGACCTGGAAACAGTTCCAAGTTTGATTACCCCCGATGATACCCCTCAGTTGCCTGCACGGGAACAATGGATACAGATAAATGGCCAGGGGCGGTCGTAGGGTCTGCGCAAAGGGGGCTATACTCCTTCGACGGCGACAATAAACTGAACGTCAAGATGTCCTTCACGAAGTTTCTTTGCTTGCTGATATTCGGGGGAATACCAGAATTTGTGTAAGGCCGCTTTGGAATCGAATTTTTCCAAAGTCAAAGCCGGAAAGTGATCCCAGTCACCCTCCATCAACTCTATTTCACCGCTGCCGAGTATTTCTAAGCCTGCGGCTTCTGCTAGAGGCACGGCCTGTTGCCGGTATGGCTCGAGCGCTTCTTCGTTTCTAACCTCGGCACTGACAACCAGATAAACGGGCTTTCTGCGATTCGTGATGAAAATGTGAATGACGATGCCAAGCGCAATTCCGACGCCAAGCGCTACTGCGATAGGTAGGTATGCCATGCAACACTCCTTTTTAGCGATTCAGGAACCATAGCCTATAAAACCCTCGCACGGTAACCCCAGAATCGATTTGTGTCCGCCGGGACAAATGAACTGCGTAACCAGGAATACCGTGAGACTGGTCCCAATGAATCAGTTAACACCTGCTTTGTGATTGATGCTAAAAAGCGAGCTATTAAAATGTTCAACACCTCTCAATGCCCAACGCTACTCAGAAAGTAATTTTCACTGGCCTCGCATGTCTAATGGTTCTAGGCTCGCTGTTTCAATACTTACCAAAACCGACACAAAAACTACCCTCGAGCTACGAAGGCAGGGTGATTAAAGTCATTGACGGTGACACGATCACAATAAAAACTTCGCAGAACGAGAAGATCAAAGTTCGTTTAACCGGTATAGACGCTCCAGAGTCAGATCAACTGTTTGGTAAAGCCTCGAAGGAAAAACTCGCGTCTTTTATTGAAAATAAGAACGTGCGCATAGAAACCCATAAGAATGACCGTAATGGAAGAGTGCTTGCGAAGGTGTGGGTGCGGCCTTCCGATTGCGCTACCTGCGGCAAGACGTTAAACGTGAATCACGCCCAGATACTTGCGGGCATGGCATGGTGGTACAGAAGGTACGCTAAAGAACTATCCGACGAAGACCGCGGCAGATATGAGTCCGCGGAGGATGAATCCAGAAAGCGCAAGCGGGGTCTCTGGTCTGCCCCTAGCTCTTTAGCCCCATGGGACTGGCGGCGAGGGGTTAGAGTAGAAGTGGATGAACAGTGCGGATCAAAGAAATACTGTCGAGACATGTCTAACTGTGCCGAAGCCAAATTTTACCTGAATCAATGTGGTGTGCGACGAATCGACGGTGACTCAGATGGGATTCCCTGCGAGTACTTGTGCCGTGGATCTTGAGGCAATGCGCCTGCTATCGGCCATAAACTACCGTTTCGAGATAAGAGACGCTATTTGTCCGGTCGGTCCCTTGGGTCACATTCCGTTACATTAGTGCACATTGGCAGCAATCCTGGTTTACAAGCCACCCGTAAAATCTCCTTCCATAAACCAAACAGGTAAACGGGTGAACAACATGTACAAGACCATCGTAGCTTTCTTACTCATCGCACTGACCACCGGTTGCTCTACGTATAACGGCACACAATCTACTGCTGAAATGGAATTCTGCTGGGAAAGAGGCATGAACTTTCAGTGGATTGAAGAGTTTGACGCGGGTTGCGTTGATCCGTCTGGCCAGTCTTCCGCCATGCGAATATCTAAAATAAAGTGGTTAGAAAAGAATCTGGGCACATTGGCCGGACAGGTTTCACACAAAAGCACGAGAAACATATAAGGCCGGGCAAGGCCGGAAGCGCTACCCCAATTTCTATGAGGAAGATGCATATTTATCGCCTCTAAACGGCAGCCAGACCTGCTTCGATCCTGTTTCGTTAATAGTCGGCCCTTCGGGGAATTCTTAAACTGACCTGGCGATGATGTCGGCAATGGCATCTCCAGCGGAGGATTTACGCGTCAGAGGTTTCAGGCAGATCGAATTCTCCTTTGACGATCCAGGACTCGTAGTCGCGACTCGAGTTCTTCTCTTTCCATATAGCAACCACGCAACCAGCGATGACCGGCGTCAGGTGCAAAGCCGGTTCTTCCATGCAGAACCCGTCGGTTATCAACACCGATCAGATCCCCGGGCTTCAGCGAGAATCTAAGCTGGTAGTCCTCATGATCGGCATAGTAATGAAATAATCGCAGCGCGGAATATAAGCTATCCAGAGTCGCCAAATCGCCGGTCATCGGCGCGCGAAGCCAATAGGTGAACCGGACTGTAGTGATGTCGCCGTGGCGATTGGTTTCCAAAATAGGAACTTCGTAGCGGTATTCAGTATCCCTGTCGGTGTTGACGAAGGGTATGGGTTGCTCTGTCAGAAAAGTGTATTCGTCAGGATGATCGGCGCGAATCTTTTCGGCCACAGCAAGTCCATCGGTAAGAATTGTTTCTCCACCGTTGACTGAATTTTCCATACAGAAAAAGAACTGCAGGCCGGGCTGATATTCGCGGGTCGCAAGATCGGTGTGAGCTCTCAGAGGTTGGGAGGTGTAGGCATTCGAATTGGTATCTGCCTTTAGTTCGACATCGAAAATCCGGCCAAAGTTAGAAGCCCTGATGGGACCGATTCGACCGACCACCTTTTCGAGTGCTTCGGGTGCAATTGGCAGATCTGTGATCACGGCAACGCCGCTGGAATGTAAAGCGCCCAGCCACTGGCTGAATTCTTTATCGGTGTCGATCAGAGCGCCACTAAACGCTGGAGGGAAGGTCTGACTGGCGGAGGTTTCGGTGGCAGTCCAGAGTGCTCGTTTTGGCAAATCGAAATTTGGTTGTGGGTTTAGGGGGCAGTGAGCTCGAAGCCATCCCGGGTGGTAACGGCTATCCAGGTTTTCAGGTTGCCAGTTGACGATGACCGAGCCGTCTGTGCCAATCTTCGTGTTCGAGATATTCAGCTCACTCGGCAGATCTGTCACGGCGATATTTTGTTCCCGCGTGATGTCATTAAAAGTACCGGCATCCGGGCTGTATTCTCTCAACCAGACAAAGGGATAATGGCTGATTTTGCCGTCATCCCAGGTAATGATGAGCCTCTGATCTGCGACGATGAGTTTTTCTGGCAGATGATCATTCGCGTAAATATCAAAATCCGGGACGTCAGGCTGCATGGTCAGATTTTTGCATCGTCAGCCACCGTCACTCGGTGCATTCTGCGGTACTGAGGCAGGTAATCGGCTATCGCAATGATCGGGGTACTTAGGTCTGTTTGCTGATCCAGCATATTGGGGATGAGTGCTCGGTTTAATAGTGTTGTCATGGGCAGTATAGGCTCAGACCTGAATGCTACATTATGCCCCGACATTGTCTGCCGGAGGAAGCATTCTAGTTCTGCAGGGCGGGGGCAATGGCATCAACGATCTAGTAGTCATCCGGAATGCCACCCAGGCCTTGCCCTGGGACATTAAGACAGTGCCTGATCTGGTAGCATTTGTGATTCAGGATCATGTTCCAGGTTCCAGGTTCCAGGTTCCAGGTTCCAGGTTCCAGGTTCCAGGTTCGAGATTGGGGTGCAATATAGCAAGCTGATTTGGGTGCTGTCATGGTAGGGTCATGACTTTATCGCTGCTAGAGGCTTTCATGAAAATCATCTTGTTGTTCATAGGATTGCTGATGCCGGTCGCTGTTCTGGCAGCATCAGACCTCCCTGGCAATGTGCTGCCGGAAAGGTTCGATTCGCTGGGCCCTACAGTTAAGGAACTGATGTTGGCTGATGGTAAAAGAGTGCACTACATCGACGATGGCGAACCCGATTGGCTGTCGGTGGTGTTTACAGGTGGCCTCGGTACTTCGGTTCGTGTCATTCGGTTGCTCGATTTTTTGAGAACGATGCGGGAAACGCTGCAAATTCGGGTGATTACGGTTGAGCGAAATGGTTTCGGCCAGACCGAATATGATCCTGGGTTAGACATGACAGATTTTTCCGAAGAGGTTGAAGCCGTGCTGAGTCATGTCGGCGTTGATAAGTTCGCGGTCTTTGGTATTTCCGGTGGCGGCCCCTACACGGCGAAGATCGCCTCACGTAATACACACCGACTCTTGTCTGTCCACATGGCAGCGACATCACCTTCGCTTGGCCAGCCATCGAGATGTGGTCAGGATTCTCCGGCAAGTATATATCGTGATATGTTGCGCCAACCGATGCAGTTTTTCGGCTTTGCGCCAGACAGCCCCATGCATCAGGTTCGAGGCTTTCAGGACACTGCATTTGATGAAGCCGCACGAGCTCACAATTTGCGTGGGCAGATGGCAGATGCAACGCCACTGGATCACGAAATCTCTCTTTATTGCAAAGAAGGGGCGATCGATACGTCAAAGGTTAAAGCCCCGGTCTTTGTCTATCGAGGTCTTGCCGATGGGGTGCTGGGAGAAGAGGACTCGCAGGTCTGGCGTAATACTTTTCCAGCAGCGAATGTGACAATGCGGGAATATGCTGGAGAAGGGCATGACGTTCAGTATCGCCACCTGGACCAGATCCTGCTGGATATAGCGGGCTATGGCGATGATGTTCTAGTGTGCGCAAACAACAAAAATAAGTTGATCGCGCCTGAGACTGCGCAAGCTACTGATAATGTTCGCCTGGGATTATGCGCCTGGCAGAAATAGGTTGCGTCGAACAGTGTTATAGTCAAGCAACGTGTGAAATGAATTTTGGGGAAAGATATGTCGGTCATCGTTCTCGATGGTGGAATGGGCGGCGAGATAGCAAAACGCTATCAGGGCGCGCAGCAAGGTCTATGGTCTGCCACCGTGCTGATTGAAAAGCCTGAACTGGTTGTCGAAATTCATCGGGATTACATCGATGCCGGCGCTCGGATGATTATCACCAATACCTACTCGACGATCCCGAGTTACCTTGGAAAAGAGGGTCGGGAGAATGATTACGTTACGCTGACAAGGCTGGGCGGCGAGCTTGCTAGAAGAGCAGTAGATGAGAGCGGTCAAGCCGTACAGATTGCCGGTTCGCTGCCGCCACTTTCGGAAAGCTATCGCCCTGACCTGGTGCCCTCAGCTGATGAGGCAATGCCGGTTTATCGGAACCTGGTTGAAGCGCTGGCACCTTTTGTAGACGTGTTCATTTGTGAAACCATGTCATCGGCAATCGAGGCGCTCAATGCTGCGACTCAGGCGATGGCCTTTGGCGGGGGTAAACCGGTCTACGTGTCCTGGACGCTCAACGAGACGCCCGGCAGTGGTTTGCGCAGCGGCGAGTCCATTACCGCGGCCTATAACAAAATTGCGCATCTCGATCTGGCAGGATTCTTCATGAACTGCACCCTGCCTGAAGCGATTGAATTTGGACTGGAAGAACTGAAAGCTCTGACTGATAAACCTCTTGGCTGTTACGCTAATCGAATCGCTCAGGTACCGGAAGGCTGGACGCTGGACAATGACCTTAAGACCGAGCGCATCACTGATTTGACGACTGACTATTTTGTTGATGCCTGCCTTCGTTTCATCGATCAGGGCGCCAGTGTTATCGGCGGTTGTTGTGGCATCGGCCCTGAAGACATCAGCGCTTTTTCATCAGCGCTTGATAATAAAAGCCGATAGAGGCCTCTAACATCACTGTCATTAGGGAAATCATTTGCTCGCTCTTATAGCCTGGCGCTTGTTGTGGTAGCGAATGATGGGCCCTGGGTTCTGAAGCTGTGCTTTCAACTGTTCTGGTCTGTGGGTCAGGTGGCTAACATAGAGGGGTAATGTGATGATTGATGCTCGTTTTTTGTCCATCTCAGCATTGTGGGTGAGCCTGGTTTTCTGCCCCTTACTGCCGTTGGCGAATGACTCTGGCTTAGGAAAGATGCATAAGCGCGCGATGGTTCATGATGGAGTGCAACGCGAGTATTTTGTCTATGTGCCTACATCAAAAAAATCTTTGCCCCTTCCTTTAGTCCTTGGCCTTCATGGGTATATGAGTACCGCGACTGGCTTTGAAGCTTTTCACGGTGTTAACCGCCATGCAGAGAAGTATGGATACATCGCTGTCTATCCACAGGGCCAACACTTTCGTACCTCACAGCAACCAGGGTTTGGTTATCAGGTTACGTCATGGAACGATATGGCATCAAACCTTGCTTCCTCGGATCCGGACTCAACGCCACATTGTGTTGCTGATGCACAAAAGTATCCGTGCCCGCCGGATTGTTCGAGTTGTTCACGGTGTGCATGGACTTCCTGTGGTGATGATCTGGGGTTTATCGAGGAAGTGCTGAATGCCGTTGAAATTGAATTTGATACTGACCCTCAGCGGCACTATCTTCTTGGCGTGAGTAACGGCGGGATGATGGCGCTTAGACTGGGTTGTAACCTGAGTCATCGATTCGCAGCCATCGCGCCGATCATTGCGCAATTAGCGCCGGGTTTTGCCTGTGCGCCTGAGCAGTCTGTTCCTATGTTTCACCTCTACTCGGGCAGAGACGACACAGTACGTAGCGACGGTAAACCTGCTGCTGATGGTTATGTCTATGAATCCGCCGATGATACCCTAGCGGCCTGGGCACAAGGTCTGTCATGTGCATCGGGTCCTGTCGGTTGGAAAAATAAACTCTCGGAGGACAATGGCCTGCGATGTGTAGCCTATACAGATTGTTCAATAACAGGTCATGAAGCTGTAAGTTGTGGCCAACCCGATACTGGTCACCTATGGCCCGGCATGTCCGTGAGAGGGGCAATAGCTACCTGTGCGACATTGCTTCAATCGCCGAGTATGCCGGAACAAGCGGTCTGTGGGTCGACAGAGACTGCGGAGTTCGAAAGTTGGGGCATGGATCTTGTTTGGCAATTTTTTCAGCGTTACACCCTGAGGGAGATATTATAGCTGCGAACCATTGCCCTATCTGTATTCTATTCCTTCTCCGTCCTGGCCGAGAGTGTTCTCACAATAGATACCGCAAGCATGAGATAGACCAACAAGAGGGGAATGGAGGCAACCACAGATGCCGTCTGAAGTACTCTGATGCCACCAAGATAAAGAAGGCTGGCTGGTAATATACCTAGCGCAGCAGCCCAGAAAACGCGGTGCCATCTCGCGGGGTGATCATGTTCTCCCAGATGACGCGAGGCTCCTGCAGCCAGAGTGTAGGACGCAGAGTCGTAAGTGGTAGCGGTAAATATGAGGCCGATGACGGCGAGGTAAAAGAGCCAGAAGGTGCCGAACGGAAGTATCTCAATGATGCTGGCTATCGCGGCGGAAGGGCTGACCTCGGACGCTTCCTGAACAATAGGTAAAATGCCTTGTTGTTCGAGGAAGAAAGCATGATTGCCGAGCACGATAAAAAACAGCCAACAACCAAGACTACCCCAACCTAACATGCCGAAAATGACCTCTCTAATGGTGCGACCGTGTGAAATTTTGCACACGAACATACCAACAAATGGACCTAGTGCGAGCCACCATGCCCAGTAAAAAACAGTCCAGCTCTCAACGAAGCTTGCACGCTCCAGTGGGTCAGTCCAGGTCATCATACGGATAAAATTGTCAGTGATGTGGCCTACGCTGACAATGGCCATTTCCAGTATGAATTGAGTCGGCCCTACCAGCAGTACAAAGGTAACCAGGATCAATGCAAGGCTCATATTGATGTTGCTGAGCACCCTGATACCATCGTCCAAACCGCGATAAACAGAATAGGCAATAGTGATAGTCGCCGTGATGATGATGATCGCCTGCATACCAAAGCCGTCCTCAAGACCGGTCATCCGGGTTACAGCAGAGGCAACGACGGATGTTCCTAGACCAAGGCCGGTTGCAGCCGTTCCTAGGAGGCCGATAATAAAAAGCAGATCAATGATACGACCGGGTATTCGGTGGGTGTATGAACGCAGTACCGGTTCGCAGGCATCACTAAGCCTGAGCGAGGGTGTTTTCTTGATATGATAACTGCAGGCCAAGGCGATGGCGGGAAGACAGTAAAGTGCCCAGCCAACAGGACCCCAATGAAACATGCCGTAGCTCATCGCCCACAATACCGCCTCATCGGATTTTGCTTCGATGCCGAATGGGGGGGCCAGGTAATAAAAAACCCATTCAGCAGCGCCCCAGTAAATGAGACTTGCACCGATGCCACATGAGAATAGCATCGCGATCCAACTGCCCGTGGAATATTGAGGAGGTTGATCGCCCAGCCTGATACTGCCCCAGCGACTGACTGCGATGACCAGCAGAAAGACGAAGATAAGGGTAGCACCGATGATGTAGGCGACACCCATTTCGGTGGTGAGAAACGTGAATATATTAGTGATCAGTTCTCGGCTGGCATCAGGTGCGAAAACAATAGGTAAGATAACAGCGATGAGTAACAGGCTGCCCGCAACGAATATAAACCAGTCGACTTCCGGTTTCCGTGGATAATCGCTCATAGAAGGTACGCATTTTGCTGGATAAGTTTATTATCCATACTGTGCATTCAGTTTCTGGTGAAACACTAGCTGCATGTTGGTGGGTCTTTGCGTCCTGGAAATCGCTAGTATAGGACACAAGTGGTTTATTTGTTGGGATTACTAAACATGCGACATATTGCAGAGTTCAACGACCAGTATGTCATCTGCTCGCAGGTTTTCACCATTGGTGTATCGAACTTTAGCGCCTGGCTCGCTTTTACTTAAATGTCAGCCCTTCGAAGTTCCCATCCTCACGCCACTCTTTCAACAGTTCAAAAAAGCGAATAGAACCACCGCCGTAAGGCGCTGATTGCTGGGCATTGGGATTCGGTTGCCCCTCATTGTTGTAATAACCGGGGGTGCAATCAGCTCCGCCAAGACCTCCGAGCGGACCGCCTTTAAAGCCGACAATGGTGTCGACCCACTCTGCTTCAGCTGCCGCCGAAACCTCAACCGTGTTGAAGCCCTGATCCAAGGCGTAGGCAATGATATGTGCCTGATGTACCGCCGACTCATCCAGCAGGTGCGGAAAGTTGGCGGTAAAGCCGCCCTGGGAAGTATTCATAATGAACACATTGGGGAATCCATGACTACCCATCCCGTGCAGTGAACGGGTGCCGTCACGCCAATGATCACTCAGCGATTTTGCCTCCCGGCCGATGACGTCGTAACCGGACCGGCGGGTGTAACTGGTGCCGACTTCAAAGCCCGTGCTATAGATGATGCAGTCAACTTCATATTCTACGCCATCAACCACAAGGCCTTTTTCAGTGATGCGCTCAACGCCCTGACCGTCGGTGTCGACCAAGCTCACATTAGACCGATTGAAGGTGGGCAGATAATCATCATTGAACGTCGGCCTTTTGCAGAACATTTTGTAGTAAGGCTTGAGCTTTTCCGCAACGTCATCATCGTCTACAAACTCATCAACGCGGGCGCGGATTTCTTCCATTTTCTCGAAGTTCGCCATTTCGATCATTTGCTCAAGGCTCATGTTGGAATCGGCCTTTGCATTCTGGAACTGATTGATCATTTTGCCAATGAGGTCAGTCCAGCCATCGTTCACCAGGTCCTCTTCCTGAGGAATACCCGAGATCATCGAGTTAAAGTTTTCCATTCGGTGTTTCTGCCAACCGGGTTGCAGACCTTCTGCCCAGGCAGGGTCGGTGGGTGTGTTGCCACGAACATCAACGGTCGACGGGGTGCGTTGAAACACATAAAGATGCTCAGCTGCTTCACCCAGGAACGGGACACATTGAATGGCGGTCGCGCCCGTACCAATGATGGCAATTTTTTTGTCACCTAGTTTGTCGAGCCCGCCATCCGGACCACCGCCGGTGTAGTTGTAGTCCCAGCGACTGGTATGGAACGTGTGGCCTTTAAAGTCGCGGACACCCGGGATACCCGGCAATTTTGGACGATGCAATGGGCCGTTGGCCATGGACACAAACCGGGCCTTGATAGCATCGCCGCGGTTGGTTGAGACAATCCAGCGTTCGATCGATTCATCCCACCGAAGTTCTGTAACTTCAGTCTGAAACAGGGCGCAGTCGTGGAGGTCGAAATGCTGACCAATTGCCTCACTGTGGGCCAAAATTTCCCGCGCGAAGGCATACTTTTCTTTTGGGACATAGTTCAGTTCTTCAAGCAGCGGCAGATAGCAATACGCTTCAATGTCGCACTGGGCGCCGGGGTAACGATTCCAGTACCAGGTGCCGCCAAAAGCGCCACCCTTTTCAATGATCTTAATATCCTTGATGCCAGCATCGCGCAATCGTGCGCCGGCCTGTAGACCACCAAAGCCGCCACCGATCAGTACGACATCCACTTCATCGGTGACGGGTTGACGTTCCGTCTTCTCATCAACGTAAGGGTCTTCAAGATAGTGCGCGAAATCGCCAGTCATCTCGACATACTGTTCATTGGCGTCCTCGCGGAGGCGCTTATCGCGTTCAACACGATAACGCTCCCTTAATGCGTCAGGGTCGAAAACCAGCTCAGCTGCTGAGTCACTCATATTTTCCGCCTCTCTATCCAATGATCTTGAGTTTCAGGTAACAAATAATTGTACCCTATTTTGGCGTAGCGGTAGCTGAACAAAGAGTGGCTAATATCCGTACCCTGGTGAGAAATTAAAAATCAGGCGATAGAGCCGTGCATCTCAGTATGGTCGACCCGAGGGTTTATCGAAATTCTGAGTTTATACACAGCCTGCTCTTCAATCTGATTATAACTGCCTCGCACTGGACCCTAAATACGATCATATTGGTTCACTTAGGAAGGACGGCCTCATGGTTTCCCGGGCTTGAAATCTCAAAATTTGTGCTTAGTCTAGAGCGGGTAGAAAAAACTGGCGAAAGGTATTTTGGAGGCCATCGCCGAAAGCATGACCGGGACCTATTGGTTTGTCGTGCACGTGGTCTTGACTTGTTCCTATCGGAAGCGCCTATTGAGCCGATGCGACTGGTATTCACACATTTAGTCTTCAGCAAGTTTCTCCGGAGATCTTTCCGGTGACTGGTTTGAGGATTCATAAAACCCCGGAGGAATCATGTCCATAACCTTACTTTGGCCCGCGACTCGATGGGGTGACGACAATCAACCCGAGAAAGAAACTGCAGGAAATGATGTGGAATGTATTTTTGTCGATAAACCTTCAGATGTGGCAGATGAGCAATGGGCGCAGGCGGATGCGCTGATCAGCGTCCCAGATCCTGTCGATCTAGAGCGACTTCCGAAAATACCAAACTGCAAAATATTGGTTACGCCAAAAGTCGGGTTCGACAACGTTGACCTGAAGTTCTACGGAGACGCTGGCATCCCGGTCTGTAATGTGCCGGACTATGGGACACAGGATGTTGCCGACCATGCGATGGGAATGCTGCTTGGATTAATGAAGGGAATTAATCGCTGGGATAACCGATTGCGTTCAGCGCCAACGGAATGGAAACAGCGAGATAATCCGTTGGCGCTTCGCCTATCGGTTGCCAAAGTTGGTCTTGTTGGGTTGGGCCGTATTGGCACTGCAATGGCCTTGAGATGCAAAGCGTTCGGAATGCAGGTTTCTTTCTATGACCCTTATGTCTCTAACGGCGTTGATCTGGCGCTGAATGTCAACCGGGTCGAGAGCCTTGAAGCACTTTTTGCGGAATCTGACGTCGTTAGCCTGCACGCGCCGCTGAGTGAAGAAACTCGCGATATGGTGAATGCTGATGTGCTGGCGCACGCAAAGAAGGGAATGGTGTTAATTAACGCTGCACGAGGGGAGATAGTAGACCTGGATGCTCTCTATGACTCAATGTTATCTGGCCAGGTCGGTGGCGTGGGACTGGACGTGATGCCGGAAGAACCACTTAACCTGGAGCGAAAGTTGATCCGTGCATGGCAGGGTGAGGATGAGTGGATACGAGATCGATTACTCATCACCCCGCATTCAGCTTTTTATACGCCGCAATCTCTCTACGATATGCGTACCAAGGGCATCACCGTCGCGCTTAAATACCTGCGAACTGGTAAGTTGGAAAACTGTGTGAATCAGGAATATCTGAAAAATGTACGGTCGTTAACGTAAGTAAAATGGCCTATCCCGCGGCTAGATATTCCAAGGCAAGGGTTATCGCTTTATCGTCAGGTTTGCGCAAGTTGGGTCATCTTGACCTCCAACTCGGTACTCCCTGAGCCAACTGCGGAAACCGAAGAAGATGATGACCAGGTACACAAGGAAAAGGATCATGGTGAAATAAAGCTCTCTGTCGAAGTACAGATAGAGCGATGCGCTATCGATGACGATCCAATAAAGCCAGTTTTCGAGGACCTTTCTGGCCACCATAAATGTTGCCACGACAGCGCCCCAGGTAGTAAAAGAATCCAGATAACCAAGCCGCTGTTCGGTGCCGGATAGCAGGGTGCCACTGATAAAGGTCGCGACCACGACTATTCCGATCACGATCAGGTGTTGTCTGAGGGACCAGGTGCTGATTGTTAACCCAGAACCGTCCTCGCTCCTTCCACGTTGCCACGCCCACCATCCATAAACTGCCATCCCCAGGTAGTAGACCTGTAGGACAGATTCCATGTACAAATTCACCTGCCAGAAGACGTACAGGAAGATAGCTGTCGACATGAACGCGGCGTACCAGCAGGCGATGTGCTGACGCACGGCCAGC